>JACCDO010157110.1_pt1 | contig 63128 bp, 62 predicted proteins | sample 7446101 | NCBI WGS metagenome assembly JACCDO01 (sample SAMN15323440, study PRJNA562643) | freshwater metagenome | isolation source: river surface water | place: USA:Blue River Watershed | collected 2017-08-16 | reverse complement strand
ATCGATAATTTGGCCCTTGAGTAGCACCATAATTCAAGCTACTGACGCTGGCTTTTAAGAATAAGTCTTTGTAGATTCCGTAATAGTACTCAGCGCCAATACCCCCTGACATTCTATAAGCCGTCATCGGATCTCCCTTTTGCGGCCCCGCACTTCCTACAACGCTTAGCCCGCTATCATCATCTATCTTCCAATAACCAAAGAATGTGACAGCATATCTAGCATATGAACTTGGGGAGTAGTAACCAAGCACGTTTGGCTTGCTAAATCCAAGCCATTGACCACTTAAGCCTAAATCGAGATTGAAATCTTTGTTTCGAATAAAAGCACGTCTTGGCGCAAGGTCATACTCCCACCTAGTATTGTTACCGGAATAAGTATCGTAGTTAAACGACGAAGCAATGGTGTTCCTATAATCGGGCATCCAATTTCCTTCAATCCTGTTGGAATTCCTTAGGATTCCCATTGAAGCGGCAAGCGGAGAAACTGTCAATAAATCCTGACGGTGACTCAAACGACCATTAAATTGATTACCTTCAAAATAGTTAAGGCCAATTTCATAAATCCCATTGTTATGGAATGCAGTTCTCCCGTCCCCGCCCAAGGCGTCAACTTCAAAATTTTCATTGATGATTTTTTTTGCGCCTAGCCAAGCTCTGTTATAAGTTACTTCAGAATTACCATTTATTGCCGAAAATCCGCTAGTTGGGGTCGCATGCAAAAATGCACTATCCGCACCACCAAATATCTTTAGACTAGGAGAATAAAACTTACTCGCGCTTACTCCGGCCGATTGATAAGACGTTCCATCTGAATTATTCTGGAAAGCAAAATTAGCTGAAACTTCTGGTTTTAATGGGGTAAGTAATACACGATTAATATTTTTAGTATCAATGTTGCTTGGGTCCAATGCTGTTAGAACGCTTAAACTACTTAAGATAGTTTGAGTATTATGGCCTGATGCAACTGCTAAAGTTCTACTGTATAAAAGTCCATAATCATTTGGCGCCTCAATCAACAAAGGTTCAAGAATTTTTAGAGCAGCAGTAGAGTCTCCTGCCAAGGCCAATACCCTGGCTTTAACTTTTAAAAAGTCAATACTTTCACCATACTGGTTTTTATATTCTTCTAATAATTCTACGGCTTGCGCATAGTTACCGGTTTCTGCGAAATACTTAGCCTTACTCAAAACTTCAGCGCTGGGCAAAGGGGTCTGAGCATAAACAATCGGGGTAAATATGCTAATAGAAATCGTGAAAATAAGTGCTTTCAATAAAATTTTCATACTTATTTTCTCCATCCTCGATTTTTGAAAATGAAGATGTCTGCCAAAAATCTTAAAATCGTATAAGCATCTACAAATACCAAGGCGTAACGAATTGGCGTTGTAATAAGAGCCTTAAAAAAATATTCAATTCGATGCCCTTTTGCCAAATACACTAAGACACAAATGGTAAATGCAGATTCAGCTGCAATAGTGATGATTAAAGGCTCCCACAGCCTCATGGCAATCATGACTATCAAGATCAATGGAAATGAAATTTTTTCGACCAACCCCAGAAAGATCACCCAGCCCATTGGGCGACCATACTTTTGAGTGATTTGTGTGCCAAATGACTGCCGATAGGGTTCTACAATTTTTCTTTTCTCTTGAATCTTTAAACCCTCAGGAGTTTTCATGAATTGCGATTTTTTATATTGCTTAAATGCCCGAAATGGTGTTTTAACCAAGTCTTTGAAGTAATAGCAACTTTGCATGAATGCAGAACTCCATAGATATTGCTGTCGGGGTAGGCTCAAAATCAATGGCTCCTGGGATCGTGCATAGACATCCATGACTTGAACATTTCGATAACCGTGATCTAAAAAAGTAAATCCAATAAAGATGTCTTCAGAATTTGTTAGATCATCTCCCAGAACTGGCTCATACTTGTCAAAGACGACTTCTTTTAAGACATTTCTACGATACGCAACAGCGCACCCTACTGGATTAACAATACTTCCAAAAAAAGTCATTTCTCCTAAGTAGATAAATTTTTGAAGATAAAAATAAAGAATCTCCCTATACCAATCGGTTAACAAATGTTGAAATTTACTAAACAAAGCGACATCAGGGTAATTAATGTCAATATCTCGCTCCTTTAAAAAATGCTTTGTTTTGGAGTTCTGAGTTGCTTTTAATCGACTTTTAGAATTTAAGGGCAACACTGTGCCACAAGCACTTGCTATTCCCGCGCCTTGATAGAGCTCCTGGACAACTCTTTCTATATAGTTATCCGACTCTAGGATCGTATCTGCATCTAAGATAAATTCAACATCCGAATCAAATTCGCGGGATTGTCGTTTTAAGGTTGGCGTTTTTCCAATAGGGTGATCCCTCTCGATGACCATTAACTTCAGATCTACATCTTGTGCAAAATCTTTTGCTAGTTTGACAGTTTGATCATTGCTTCCATCATCAATCAAAATAATTCGGGTTGGCTTAAATGACTGCCTGGCAATAGAGGCTAAACATAAGACAATGGTTTGCTCTTCATTTAAAGCAGGAATGACTACATCCACCGTGGCCTCATGCCAATCTTTTGCGGGAGTAGGAATAGACTTATCTTTTCCCATTATCAATCCAATGGTACTTAGGATAGTAGTCGGACCAAATACTAAAAACGGAATAGCGGCCATATTAAAACCTCGCTAGCTTAAAAATTTTTATAATCGCCATACAGAAAATCCCTCGTCCTCAAGCATCTCCTTGGGAAATGCACTCTGAATATCAATGAAACAACCTTTTGACCTAATCTGTTTTGTGAGGACAGGTATAGGCATTTCCAAGTAGAAATCGTGACTGACCGCAAAAATCTGAGCATCCACTTTGGGTAAATCCTCCCAAGCTGTCAAATTAATTCCATAAGTCGACATGGCCATTTCGGGTTTTACAATCGGATCATGAACAAATACTTGCACGCCGAAGGACTCAAGCTCTTTAATAACATCAACAATTTTGGAATTACTCAAATCCTGAATATTAGGTTTAAAAGCCAAGCCTAGAATGCAAACCTTGGCACCGTTAATGACACTTCCGGAAGCAATCATTTCCTTAATAGTTTGATCAGCAATATATTTACCCATGCCATCATTAATCCGCCTACCCGCCAAAATTACATCGGGGTGATAACCTAGCATTTCTGCTTTGTAGGTTAAGTAGTACGGTACAACTCCAATGCAATGACCGCCCACTAACCCTGGCCTCATTGGCATGAAATTCCATTTAGTGGATGCAGCATCAATTACTTCCTTGGTATCAATACCTACCAAATTTGAAATAATGGCAACCTCATTCATTAGACCAATGTTCAAATCTCGTTGAGTGTTTTCAACAACTTTGGCGGCCTCAGCTACTTTGATACAAGAAACGCGGTGAACTCCCGACTTAATAATCTTCTCGTAAAGGTTGGCAACTTTATCTAAAGTCTCCTGAGTATCTCCCGATACAACCTTCACAATGTCTACTAATGTGTGTTCTTTATCCCCGGGGTTGACTCGCTCTGGAGAGTATCCAACATGAAAGTCAGCCTTCCATTTAAGCCAAGATGCGGCCTCTAACGCAGGAATACACTCCTCTTCTGTAGCCCCTGGGTAGACGGTAGATTCATAAATAATCGTAGCTCCAGGACCCATATGCTTTCCAACCATTTGGCTTGCTGAAACTAATGGATTTAAAACAGGCTGATGCATCGCATTTACTAATGTTGGCACTGCTACGATGATGAAATCGGCTTTAGCTAGGCAAGCGGGATCACTCGAAAAACTTAAAAAGGGAGCGCTTTGCAGCTCTTTACACTCCACCTCTCCACCAGGTGCGATATGGGAGCGAAGTAAGTCAATTTTTTCAGCCGATATATCAAAACCGATAGTCGGAAATACTTTTCCAAACTCAATGGCCAATGGAATACCAACATACCCCTGACCGACCACAACAATAGACGTCATAAGACTACCTTTTCTTTGCCAATACGATTAAGGTGTCTAGACTTTCCTCAAGACTCCATTTGGGAGAAAACCCCGTTAATGTCTTTAGCTTTGAGATATCTGGCCTACGGTGGGAAATGTCTTCAAATTCAACACCATAAGCATCTTCATAGGAAATGTGCTTAATAACAGATTCTGAATTAGATCTTACAACTACCATTTCGGCAAGATTTTGAATCGAAATCTCGCGATCATTGCCTACATTGACAATTTCGCCGTTAGCTCTTGGCTCAGAAGCCAAAAGATCTAAAGCAACAATGGTATCTCTTACATCACAGAAAGAGCGAGTCTGCTCCCCATCGCTATATACGGTAATCGGTAAATTCTGAACAGCTTGATTTATAAAGCTGGGTACAACCATTCCATATCTACTCACTTGGTGCCGACCAATGGTATTGAATAGCCGAACAATGACAACTCTAATGCCTGACTTCTTCATAAAAGAATAAGCAAGATATTCATCAGAAAGTTTTGTAACCGCATAACACCAGCGCAATCTTCCGCCCGATCGAAAGACTATGTCATCAGTCTCGGAGAATTTTGCTTTTGAATTAAACCCGTAAACCTCAGAGCTGGACGCCACAATAACTTGGGCACTTGGATTTACAGTTGCTACCACCCTAAAAATCCGCTCCGTCCCTGCAACATTAGTAGCCATTACCGCCCTAGGGTCCTCAATGACCCTCTTCACACCAACAATGGCTGCAAGGTGATAAATTCGGTTGGCCCAACGAATAGATTCTCCTAAGTCATCCCACATTAGTATGTCGGCTTCTTGAAACAAAAAATTTGGATTAGCAAAAAGGGGGGCAATATTTACGAGAGAGCCTGTTGACATATTATCGATTACATAGACATGATCACCTTTTGCAAGATGGTATGCAGCTAAATTTGACCCAATAAATCCAGCCCCACCAGTAATCAAAACATTCATTAATTAAGCACAATCTATAGTGAGTGCATCATTGCTAAAAAGTACTAATGCTTTTTAAGCAAAGAAAAATTTTTCTTCATTTCATTGTGCGCTATTAAATTCAATTTGGGGTAATTTATTTAATATTGAGGGAAAGGTTTACCCTTACTATTTACTAATGATGGGAAGGTATACCCTTACAAATGACGAAATTTACCCATATTGATGATTTAGCTGAACGCTTCAGAGTAATTACATGAAGAGAAGAACTTTAAAAAACTCTTAGTCTTTGATCTCTTTTGCCCTAACCTTTGATTTTTTGTCTAGAGCGACATTTGGCATTTTGCGAAGTAGGCATCCATACAAATTTGCCTTAGGTTATAACAATAGGATTTATTAATCCGTCTTACTAATGCGCATTTCCTTTTACTTAGATCTTATCTATGACCATCTTCAACTTATACTAACGGTGGAAATTGATAGTTATCTTCTCTAAATACCTTTAGGCAAGCATCAACAACATCTTTGTCATAAATAGTTCCCCGCCCGCTAGAAATTTCATCCAAAGCAGCGCTCAATCCCTGCCCTTTTCGATAAGGGCGATCTGAAGACATGGCTTCGATAGTATCGGCAACAGCAAGGATACGAGCCTCCCTACAGATTTCATCGCCTTTGATACCACAAGGATATCCACTGCCATCCAATCGCTCATGATGCTGCAGCAATGCTTGAGCAATATTCCATGGAAAGCGGATATGTTTAATCATGTCGTAGCCAACCTGCGCATGAGTTCTTAGCATAGCAACTTCAAAATTGGTTAAGGCAATCGGTTTGGTCAGCACTTCCATAGGTATTGCGACCTTGCCTATGTCATGCACAAGAGCAGCCATTTTCACCCCCTCAATATCATCCAATGGAAGGTTCATTTCTGTGGCAATTGCTACCGCCAAGCTTGCGACACGTCTTTGATGCCCTCCAGTATATGGGTCACGAGCAACGATAACATTTGCTAAAGCATCTATCATTTGAATGGTAGATTTTTGCACCCATTCTTTATATTCATTCAATTCTTTTTCTAATTTTTTTCTTTCTGAAATATCCCGAATATTGCACTGAATGACAGCATCCCCATTCACTCTATAAATATTGCTAATAAATTCAACATTTATCACTTGCCCATCTTTTCTTTTTAAGGGCAAATCATCGTAACGCATGTAACCTTTATCTTTTAAAGCAGCATATGCCTTTAATGAAGCAGATTTATCGCTCATTAATCCAATTTCCCAGAGCTCTTTACCGATTAGCTCATTCCGGGTCAAACCAAGTAAATTTGTAATAAATGGGTTGGCATCTTGAATAACACCAAAATTAGAATCTAAAATCAAAATACCATCTTGAGCAGATTCAAATAAACGTTTATAGCGAATCTCTGATTGCGTTGTCGATTGCCCCGAGCATAACTGATTGGTCATAAAACATTTTTTCAAATTGAATACACTTATTTCAGTGTAAACCCATATGTAGAAATTTATATAGACATTTTTATCAAATATAGGTGTAATCAAAATAATCAATATTCTTTAAAGGCTCAATTTGTATCTTGCTCTTTGCCTTTATGGCATTGCCCTACTATTGCAGGCTCTTGCCTCTCTTATTAGCCTTATGCTTTTTAGGTATTCGGCCACCGTATATCGTTGGGCTTGGTTATATCTTTCTATCGGCTTAACTCTGATGTTAGGCAGAAGAATTGTCCCGATAAAACATTTACTTGAAACAAGTCACTACAGCCAATTGGATGCAAGTCTATCAGTGCTGATTTCTGGATTTCTGCTAATTGGAGTTTTGGGTCTAAAAAAACTTTTAGTAAGAGCCGATAATTCTCAATTACTTATGGAGAGTCTTGCTCGATACGATCCTCTAACCAATTGTTTGAGTCGCACAGAGATACTCTTTCGAATATCAGAAGAAATTAATCGATCATTAAGGAATAAGCACACATTTTCCTTATTAGAGATTGATATTGATCGCTTTAAAAATGTAAACGATCAATATGGCCACCAGATAGGTGACGAAGTATTGCAAGATCTTATCAGGCACTCAAAAGAAATATTGCGATCAATGGACATGATTGGACGTATTGGAGGAGAAGAATTTTTGATTCTATTGCCAGAAACAGAAGTTGAAGGCGCTACACAATTTGCAGAGCGATTGCGATCTCATATAGCTCAACAGGCCAATGAGACCAGTTTAGGGGCCCCAATTTCGATAACTATTAGTATTGGTGTATCGGTTTTCGATCCGAAGCGGCATTCTGAAACAATGCAAGCAGAAATGCTAAAGGAACTTATTAGACAGGCTGATAAAGCAATGTATCAAGCAAAGAATGAGGGGCGCAATAGAGTCTGTAAATGGGATGAATTTTCACCCCATCAAACACATCCTCAAAACGGAAAAACTAACTTTCCCATTATGGAGCAATAAAAGTAGTTTGGAAAGGAGAAATGACCAGCACTAATTATTTTTATCCAAACATTTTTATTGATTCGATACGTCTATAAATACCAAGTTAAATACAACCTGGCAACAAACAATGTTCCCCGTTCAGCAGAACGATTTGGCTTGAAGAGATAGGTAAATATAGGGGCTTTATTGTCATTGGTTGGCTAGCTCGCAATTCTTCCCAAGGCCATTACAAATATTAATGATGCCATCAGCAATTCTAGTGGCACCTGAATTCTGACCTTGTACCACCGGACCTATGATCATCAACTGTGAACTATCATCCCCAAGAGACCTAATAGACAAGGTAGCCATTTGACCGTCCTGACTAATTTTTAAACCCAAATTCTGAGAATCTGCACTAACAATATTCACATATTGATTCTTTTGAATCGTAGCAAGCGCAACATCGTAAACTCGTTGCGCTGGCGCATCTAATATCACAGTCACCACTTCTGTAGCTGGGTGCCCTGGTGTTGATTGATTTTGAGATACCTGCTCAATACGCCCTATAGCATGCCTAGCCACAAATACCCATTGCGAAAACACCAATTCAGGCATAAATAAAGAAACAATCGCCATTACCAAAATAAAGAAACGAGAGAGTGAAAAACTATCAAAATTTAAATGCATAGTGGCGATTAATCTTAAGATGATGAATTACATATTACTCATAAACTCCAGAAATCACCATTGCTTCAGAGAAAAAACCAAACGTTTTTGGGGCTCTTCACTGACACATCAATACTAAGATAGTCAATAAATGTACCGTTTTTCGCCGATCTTTACTGCCACGCAATCTTATAAGCATTCGTTTCACTACTCTGAATCAATATTTAGGATTTTTTTAGGGTGTCCATAACATCAACAATCTTCATCCGTCTTCCTATTTACCGTATATTTCTGTTCCAGTCTAGGGCTATCCTTAATGACTTTCATAACTACACCGGATTAAAAATAAGCATCGCTTAGAACCGGGCGCTGATGGATATTTGCTGCTGCATGAATATCTACCACTATAAATACTCCTAAAGATGAAATCAAAACAATAAGAAATTTCATAATTAGTAAGATAAGAGTCTAGACACTGCATTCAAATAATTTATTAAGCAAACTATATTTATTAATCAGCATAAAAAGCGCCATGGGGAATAAATGCCTTTAATAAAAAGTGAAGAAGAGTTCTTTTGCTCCTTTTCTACAACATACATAATGAGTTTCTGTAGCGCGGGGATCAATACTTCAGAATGATAGAAGACGACACTTTCACTCAATAATAGTTTTTTCAATGCGCCACCCCTCTTAATATCAGCCAATAGATCACAAGATAAATAGCGCTAACCAGAAAACTCTGTAAGAGGACTTTGGAGCTAAATTCAAGACAATTTTATATGCTTTTCAATAATCAAGTTAGTATTAACCACAAACCACATTTTTTGACATTCAATTAATCATGGCTTACTTTAAGATGATGAAAAAATTTCTGATATCGAGCTCTCTACTCATAGGTTTAATAAGTATCCACAGCATTTCTCATGGCGCCGAACAATTGGCGCCCTTTAACCCACCATCCGAAGAAGCATTACCTAGCGGACCTATAGGCGCATCTATAAAAAAGGGACGGGATCTTATTGCCAATACCAAAGCACTGCTTCCTAAGAATGTGGGCAATGGATTGAATTGTTCAAATTGCCATCTCAATAATGGCACGACACAATATGCAGCACCTTTTGTTGGTTTGTGGGGCGTATTCCCAGAGTACCGCGCACGCAACGCCAGCGTAAATACATTAGCAGAACGTATCAATGATTGCTTTGAGCGCTCTATGAATGGCAAAATTATTGGCTATAACTCAACAGAAATGACCGCCATACTCTCTTATATTCAGTGGCTCTCTACCAGCGTTCCCACAGGAGAAAGTGTTGTAGGACGCGGATTTAGCAAGATAAACACTAATCTCATACCCAACACAGAGAGAGGAAAAAATCTTTACTCGGAAAAATGTGCTTCATGCCATCATATCAATGGGGGCGGCCTTAAAAATCCAGTAGGTGGCTACATCTTTCCACCACTTTGGGGTAAAGATTCATTTAATGATGGAGCTGGTATGGCACGCACGATGACTGCTGCCGCTTTTATTCAACACAACATGCCTCTTGGTCAAACCAATTCCCTCAACGATCAAGAAGCTGTAGATATAGCCCAATACTTTACACATCAACAGCGGCCGGTTTTTATTAAAAAATCTCAAGATTGGCCTGCCGGCAACAAACCTAAAGATGCTCGCAATTAATTACCATTCATTATTCTTTAACCTAGGAGTAAAGCGTGATTAAAGACCCTATCACCCGAAGAAAATTCTTATTAACAGGTTCTGCACTTGCTGCCATGCCTACTTTGGGATTAATGGCTCAGGAAGAAAAGGTTGTTTTTAGAGGATGGACTGTTAGTCAGCTCAATGATCAATTAAATCAAGGCCCTTACTTACCTCCTCCACCAGAACTGAAAAAAATTTCCGATTCATACACAACCAATAGTGAAAAAGTCAGAGCCCAGTATCCGCCAAAGACTTTTTCTTATGGAAATTCTGATGCAGAGAAGTTAGATGTCTTTGCTCCTGCATATGCGTCAGGCTTACCAGTAATGATCTTTTTTCACGGCGGGTCATGGGACTTTGACAATAAAAATAACTACTCCACCCAAGCAGTACCATTTTTACTAAATAATGCAATCTATATATCCGTTGGCTTTGATAACATTCCGCCCAATACTATGACGGGATTAGTAGCTCAATGTCGTAAAGCGGTGGCATGGGTCTATAAAAACGCCAAACAATTTGGCGGTGATCCTAATAAGTTATATGTCTCAGGACATTCTTCCGGCGGGCATCTAGCAAATATGATGTTAGTCACCGAATGGGAAAAACAAGGATTACCAGCCAATGTATTAAAGGGAGGGTCAATTCTCAGCGGCTGGACTGATCTCTATCCCGTCTCGCTATCCATGAGACAGCAGTTCTTAAAACTAACACCACAAGAAATCAAAGACTACAGCCCAGTCAATTATCCACAGAATGTAAGATGCCCTGTCATCATCACTTGCGGTGGGGATGAGAGTCCTTACATGCAAATGCAATCAGGTGATTGGGCAACAAAATTGCAAGCATATAACCGTCTTGCTGGAGCCTACCGTATGCCTGGATACTTTCATTTTAAAACCCCACTACTCTTTAACGACACCAACAACCAAGTGATTAAAGCAACATTAGCATTAATGAATTTGATTTAAATTACGTTCATTATTGAGACAATCGATGTCTCAATGCAAAAGCGCTCCAAATGGAGCGCTTTTTTCTGCAAGCTCGTTATTGTTAGATCACAATCACTGGTAATTTAGAGTGAACAATAACTGCATGGGTCTCACTACCCATGAAAACACCTTTTAATCCCATCCTCTTATGTGACGCCATCATGATGACGTCAACACCCATCTTCTTGGCGGCACTGAGAACACCCTCATAAACCACCGGACTATATTCATGATGGGTTTTTACCTTAAGATTCTGACCCATCAAATGAGCCGCTTTTTCTAATAACTCTTTAGCATGCTGAGCACATGCCTTTTTATGATTAGCATCAGAGATTTTGTAATCAGATGCTTTACGAGCATAAACAAATGGCGCTCTAGGATCTGAAATATACGTTAACACCACACTTGCGCCATCATCCTGAATCAAATTGGCAATTTGTTTCATGATTTTAGGCGTCACCATATCATCAATGACTGGTACTAGTATTGATTTGAACATGCGTTACTCCTTTATTAGTAGTTTTGATCAGTTTGGCACTAAGTGAGTTGGCCATATTGATGTGGATCAAATAACTACTCGGTTTAAAGCAAGATACTTCAGCATATTGTTAGCGCTTTGGCCTATCAGCATCCTCAAGTGGATAAGCATCAGCAACATAGGCAGGACCTTTCATCAGTACTACGATGTAGGCCCCAATCACTATAGTAAAGAGGGCGATCCAATAGCAAATCAAAGTGGCAATCACCAAGATATCGATAAATCCTATGCTTCCGATGATTCCTGTTGCCGGAGAATCATTTGGAAATATCCTAATCAGTAGTGATGGCATCAAAATGGCAAGCGTACCCAATAAAGTCCAGGCAGGCGCCTGACTCAGGATCCAACGCTCCTTCCCTGGTGGAGAAGTTCGATGACCAGGGAGTTTATTGAACAACTTACTCATCTATTTGAGCGCTCTTACTCATAAACAGTCTAATAAAAAATATGAACATGCCAATCATAAATAGAATTACAGCCAGACTTAATTGACCTGCAAATGTTCCAAATAACTCAAGTAACATATTAATCCCCTTGAACGTAGATGTATCTAATTTAGAACTATGACAAATCTCATGATTTGATCCACATCAAACATTGCAGGGCTTGATTTTCAATTCCATTCGGTCCATGATTTACATCAATATGTCTATCTTGTAGGAAACCATTGATGCTACTTAAGTGCCCACATTGCCATAAATTTAATCGCTTGCCACTAGACCGAATTAATCAAAAACCCATTTGTGGCGCTTGCAAAGATAGTCTGCTTCTTGGCCCAATTGATGCCGATCAAGCTAGCTTCAAAGAAATCCTCAACCAGAGCAAATTACCGGTAATCGTTGATTTTTGGGCCCCTTGGTGTGGGCCCTGCAAGATGTTTGCCCCTACCTTTTTAGCAAGCGCTAAAAAACATGGTGAATCAATACTTCATGTGAAGTTAGATACCGAAGCTAATCCTGGAATTGGTCAAGAGTTTTCCATTAGATCCATTCCTACTCTAGCAGGGTTCAAAAATGGGGTTGAGGTAGAGAGAATTAGTGGCGCCTTACCACCCCAGCAATTAGAGCAATTTATTCGCCAACTGTTGTAAGGTATTGGGATGGCAATTTTTGGCTCCGCCTTTTTTTGGACGCCAGATGGCCTTTGGCTCGTTTTTCTGGGATTTCATACTCATTAAAAGGGTTGGCAGTATCTTTTGCTACCTTTTCCCATTTATTATATAATGTTATATTATATAAATAAATAAATTAATAAGGCGAAGTAGCATGGAAAATAAGTTTGGCATCTCTGGTCGCATAGCAGCCTTCTTTCAAGACGCACAAATTACGCCACTATTGGCAATTCTTGCTCTCTTGCTGGGTTTGTTTGCCATTATCGTCACGCCACGCGAAGAAGAACCTCAAATTAATGTCACGATGGCAAACGTCATCATTCCCTTTCCAGGAGCTAGCGCAAAATCAGTAGAGGAAATGGTCTCCATTCCCGCTGAGCAAGTGCTCTCTCAGATAGCGGGTATTGAACACATCATGTCCATGTCCCAAGCAGGTCTATCTGTCATTACCGTACAGTTTAAGGTTGGCGTCCCAAGAACGGAAGCCTTAGTGAGATTACATGACACCGTTGCAGCGAACTCTGACTGGCTTCCAAAAGGTCTCGGGGTAATGCCGGCCATTATTAAACCGAAAGGCATTGATGATGTTCCCATTCTCTCTGTCACCCTCTTTTCAAAAAATGCATCGACTACTGCATACGATTTAGAAAAAATTGCTAACAAAATAGAGGTAGATCTCAAGCGCATTAAGGGAACACGTGAAGTGAGCACAATTGGCGGCCCAAAACGCGCCATTCGCATTGAAATCAATCCAGAGAAAATGGCGCTCAAGGGCGTTACTATTCCTGAACTTAGAATGGCCCTAGAAACTGCCAATCTTGGAATGCCAGTAGGCGACCTCCTTACTGAGCAAGGTGCGATTGCAATTGAAACGGGGCCATTCCTCACCAATCTACACGATGTAGAAAATGTTGCCCTGGGCGTAAGGCAAGGTAATCCTATTTTTGTGAAAGATATTGCCGCAGTAATTGAAGGCCCAATGCAAAATCGTCGTTTAGTTTGGCACGCAGAAAGAGGTGAAGCCAAAAACTTCGATCATCACTATCCCGCGGTAACTATTTCCGTAACAAAAAAACCGGGTGAGAATGCGGTAGATGTATCAAACCAAGTCATGAGTCAACTGCAATCATTAAAAGGTACGCTCATCCCGAAAGATATTGAAATTGCCATCTCTCGAAACTATGGAGAGACTGCCAATGAAAAAGCCAGCAAACTCATACAAAAACTGATCTTTGCCACCCTATCAGTAGTAGCACTTATATTCTTTGCACTTGGCAAAAGAGAGGCTTTCATCGTCGGCTCGGCTGTCGTTCTTACGCTATCAGCTACGCTATTTGCATCATGGGCATGGGGTTTTACCATCAATCGGGTTTCACTTTTCGCCCTAATTTTTTCAATTGGAATTTTGGTTGATGATGCGATTGTCGTGGTCGAGAATATTCATAGACATCAACTACTGTTTCCCAATAAAAGTCTAAAAGAAATCATTCCCGGAGCTGTCAATGAAGTGGGTGGCCCTACTATTTTGGCAACCTTAACCGTCATAGCGGCCCTGCTTCCTATGGCATTTATCAGCGGTTTAATGGGGCCCTATATGAGTCCAATTCCGATTAATTCCAGCATGGGTATGTTGCTCTCACTTGCAATTGCTTTCATGATTACCCCATGGATGGCCAGAATTTGGCTTGGAAACCATTCACAGACACAAACCGCTCATTTCAACCTTGCGGATTGGATCAGCCCTAAATTTAAAAAAATATTTAACCCTTTATTAAGTGAGCAGTCTGGTAAAAAAAATAGAAAACTATTAGCTATTGGGGTCGTTGGTGCAATTTTGATTTCCTTAGCATTACCCATTACCGGTTTAGTGGTATTGAAAATGTTGCCTTTTGATAATAAATCGGAATTTCAGGTGATTTTGGATATGCCCCCCAATAGCAAAATCGAAAAAACATCCGATGTTTTAAGAGAAATGGGTGACGCTTTATCTAAATCTCCAGAAGTCAGTAGCTATCAAATCTATGCAGGAACTTCTGCTCCAATCAATTTTAATGGTCTAGTGCGACAGTATTACTTCAGACAAAGCCCTGCATTAGGTGACATTCAAGTAAATCTAGTCGACAAACATCAACGTGCCGATCAAAGTCATGTCATCGCTAGTCGAGTGCGACCTGCTTTAGAAGAAATTGCCAAAAAATATGCAGCCAATGTGAAAGTCGTCGAGGTCCCACCAGGCCCTCCAGTTCTCTCACCTATTGTTGCTGAAATCTACGGGCCGAATGCTCAGGGCAGACTCAGCGTGAGCAAATCTGTAAGAAATGCCTTAGAAAAAACACCGGGTGTGGTTGATATTGATGACAGTAGTATTGCTAAATCGCCAAAACAATTTCTCATTGTCGATAGGAAAAAGGCAAGTTTGATGGGGGTTTCCCAACAATCAATCGTCTCCACCTTGAGAGCAGGCCTATCAGGTGATAACGCCACTTTTTTGCATGATGAATCGAAGTATCCAGCGCCTATCGAAATTAGACTTCCTGAGAATAGACAACAAGAATTAAGCGACCTCTTAAAGCTTACCGTGAGAAATTCACAAAGAGAAGCTATTCCACTAAGTCAGTTGGTCTCGATTGTGGATGCGGAGCGGGAGCAAACCATTTATCACAAAGATTTACTGCCCGTAAATTACGTCATTGGTGATACCGCAGGGAAAATTGATAGTCCTTTATACGGCCTATTTAAAGCCAGGGCTCTAGTGAATGAAATCAAAGATCCTCAAGGCAAAGCAGTAGAAGAATATTTTACAAAAGCACCTTCAGATCCTTATCGCTCGTATGCCGTCAAATGGGATGGGGAGTGGCAGGTCACGTATGAAACTTTTAGGGATATGGGCGCAGCCTATGCAGTGGGATTGGTGCTGATATATCTACTAGTTGTTGCACATTTTGGCTCCTACTTAACGCCGCTGGTCATTATGGCGCCAATTCCTTTAACAATCATCGGCGTCATGCCGGGTCATGCATTACTAGGAGCTCAATTTACAGCGACTTCGATGATTGGCATGATTGCTTTAGCAGGAATTATTGTCAGAAATTCCATTCTTCTCGTAGACTTTATCAATCTACAAATCGCCCAGGGTGTTGCATTTAAAGATGCTGTTGTAGATGCCGCCATTACTAGAGCCCAGCCCATAGCGCTAACAGGTCTTGCAGCGATGCTGGGCGCATTCTTCATCTTGGATGACCCGATCTTCAATGGTCTAGCAATTTCATTAATATTTGGAATACTGGTCTCTACTGCCCTGACTCTCGTCGTCATACCGCTGTTGTACTACTCGGCCTATGGGCATCGAAAAAGCGCAATTCTGAAATCAATACATTAATTACTAAAGGATTACATCATGACATCTTGGCAACTCGTTCGTGTTATTGCTGGCACCTTCATTCTTCTATCACTTGCCTTTGGTGCGTCTGCCAGCCCTTGGTTTATCAGTGAATGGTTTTTAGCATTTACTGCCTTTGTTGGTGCCAACATCCTGCAAAGTGGGTTGACCCAATGGTGCTTAATGGAAAGTATTGTTCGTAAACTAGGTCTTAAAGCCGGCGCATAAATTGAGAAATCGCATGAAAATTTTCAAAGTAAAGCCCTTTGCTGCCGCCACAATCACCTTGCTGGCAATGTCGAGTAATTTTGCGATGGCCACCAGTCTCATTGAAGTATGGCGAGAAGCACAAAATAGAGATCCAGAATTTATAGCGAGTCGCTATGAGCAAATGGCAGGAGAAAAGAGGCGCGATCAAGGCACTGCTTTGTGGCTCCCCAGCGTAAATTTAACCGCTCTTACCGGTAGTATGAGCCTCAACACCTCCACCACTGGCGCTCAATTCTATGCTCCAGGCATGGGAACATTCAATGGCGCCAATTTCAACACCTCGATCAATAATGGTTTTGTCAATCGCTATGCGCTCGGAGCAACGCAGTCGGTATACAACCGTGAGCGTCTCGCGCAGAGTAGGCAATTGAATTATTCCGCGGATGCATCTGATCTTGGGGCGCAAGTTGCTCACCAAAATTTAATTTTGCTTGTTGCCGAACGATATTTAGATGTTCTAAGCGCAGAGGAAGCACTCAGACTCATGAATAGACAGGTATTGGCAATTGAAAATACCCGTCAACAAATTGAAAAACGCTTTAAGCTGGGTGACGCAAGCCAAACTGACATGCAAGAGGCAAATGAACGGCTCGACACGATAAAAGTTCGCGCTTTAGATGCAAAAAATAATCTGGCTGTGAAAAAGCTTGCTTTACAAGACTTATTTGGAGGGCCAGTAAATATAGATAAGCTCAAGATCAACTTAAATCTTGGACAAATGACATTAGCTAGCCTAGATACTTTTGTTGGTAAATTGAAATCTCAGAATATTCAATTACAAATGCTATCCGTTCAGGAAAAGGCAGCTAAAGAGGAAGCGGCAAAATATGAGGCGATAGCTTCGCCAAAGCTAGACGCCATCGCACAATCATCTAAAGATAACTTAAATGGCTCAGGCAACTTTGGCGCTGCTAGCAACACCATAACCAATAATTATTTAGTTGGATTACAACTCTCTATTCCTTTGTATACCGGCGGCTATCGTACCGCCAAACATGACGAGTCTTTACTCATGGTCGAAAAGACCAAAGCCGAATACAATAAGGCCGAGCAGAATCTGGAGAGAACAATGCGATCTGTATGGCAATCTCTCAATAGCGCTAAGGAAAAATTAACTGCGCTAGCGAACGCTCAGAAAACTGGAGAGGCGCGATTAGCCTCAACACGCACTGGATACGCAAATGGTTCTAGGACGACCATGGAACTTCTTGGCGCAGAAAATGATTTGATTGCTAATGAATATGCTCTTTATATGGAGAAGGTAAATTATTTACTTAATCGCCTACGATTGGCGGCACTCTCTGGTGAAATCTCTGAGCAAGAACTTTCGCAAGTGAATGCTTACCTAAATTAAGCTGAGTATTTACCCGGTTGTTTTAGCTATAAAAAAGGCCTTGGGGACTGGTGTACACCAAACTACACCGTCACCCATTTGCCCCGTCTGACAAACTGCCACGATCTTATCCATCAGCATGGGTGCAATTTCTGCATTACAGACAATCTCTACGCGAACTTTAGCGGAGTAGTCTGTCAATTCATCCTTGATGGATGTTTTTGATGTTTTAGAGGGAGCGCTACAACCCTCTACTTTTCCTACAGTCATGCCCGGAAATCCAGGGGTTTCCATTAAAGCAGCGCGTAATAACGGTAATTTATTGGGGCGAATAACCGCTTTGACTTCCATCATGCTTCCACCTCTTTCTCTTCAAACCATCTATACAAGACAGGCAGTACTAATAAAGTTAATGCAGTTGAAGTAATCAGTCCTGCAATTACTACAGCAGCAAGCGGACGGGTTACTTCAGAGCCTGGGCCTCCAGAAAATAACATGGGCACTAAAGCCAGCATCGCCACGGAAGCAGTCATCATTACAGGCCTAAAGCGATGACCACAGCCATGCAACAAAGCCTCATCCATGCTGTAACCATCCTCCCTAAGCTGTTTAATAAACGAAATAAGAACAACACCGTTCAAAACAGCAATACCCCATAGATTAATAAAACCTACTGCCGCAGGCACAGAGAGATATTCACCAGTAATAAATAGTCCAAATACTCCACCAATCGAGGCAAATGGAAGTACCAAAATGATCAAACCTGCCAAACGAATCGACTTAAACAGCATAAATAATAAGAAGAAGATTGCAAGTATGGTGAGCGGAATAATAATCATGAGACGCGCCATCGCTCGTTGCATATTTTCAAACTGGCCACCCCACTGCAAGGTATAGCCCTGAGGAAGCTCAACATTTTTTGCTATAAGACTCTGCGCTTCTTTCACGAAACCACCGAGATCTCGACCCTCAACGTTGACACCCACCACCAATCTGCGCTTGCCAGATTCACGAGAGATTTGCGCCGGACCTTCTACTAGAGAAATTTCCGCAAGATCGCGCATTAATACCTGCGCTCCATCTGGTGAATGCAAAATAATATTCTCAATGGCATCGATATTATTTCTGTAGGGACTTGGGTAGCGCAAAGCCAAGGGGAATCGGCGCTCACCTTCATACACAGTACTGGCTTGCTTACCCCCAATGGCAGTTTCAATGACTTCATTCACATCAGAAACATTGATGCCATAGCGTGCTATCGCATCGCGATCAATTTTGATATTGAGATAATTTTGACCTGACGCCTGCTCAATTCTTAAGTCATTACTGCCCTTCATCTTCATTAAGATTTGCCCGATTTGAGATCCTAATTTTTGCAATGTCGCGAGATCATCACCAAAAATCTTGACGGCAACTTGAGAGCGTACACCCGATACCATTTCATCGACCCTTGCTGCGATCGGCTGTGAAATCGCCAACTCAATACCCGGTAATGTTTTAAGTTTTTCACGAATTTGTTGTGCTATTTCCTCTTGGCTCATATCCCTATCTCCCAGTGGCTTGAGAGTCACAATAGGATCGGATTCATTTGGCTGGCCTGGGTCTGCTGGTGATTCACCTCTTCCAAGGCGAGACACCGCCATTTCTACACCAGGAATTGTCATGATGCGCTTAATCGCTTCAAACTCTAACTTAATAGACTCATCCAAGGAGATATTGGGAGCTCTCACGATTACTGGAGTAATAGAGCCCTCTTGCATTACTGGGATAAAGGATTTACCTAAAAATATAAAACCGACCAAACTCAATGCCAATGCAATCAGAGAACGTTTAATCACCAGTTTTGGGTGACTCAAACTCCAATGCAACCAACGTTCATAGGGTGTTCTTAATTTTTTAACAATTTTTGTATCGTCTTCACTACCGCCTTTTAAGATGTAGGAACACAGCACGGGAGACAGAGTAAAAGAGAGGATTAACGAAATAGCTAATGCAATGGCAATCGTAATTGCCATTGGTGCAAACATTTTGCCCTCCATACCTTCCAATGAAAGCAGTGGCATAAATACCAAAATGATGATGCCCACACCAAACAAAACAGGCTTGCCTACTTCTGAGGCCGCCTCCAAAATAATTCTGTTTTTAGACTCGCCAGACTTTAAGCGCTCACCCAACTTGGCAAATGTATTTTCAACCACCACCACTGAGCCATCCACCATAATTCCAATCGCGATGGCAAGGCCGCCTAAGGACATGAGATTAGCTGAAATTCCATAGCGATTCATGACCAAGAAAGTCAATAAAGGCGTCAAAAGAAGTGTTGCCACAACAATTAAAGAGGAGCGCACATCGCCTAGGAATAAGAATAGCAAAATAATGACGAGGATGACGCCCTCGATCAATACTTTCGCAACGTTAAACATCGCTGCATTCACAAGGTCTGTACGGTCATAAAAGGGCACAATTTGTAAGCCGTCTGGCAATAGCTTACCCTCATTAATTTCCGCTACCTTGAGCTTTATGCGATTGACGACTTCGCGCGCATTGCCACCACGAATCATCTGCACAATGCCAGCAACGCTTTCGGTATAGCCGTTCTTAATGGCGGCTCCCTGCCTAATCTCACTACCGATCCTTACTTCTGCCACATTTTTCACGTAAATCGGAGTGCCCTTGACTTCTTTCAAGATGATTTTCTCAATATCCTCCGGTTTAGTGATCAACCCAAGACCACGAATGAGATATCGCTCTGCATAACTAGGCAATTGACCGCCACCTGAGTTCGCGTTATTGCGTGCAAGAGCTTGATATACGTCGTGTAAATTAATTTGATAATGTCTTAATCTCTCAGGATTGACCAAAACTTGATATTCTCGTGCATACCCACCTTGTGTATTGATTTCAGCAACACCAGGAATTGATCGCAGCATGGGCCTCACAATCCAATCCTGCACTGCGCGTCGTTCAGATAATTCATCCACCGTTAATTCACGATGCCTATCCGATGGATGATCTAAGGTGTACTGATATATTTCACCCAAGCCAGTAGATGGAGGAGCCAAGACGGGGGTAATGCCCACTGGCATTTTGGAGGCAACTTCAATTAAACGCTCGGTCACCAATTGACGCGCAAAATAGATATCCGTCTTTTCTGTAAATACCAAAGTGATAATTGCAAGGCCATTGCGGTTAAGAGACCGCATTTCGACTAAGCCTGGTAGGCCCGTCATTCCCAACTCAATAGGTATGGTGACAAAACGTTCAACTTCTTCAGGAGATTTACCTGGAGCTTCTGCGGCAACCTGTACTTGCACATTGGTTACATCTGGAAAAGCATCAACTGATAAGCGCTTCGTCGCAATCAAGCCTGCCACCATGAGGACGATAGCAATAATAACAACGAGTAAACGCTGTTGCAGTGAGAGTCGAACGATTCTTTCGATCATTTAGCCACCGCTACTCAACTGTCGCTTACGCTCGGTATTTAAATGATATGCACCTTCAATCGCAATTTCTTGCCCTTCCTTTAAGCCCGAAATCACCGGACGAAATCCTCTACCCTCAGGACCCAATTTGACAGGTACCATGCGATAGAGATCATCGTCCAAGCGGACAAATACGTGATCATGGTTGTCTTCACGCACTACCGCCCCCATAGGAACAACAAGTTTTTCTATGGGCTGACTTTCGATTAGCATTGTTGCCAACATTCCGGGCTTAATAAGGCCTTCTTTATTCGCCAGCTCCATGCGCACCACCACAGTCCGCGTTTGCGGATTAACGATGGAATCCACGTGTGCTACCGTGCCCTCAATCTCTTGATTACGTAGAGCTGGAATGATGAGTGATACCTTTTGCCCTTTACGCAATAGATAGGCATTGCTTTCTGGAACTTCTGCAATCGCCCATAACGTACTCAAGTCGGCAATAGTAAAAAGCGCATCGGACGGCTGAACTACCTGACCCTTATTGATCTTACGCTCAACAATCTCACCAGGAATGGTAGCAATCACGTTGTTTATTGATTCAATTACGCCGGATTTTGCCAAGCGATCAATACTCTCTTGGTTCATGCCCTGCACACGTAACTGATCATTGGCAGCGCGAAACTCTGCTTTTGCGCTACTGGCTTCAGCTTCTCTTTTTTGCAATTCAGCAAGCGCAATCACATCCTCTTTGAATAATATTTTGGCGCGATTGGCCGCTTGATCCGCCAGTTGACTAGCGCTCTTTGCCTTGAGATAGGCTAATTGAGACTGCGTGAGCTCAGTAGAAGTGATTTTTGCCAATACATCACCCTGCTTCACAGTTTGCCCAGGTACCGCCAAAATCTCTGATACGCGTCCAGTGACATTAGCGCCAATACGGGAGAGAAATAACTCATTAAAGTCCACTCTTCCAGAGGCACGAAGCTCTTCAATAAAAGGGGCGACTTGCGCTTTGCCATCACCGATCATTTGGCGTAAATCTTGATTCACCTCCACTATGTTCGGATCTTGTACTGACTTTATAGGAGGGTTGCGATCAAAGACGTCAAAATAGTTTAAGGTAATCAACAGCAAAATTACCCAGGGAAAATAGAAGATGCCTCTTTTCAACCAATGGGGTGAAAGGTCATAACGACCAACAGCAGCAGGCATAGAAACCGCTAGACGATCATGCACAATTTGATACCAATGATTTTGCGTTTGGATAACCTGATCAAACCACTCCCTGCTATAGCGTTTACCTTTTCTATAGAGCAATTTGATCCGCACCTTGACTTTTTTAGTCAGATTAGCAATTTCTGATTTCATTGCATTCCACTTTCTATTTTCGCAAGCCACTCTGGGCTTGCTCTCAATCTTTGAATTTCAGTAATAACCGAAGCTAAATCAAAACGGGCTCTTATTAAATCGTTTCTTGCAGCACGAAACGTTCTTTGAGCATCTAGGTACTCCAACATGCCCCGCTCTCCATATCGGTATGAGACTTCAGCGATTCTTTGGGCGCTGGCAGCAAGTTGCACAACCTCTTGATCAAGAACTTTGACCTGGTAACTCGCCATTTGATATAACTTATAAGCGGTTGATAACTGCTGCTCCAAACTTTGACTTTGAGCATTGAGTTGGTTCTTCGCCTTAGATGCATTGGCCTCTGCTTCTGCTACTTGACCAATCTTAAAGTCCCAAATAGGAATGCTAATTTGGAGGCCGTATAGTCGATCAGTAAAGTTAGGATCGTTGTATTGTGATGCCTTGAACGCCAACTTCGGTAAGCGAGAATTTTTTTCAAAGCTCAGTTTGGATTCACTCGCCTCTACATCTGCCTTCGCTTTTTGCAACTCAGGACTTTGAGCTTGCAACTCAGCCATGAGAGTGGTTAGGGGTGGCAATGTCTCTACTTTCAGTTGCTCATAGACCACATGAAAATTTTCCGGAAGCGCATAGCCCACAACCTGGCGCAATCCATTACGCGCCTGTTCCACTTTTAATTTTCCGGACTCAGAAGCAATTTGCGCATTCAGAAATTCTGTTTGCGCTCGAATAAGCTCAAAACGCGCAGTTTCACCAACGTCATACCTCACCTGCATACGGTCCCGAATCTGCTTAGTCAGACTCAAATCTTCATCAGCCGCTTTAGCCTCTGCTTCACGGCGCATCAACTCATAAAAACGCTGCTGAACCTTGGAAATTGTCTCTATCTCAAAGGCAACTCGGGCCGCCTCAGCCGAGCGGAAGTTAGCCTCAGCAGCATTCACTCTTGGGAAGCGGTTATATGGCATATCTAAAGGCTGAGTCACAGACCAAGACGAGACACTTCCCACCGTTAACGGTCCAGTTGCCGAACGCTGCTGTCCGGTTGCCACCTCAAATTCAGGATTTGGAATTGCACGCGCAGTCGAGAGCTGCCCTCTCACTGCTTTTGACTGATCACGAGCTGCCAATACCTGCGGACTGGATTCTAGCGCCAACAAAATCAATTCGTTAATAGTGTACGGCTTTTGATTTTGCGCAGTTGCCGTATTGATCACCAAAACAAAACTGATAAAAGTGAATCCAAGCCAGTAAAAAAATTTCATGCACAACACTTTATGGAATCTGAAATAAGAATGATCGCCAATTTTAGGATGCGCAAAAGCCATTGCTCCCCAATTTAGGGCAGCCTGGCGCTTAAATGCACCTTTACAGATTAAGGGGAATATCGCTCTTATTTTCATGAGTCTATTAAATGGTCTTGCCTTAGATATCCACCCATATACCGGACTTTTCAGTCGCAATGACGATATATGAGACCCATTGCCGGGCAGGCTACTCCCCGTTTATAGTTTTATTAGATCACAATTTTGATAAATAGTTATTAAACATATACGTGTCTGGACATACGGCCGTACTTTTGAGCCTTATGAAATATTTTTTGAACATGCTTATATACTTTTTTTAAACCCATCTCTAATGCAGTTCTCTTATCCCGTGCAGTAACACTGACCTCAATGGTTTGATGGTCAAAGGTTTGCAACTCAATTAGGCAATTTTGGTTGCATAAGGTCTTAGATTGGGGAACGGCAGAATATCGAATCTTGATTTTCCGCACCAACCAAAACAAGCGCTTTAGCGAGCACTTCACGCGGTTTTCGGTGAATGTTTTTAATTCAGGTTCTGGCAGCTCTTTTGACTCCAAAATAACATCCATCTTTCATCTCCTTGTTAGAACGTTATAGGTGCAATATAAGGCTGTTTTTATTCTTAATAAAGCAGAATTTTATTGATTTATATTCTGTTTTTTACTGAATAAAGATTAAAAAAATGCCCTCGCGAGGAGGGCTAACGGGAGTACCGCAAAAAAGGCTTCTCTAATCCTTAGTCAATCACTGCCGCTACCAGGGCGGTGGCAGCTCCAGCACCAAGTGCTGGAATACCCCAACGCTCTAAGGCAGGTATGGATTTGCCAGTGACCACCTCTACTGGAATATCGCTAATTTCCAGTAATTTGGCTGTAGTGGAATTTTCAAATAAGCGGCTAAGAGTATTTTTCTTAGCAGACCCAATCACAATTCGACTGCAACCTAGGCGTTGTGCTTCATCTCGCAGAGCCTCTCCCTTATCGCCGCTCACATAGGTGAAGGAAAAGTTAACACCTGTCTTTTCTAAATAATCCGCAGCGGATTTTGCCGCGGCTTTTGCTCGCTCTGCTTGCCACTCATTGATATCGGTCTTACTGAAATATTTTCCAATATGTCGATAAAGTTTTGGCTGCACATTGCAGATATGAATCTCAGTATGTGCATCTTTACCGTAAACATTGACAGCATGTTTGAGTGCCAATAAAGCATTGTTTGAACCATCAACTGGAATAAGAACTTTATTCATTGCATTACCTCCAAAGTTAGGTGACTGCTGTTCAGGCAGCGTTTCAGATACCACAGGCTCTACCACAGCTGGCGCAATCTTCTCCTCCAATGCCAACCTATTTCTAATAAACCCACCACAAAGAACACCAATAATGACGAGGGCCTGGAAGGCATATTCAAAGATTGGATTCTTGAATACCTGCCACTCCTGCACAACAGGCTCGGAAGTCACCATCTTTGCAGCGGTCCAGGCGAGGACGCCTGCCCCCACATAGGTGATAGAGGGAAAGCGCTCTACCAACTTAAGTATTTGCGTGGAACCCCAAATCACCACTGGGATACTAATGAGCAAACCTAGGATCACGAGCACATAACTTCCATGTGAAGCGCCTGCGACAGCAAGCACATTGTCTAGACCCATCACAGCATCTGCAATCACAATGGTTTTCATGGCACCCCAAAAACTGGTGGAAGCGTGATCGTTCTCGCCGTCACCATCTTCGGCTGGATTAAGTAATTTGTACGCAATCCATACCAACAAAAGACCGCCGATTAACATCAACCCAGGGATCTTCAGTAGATAAACCACTGCGAGTGTCATTGCGCTTCTCACCGCAATGGCGCCTACCGCACCCCAGACAATCGCTTTTTTCTGTAAATGCGCTGGCAAGTTTCTAGCAGCCATCGCGATCACGATGGCATTGTCACCCGCTAAAACCAGATCGATCACAATAATCGCTAGTAGCGCTGAAAAGAATTCCGGACTAAATAGTTCCACTTGATTAACCTCTTTCTGTTCGTATGGCACCTAAATGCCATGGTTTTCGATGGGGTTAATTTACGGGCGTTTGTAATAAGGAAAAAGCAGATATATATTGATAGTAATTTCGTAAAAAACTGAATATGACAAACTCCTACAACTATCGCCATCTTTATTACTTTTGGGTCGTTGCCAAAGAAGGCAGCATGTCTAAGGCTGCGGATCGTCTCAACATGGCAATCCAGACAATCAGCGCGCAAGTCCATGAACTTGAAAAATCGTTGGGGTATATGCTTTTTAAACCTGCAGGACGCGGCATTACCCTAACTGAATCAGGCTACGCAGCCTTAAAGATCGCAGATCAAATTTTTTCTCTTGGAGAAAAACTTCCCGAAGCAGTGAGAGATGCAGCTAACTCGCCCAAAACCAAAATTACTGTTGGCGTATCGGATGGCTTGCCTAAACTCGTAACTAGACAGTTGCTTGACCCCGTGCTCAAACTGAAAGATGTTCAGCTGATTGCACACGAGGGTGAGTTTGAAGATTTATTGGCCGATCTCGCATTACATCGCTTAGATATTGTGCTGGCAGATCGCCCTGCACCAAACAATAAAAATTTGAATGTCTATAGTGAAGAGCTCACCAAATCCACCATTGCATGGTTCTGTCCAAAAGTATTTTTGAGGGGCGCTAAAAAGAAATTTCCGGAGTGCCTTAGTGAGCTAGCGATACTGCTACCCACCTCGCATTCAACTGTACGCTTACTGATTGATCAATGGTTTAGCAAACATGGGATCACGCCCAACATTGTTGGAGAGTTTGAAGACAGCGCTCTCCTAAAAACCTTTGCCGCCAGTGGGCTCGGCGCTTTTCCCGCAGGCAAACTGATTGAGAGGGATCTTAAAGAAACCTATGGTATTGAGCTGCTCGGCGACTGTGAAGACATTTATGAATATTTTTATGCCATTCGCTCTGAGAAAAAAATTGGTCACCCATTAGTTGAGGCCATCATCAAACAGTAGCTCTATGAGCTGGAAGATTCTTTATTAAACATCTTGTTTTAACTTGTATCTTGTAACGATATGACCAATTTTCTTGACCCCGCCATCCTATTTTTTATCTTTGGGGTGTTTGCAGGGAGCGTGAGATCTAATCTCGAAATACCTCCACAGATCTCTCGCTTCTTATCGCTGTACCTCTTAATGGCGCTGGGACTAAAGGGTGGCTTTGCACTTCATAAATCAGGCTTCACTAGTGAGATTGGCTTCTCATTGGGTTTGGCCGTTTTTCTTGCCATCATCATCCCCCTAATCGGCTATCTTCTACTCAGAAGATATTTGAGCGCATTTGATGCAGCCGCTATCGCCGCTACTTATGGGTCGGTTAGTGCGGTCACTTTCATCACCGCGACTCAATATCTGGATCAATTTCAAATTAGTTATGGTGGACATATGGCTGCGGCCATGGCGCTGATGGAATCACCAGCAATTATTTTGGCTATCGTCTTGGCCAATAAGGCAAGAGCCTATCAATCCAGGAAGACCAACGCTAAGCACGAGGCAACGAGCATATCCACCATCTTGCATGAGTCTTTTACGGATGGAGCACAGCTTCTCTTATTGGGGTCTATGCTGGTTGGCCTGGTCAGTGGCGATGCGGGACAAAAACTGATGGCGCCGTTTTCCATTGATTTATTTAAAGGCATGCTGGCTTTCTTCCTATTGGATATGGGCCTAATGGCAGCCCGCAATATACAAGGTCTCAAGGGCAAACCGCCCATTACCCTACTGTATGCCATTGCCGCACCACTTACACATGCCTTGCTTGCACTAGTGCTATGTAAATTGATAGGCCTTCCGCTGGGAAACACCATTTTATTGATGGTTCTTGCCTCAAGCGCCTCCTATATTGCAGTGCCTGCTGTGTTGCGCCACGCCCTTCCAGAGGTCAATCCCGCTTTGTATATGGGCATGTCATTAGGCATTACTTTTCCTTTTAATATTATTTTGGGGATACCGCTGTATACCTTTTTGGCAAAGCAATTTCTATAACGATTCAATTAAGTTATTAGCTCAACGATGAATCTCTTTGCAAACCGCGCAGCCAGTCTTCTGACTAAACACGGTAAAGAGGACGTCATCAAACCTCTTTTTTTAAAAGCAATTGATTGCGAGGTAGTGCATACCAACGCATACGACACAGATCTATTGGGAACCTTTACCCAAGAAATGCCAAGATATGGCACGCAGCTCGATGCAGCACGCAAGAAGGCGATGCTTGGTATGGAATTGCTCGCACTAGATTTGGGCATCGCCAATGAAGGTGCCTTTGTTGGTGACCCCTATAGCGGCATGACAACCTGGAATAATGAACTCGTGATTTTGATTGATCAAAAACATCAGTTAGAAATTACTGGCTTTTCTGGAGCTCCTGCGCAAAGTGATAGCGCCTTTATTCGACATTTTGAAGAGCTACTCAAATTTGCAGACACAGCCTTGTTTCCCTCTCACCATTTAGTAATTAAACCTACAGACGAATATCACCCCAAAGCAATCAAAGGCATTGCTGACCACAAAACGCTCAAAGAGGGCTTTGATTGGGCAAAGTCACTATCATCAAATGGCGTTGTCTACGTTGAAAATGATCTGCGGGCATTTGCCAATCCAACGCGCATGGAAAATATTCAGAGGGCCACGATCAACCTTCTCGAAAAAATGAAATCCTTATGTCCTCAATGTCAAACGCCTGGATTTTGGATCCGGGACATTCAGCGTGGACTTCCCTGCAATGGATGCGGGCTGCCAACAGACCAGGAGATAGCAAAAATATGGGGATGCAGCAAATGCAACCATGAAGATACTGAAAGCCTGAAAGTACTGCGCCTTGCCGATCCTTCAAAATGTCGTCATTGCAACCCCTAGTGCCTCAGAGTAGAGGGCATAGGTTTAGAGAGCTTTTGCCAGCTTTTGCTGGAGACGCTCATCAAATTTCTTTTTATCGATGAGATATCTTTCATGTCGACCTTGAGCAATCACATCAACCCCATCATGGGCTTCCACCCTAAAGATGAGCTTTTTCCCTTCGATTGCAATCAACTCCACACTGGCTGTCACTGTTAGCCCTGGAGGGGTAGCTGCTTGGTGAGTGACATCAATATGAGTTCCCACCGTTTGCTCATTTGGCCAATCTAAATGTGGGTTAATTGCTTTAATACACGCCCACTCCAAAAATCCCACCATAAATCCAGTTGCAAAGACTTCTGGCATTACCAAGAACTCAGGCGCCTCTGGATAGAGCGCCGGAACCGTCTTAGATGGCGGCACTAAAAATGGGTGCTCATAAGTAAGGCCAACCTGCAAAGAGTCTTTCATAACGGGTCCATAGAGTAAATTAATACTAATTTTTACATATTGAAAAAAACTATTGAAGTTGGCGTGAACGCAGAAATTGAAGATAAAGATCGGCAATTTCCTTAGGCTTCTCTAGCATGACTAGATGGGCAACGTCTTTCAGATCATAGGAAGAATGGTTTGGGAATTTTTGATCAACCCGTTTTTTTCCTGAAATATTAAACACTCCATCCTCTTTTCCCCAAGTAATGAATGTTGGTTTTTTTGAACTTGGGTAAGTTTCTAGAACATGTATATCGAGATTGACGATATTCCAGACTTGTTGATAATGTCGATTATTCTTCGTGTATTCAGCGACAGCCGCTTCTTTAATCGCATTACTCATATCTGGCGGTTTTGCAAACAACAGGCTCATTTCTAAGTTGAATTGCTCAACATTAATAGGAATAAATGGATTGATGCCGTTGTTAATTGCCTCTTTTAACTGCGGGCTCCAGCTGATCACACCCATTGGCGCCCCGATAAAAGCAATTGATCGGATTTCTTTTGGATATTGATAAGCAAACATTGCGGCGATTGCACCGCCCATAGAATTGCCAGCGATATTAAAAGAATGGAGATTGAGTTTTTGTGTAAAGCGATGGAGATATTCCACTTCTTTGATTAATTGATAACTTTCAATCGGAAATCCTAAGCTTTGACCATAACCAGGCAAATCCGGTGCAAATACAGCAAAGCCATTCTTGGCTAGCACGCATGCAAAATCAGTCCATTGTTCTTTCTGAGCAAAAAGCCCATGAAGCACCACAATTGGCGAACCTTCACCCATCTTGAAATATTGAATGCTGGAAGGCCCAACATGAATGGATTGTATTTGGGTGGTACATATAGAGTTTGAATCTTGTGCTCGGGCGGCAGAGAAAAAGCCAACTACAGTCAAAACAAAAACAATGACGCCCCTACGTAGGAATGAAAACATAGCTTAATAAGTGGATATGGATAGTGATTGATACTGTTGATCAAGCATGATGGTGACTATATCTAGCCCAGAGTCTGAACAAACAGAGTCTCTGGCAATGACCATCAAACCTGATGAGAATGTATAAGCAAACTCCATCGCGTAAGCATATACGCGGGAGCTATCATTAGCAATCAGTTGAAAACAAGTGGACATAAAAATAGGATGAGCTTATTGATATAGATTAATGCTTTAAATCACAATATCAAACTTTTATCGATCACCTTACTTCACCCAGCTTGTGAACTCTTCTGCAATAACACGCGGTGTACGAAAGGTATTCACAATATCGCCATGATCGGCATGTCCGAGCGCCATACCACATACCAACATCTCATTATTTTGCGCGCCGATGAAAGGAAGAATAATTTTTGAAAAAGTATTCCAAGCGGCCTGAGGACAGGTATCCAAGCCTACACCTCTAGCGGCAATCATAAAGTTTTGCAAAAACATGCCGTAATCAAGCATCGATCCTCGACCAAGCTCCTTATCGATCGTGAAAAATAGGCCTACTGGCGCCCCAAAGAATTCAAAGTTCTTGCGATGTTGTGCATGCATCCTATCCTTGTCTCCTTTGGTGATCCCAAGTAGCCCATATAAGCCCCAGCCATTTTCACGACGTCGATCAATATAGGGGCTAAACCATTTGGTGGGATAGTAGTCGTAACCCGCTTGATACTCTTGCTCTAGTTGTGGATTTTTAGCGATGTCATCATAGGCCGAACATACTTGGGTGCAAAGCGCTGTTAATTTTTCGCCCTCTAATACATAAGCCTTCCATGGTTGTGTATTGGTCCCAGAGGGTGCTCTCGCAGAAATATTGAGCAATTTCAGAATCACTTCTCTAGAGATGGGCTCCTTAGTAAAGGCCCGCACTGACATTCTTGACTCTATAGCTTGATCAACAGCATTCATCTTTTCTCTCTTTTGATTTAGCAATACTTTCAGATATGATATTTGAACTCTCTATTCATAACTTCTTTCTATATACCATGATCAATGTCAGCAGACCAAGACGCTCCGTTCTCTATATGCCAGGCGCCAACACTCGTGCGCTGGATAAAGCAAGATCGCTCGCAGCAGATTCGCTGATTTTGGATCTAGAGGATGCCGTTGCCCCCGACGCCAAAGTCATCGCTCGGCAGAATATTTTGCAAGCTTTGGAGACGGGTTTTGGTCATCGTGAAGCCACAGTCAGAATCAACAGTCTTAACACGCCTTGGGGCTTAGATGATTTGAAAGTATTCGCAAATAGCAAAGCAGATGCTATTGTTTTGCCAAAAGTAGAATCTGCAGAACAAATTCAGACGGTTGCCAAAATTCTCAAGGAGGCTAATGCGCGTCCTGATTTAACGATCTGGGCCATGATTGAAACCCCTAAAGCCATTTTTCAGCTAACAGAAATTGCAGGCTCTCACCCATTGCTAGAAGCACTTGTTTTAGGAACCTCAGATCTTGTAAAAGACCTGCATGCTAGACATACACCCAATCGAGTAGAAACACTCACCGCTCTCTCGCTTTCTGTTTTAGCTGCGCGGACTTATGGTTTATGTGTTTTAGATGGCGTCCATCTTTCATTAGATGATGAGGTAGGATTGCAGCAGGCCTGCATACAGGGAAGAGATATGGGTTTTGATGGCAAAACCTTGATCCACCCCAACCAAATTCCAGCAGCTAATGCTGTTTTTGGCCCTTCTACTGAGGAAGTAAACGAAGCCAATGAGCGGATTGCTGCTTATGAGCAAGCGATTGCGTCTGGTGCAGGTATTGCCGTCCTCAAAGGTAAGCTGATTGAAGAACTCCATATTCAGGAGGCTAAACGCGTTTTAGCGTTAGCAAAAGCAATCCAATCATTTGCTGATTGAACTAAAAGCATGAGATAAAACCTAAAATGGGACTACCAGTTTTGGTAGAGCGGCAAGATTGCACTAGAAGGGTGCGCAGAATTCACAAATAAGCACAACACCAGCTTGTGTCCCGACTGCTTCTGGTTGTGACTCATTGACTTAGCTCACTTTAATGGTGCAGCCCTTCTCTAAACCGTGCATATTGTGAGTGAACCAGTTTAGGCAAAGCCTATGATGGCTTATGCGTATCAAGATAACTAAAAGTTTGGTGCTTCATGCCCAGATTCATAATACCGAGACAATACCTGAAGCCCTTTTTCCAGAGGGAGAGTATCTTGCCAACTTAACACCCGAGGGAAAGATAGAGGTAATTAATACCAAATCGATCAAAGCTTTATTTTCATTTTCTCAATTTAGAGAAAAGGTCTCGCAGGGTGATTTTGTTGTCGTAGAAAATTAACGCGTTAGTGATCTAGGTCTAGACTCTGAATTAGGCTTGCTAGCTTGGTCACCGAATCAAATGCATCATTAGTGCTCGCTTCTACATCTAAATTTTCCCAATTAAATTCCAAAGAAAAATGGGCTGACTCAATAATGAGTTCGTAACTGGATGTGGCTTTTTTATTGGGACTAGTTGCAGACTCTTGTGCCAAAGGCACATTCAATGTATTGATAGCCTCTAGCAGCATCCGAGTTTCTGTATCCGTCAGTTCACGACTGTGCAACACATCATCGGTTCTTTTTACTGAAAGCTTCGAAGCACCATCAATTGTGACTTCATACTGGTTGAGTCCAAGATCAAACCAAACTGTTAACTCAATAGCAATAGGATAAGTTTTCATTTAATTGACCTAATCAGCATGGGGTTCATCAAGAAGGGTTTTGAACCTTGAATCTAGTTCCAGTTATTAAGGGGCCTTTTGTATCGACATGATTCATCTTACACTGCATACTGAGTCCAGTATGACCCAATCTAAGTAAAAGTGCTGATAGGTTTTATCCCTTAATTGATTAGACTGGGCACACCATTAAAAAACACCCCATGTAAAGGGGCAACGACTATATGATCTGGCTAGGCTTATCCATCGCTATCTTTTTAGGGGCTCTCTATCTAAGTCCACCCCAGATCTTTACCAAGCATCCGCTATCCTTCTTGGCGATCGTGTCGATTCTTTTTTTGGCAATTGCTTGGAATGTTTCGCCAACACTTCCCGGTCAAGCGCCCGGTAAGTTTTATGGACTCATTTTTCATTTTTATGGAGCTTCGCTGTTAACTGCCATGTTTGGGCCAGCGATAGCTCTTGCCATATTATTTCCGGTAGCGTTTTTAGGGGTTTATGTCATACAAGGTGGTTATGTTGAAGCATCTCAACACTATTTGATGGTTTGTGTTTTGCCAACCTTCTTTGCTTATATCACCATACAAGCCATTCAAAAATACATCCCCAAGCATCTTTTTGTATTGATTTTAGGGAACGGTTATGTTGCAGCATTTATGAGCGTTATTCTTTCGGGCTCATTCTTGCTAATTGCAAAACTACTTTTAGGCGACACCGCGAGCTCAATGGATTTCGAGGGCTGGCTTTTAGGCTTAATCATTATTGCCTTTATGGAGGGATCTTTATCAGGCATGCTGCTAGCGATCTTCCTCATATTTAGACCGAACTGGGTATCCACGTACAACGAGGAAGCCTACATGAGTAGATAATGAGCCATCTATTCTGATTGATGAACCCAAAATGCTACCTTGTATCGAACTCGAAACTCAACCAAACCCTAGTGCCGCTGTAATCTGGTTGCATGGTCTTGGCGCAGATGGCAATGATTTTGTACCCATCATTCCCGAGCTACGCCTAGATGGTTGCCCAGGCATTCGATTCATTTTTCCTAGCGCCCCCAGCAAGCCTGTAACTGTCAACGGTGGATATGTGATGCCAGCTTGGTATGACATCATTGGCAGAAATCTGATGGACCAAGAGGATGCTGATGGTATTCATCAATCCGCAACCGCTATTACTGAAATCATTGAGCGAGAAGCAAGCCGTGGGATTGCTTACGATCAGATCGTGCTGGCTGGTTTCTCACAAGGGTGTGCAATGGCATTACAAATTGGCTTGCGCTTTCCACATAAGCTTGCAGGCATCATTGCACTCTCAGGCTACCTACCATTAGCCAGCACCCTTGCCATTGAAAAACATGCGGCCAATCAAAATACGCCTATCTTTATGGCACACGGCCTATATGACGCTGTAGTCATTCCGCAGCGCGCCGAAGCGTCCTATGCCGTACTTGAAAAAATGGGTTACACGATTTCATGGAACGAATACCCAATGGAACACTCTGTTAATCATGAAGAAATCTTGGATATCTCGCGATTCTTACAAAGCATTCTGATTCGGTAGATATAGTCAAAGAAAAAGGACTCCTCAGAGTCCTTTTTTCATTGCATTCTGAATGCTTAGAGTTTTTTATTGAAGCTATATTGGGCAAATGCTTGCTCTGCTACACCAAACCATTGGGCCTCCATATTTCTGAAGACTCGATAATCATCGAATATCTTTTTGAACTGTGGATTCTTGGCAGACTCTTCTGCATAAGTCTCTTGGCTCGCCTTAAAGCATGCATCCATGATGGACGTATTGAACTTACGTAATACCGCACCATTTTGCAAAAGTCGTTGTAATGCAGGAGGGTTTAGGGCGTCATATTTTGCACACATATCGGTATGCGCCTCAAAACAAGCAGCTTCCCATGCTGCTTGGTAAGACGGGGGCAATGCATCCCATTGCTTTTTATTGACCAAGAAAGATAGTCCAGCCGCACCTTCCCAGAACGCGGGATAGTAATAATTCTTCGCCACTTTTGCCAACCCCAGTTTTTCATCATCATAAGGACCAACAAACTCGGCGGCATCAATAGTGCCTTTTTCTAAAGCCGAATAAATTTCACCGGCTGGTAATTGTTGTGGTACTACACCCAACTTGGCTAATACCTGACCGGCAAAGCCCGCAATCCGAAACTTCAGGCCCTTTAAATCTTCAGGAGATTTAATTTCTTTACGAAACCAACCGCCCATTTGTGTTCCCGTTTGACCGCCAAGGAAGTTAACGATGTTATAACTCGCATATAACTCCCGCAACAGTTTCATACCGTTACCATGCAGCATCCAGGCTGACTGTTGACGCGCTGTCATCCCAAACGGTGCTGCAGTATCAAAGATAAAAGCGCTGTTCTTGCCAAGATAGTAATAACTCGCGGTATGTCCACACTCGACTGTACCGTTTTGCACGGCATCTAATACCTGCAATGCGGGCACTACTTCACCCGCAGCAAAAACCTTGACATTAAATTTGCCATCTGTGGCTTTGCGTAATGCATTTGCAAAAACCTCCGGCGTACCAAAAAGGGTATCCAGTGATTTAGGGAAACTAGAAACCAGTCGCCAATTGAGGGTGGGCAAGCTTTGTGCAATGGCAGGAGCGCCTAAAGTAGTTACTCCAGCCGCTACGCCAGCACCTACTGTAGCTTTCTTCAGAAATGAACGTCTTTGCATCACCATCTCCTTTTGTTTTTTGTTTGTTTAAAGATTCTATAACGAGGTCTATTTGCCACCCACCGTCATTGAACCAATCAATATGGACCCTGTTTCTTTGGTACCCCGAATTAATGAATCGCTCCCAACTAATTCGATATCCAATAGCATCTCACGTAAGTTGCCAGCGATGGTCACTTCTTCCACAGGAAACTGAATTTCACCATTCTCCACCCAATAACCAAAAGCGCCTCGCGAATAATCTCCTGTTACATAATTCACGCCTTGCCCCATGAGCTCGGTAACCAATAATCCCGTGCCCATTTCTTTGAGTAATGCAGGCAAACCCCCTTTGGGTGTTTTTTTGCTACTCAGCGTTAAATGATGAGATCCGCCTGCATTGCCCGTCGTCTTCATTCCCAACTTACGTGCCGAATAGGTTGATAGGAAGTAGCCTTGCAATATTCCTTTATCTACCACTGTGCGTGCATTCGTCTTAACACCCTCCTCATCAAATGGCGCGCTTCCCGTCATCGATTGCAGATGTGGATCCTCAAATAAGCTAATGTGTTTTGGTAAGACTTGCTTACCTAAACTATCGAGAAGAAAACTGGAGCGACGATATAGCGCCCCTCCAGAAATGGCCTGTACTAAACCACCTACCAAGCCTGCAGCTAATGGCGCCTCAAAGATCACTGGGCATCGCCGCGTGGTTAAGGATCTAGCCCTTAGACGGGACAAGGCACGTTGCGCAGCATAGCGACCAATAGCTGCCGGATCTGCCAGCTCTTGAGGAATGCGTGAGCTTGAATACCAATCATCTCTTTGCATCGCTGATTTTTTGCCACCCTCGCTAGCAATCGGTGCACAGGAAATATAGTGACGTGAAAATGGATACCCCCCCATGAAACCCTGCGAGGTTCCCATCATGAAATGGGCATGATGAGCAGATACTGAAGCGCCATCACTATTTTGAATTTGCTTGCTCACAGCAAAAGCTGCGCCCTCAGCAGTCCGAGCAATCTCTACTGCCTTGCTGGCATCCAAATCCCATGGATGAAATAAATCGAGATCCATTGGATTTTTTTCTAATAACTCTGCTTCGGCCGGACCTGCACAATTGTCCTCGGCAGTATGTTGTGCGATGTGATAGGCAGCATCGACTGTTGCCTTTAATGACGCTGTTGAAAAATCACTAGTGCTCGCATTACCGCGACGATGCCCCAAGAAAACAGTCACTCCCACTTGCTTATCTAAACTTTGCTCAATGGTCTCTACTTCGCCCTTGCGAACCGTGACGGAGAGGCCTTGACCTTCCGAAACTTCCGCAACCGCATCTGAAGCTCCCCTTTTTTTAGCCTCTTGGAGCATGAAACGAATAATTTCTTGAAACTGGCTAGATGAATATGTAAACATGCCTCAATAATAGCTAGAATAGAAACATGAAGCATAACGAAGCCCAACAACGCAAATCACCAAACGAGGTCAAAATTGGCCTCATTTCCATTTCGGACAGAGCCAGCAAGGGGGTTTATCAGGATGAGGGCATTCCCGCCCTTCAAACCTGGCTAAGCAAAGCCATTAACAACGAATGCACTTTCCACGAACGATTAATCGCTGATGAAGGGGAAGTGATTACTGAGTCCATTATTGAGCTGGTGGACGACTTTTACTGCGATTTGGTTCTGACTACTGGGGGTACAGGCCCCTCTCGCAGAGATGTCACCCCAGAGGCAACCTTGGAAGCAGGCACTCGAGAAATGCCAGGTTTTGGAGAGCAGATGCGCCAAATTAGCCTCAAATTTGTACCAACAGCTATCTTATCTCGACAAACTGCCGTGCTGCGCGAAATCGAAGGACATTCAGCTTTAGTCATTAATTTACCGGGACAACCAAAAGCAATTGCAGAAACACTCGAGGGATTAAAAGATGAAACTGGAAAGTCCATCGTTCCGGGAATCTTTGCAGCCGTTCCTTATTGCATTGATTTGATTGGCGGCCCCTACATTCAAACCAATGAAGAGGTAATTAAGGCCTTTCGACCCAAGAGCGCTATAAAAAAATAGCGCATCAATCTAGCGCCATTTCAAAGTCCGCCTGCGCGGACTTTTTATTTTGGTAACGGCACGATAAATTTATCGCGGTAATACTTTAATTCTTCAATAGATTCTTCAATGTCCGCTAATGCCGTATGTGCCTGCTTTTTAGTAAAGCCTTTGACCAACTCTGGATGCCAACGTTTACATAACTCCTTTAGCGTAGAGACATCTACATTCCGATAATGAAAGTAGGCTTCCAACTTTGGCATGTACTTCGCCATAAAGCGACGATCTTGACCAATCGTGTTCCCGCACATGGGTGCTATACCCGGCTTAATATGTTGCTTTAAAAAGGCGATACATTCTGCCTCTACGGTAGCCTCATCCACAGTGGATGCCTTTACTTTATCAATAAGCCCCGACCGGCCATGTGTGCCCTTATTCCAGGCATCCATAGCATTGAGGATTGCGTCATCTTGATGCACCACCCATACCGGAGCCGTCGCTATCATATTCAAGTGGGCGTCGGTCACGATAATCGCAATTTCAAGGATGCGCTCTTTTTCTGGGTCTAATCCGGACATCTCCATATCGACCCAAATCAGATGCTCATTGGCTGGTGCCACCGAGGGTGCTGCAGTGTTGTTTTGTTCGCTCATATCTATAATGATCTCATGACATTCACAATTATTTTCCTCATCGCTTTTATCGCCAGTTTTGGTATGCGCCACTGGCTTGCCCAACGTCAAATCCGCCATGTATTCCAGCATCGCGATTCAGTGCCAACAGAATTTTCCTCCAAAGTGACATTGGCTGAACATCAAAAAGCGGCTGACTACACTATTGCTAAATTGCGCTTAGGCGTTATCGAAAACGGGGTTAGCGCCATTATTTTAATTGCGTTCACCCTATTGGGCGGTCTTGAGATCCTCAACCTTTCTTTACTGCAATTGCTAGGCGAAGGAGTTGCCCAACAAATTGCCCTACTAGTTTCGATCGTGCTGATTTCTGGAGTGATTGATCTGCCCTTCTCCTGGTACAAGCAGTTCTATCTGGAAGAGCAATTTGGCTTTAATCGCATGACCAAAAAATTATTCTTTAGTGATATGTTTAAAGGCATTGCAGTTGGTGGCGCAATTGGCATTCCATTGCTTTGGATTGTATTAACGCTGATGCTCAAAGCAGGTGATTTATGGTGGATTTGGGCATGGGCTGCTTTATCGATCTTCAGTCTACTAATGCAATGGATTTTCCCTACATTGATAGCGCCGTTATTCAACAAATTTGAGGCCCTAGAAGAGGGGCCACTAAAAAATCAAATTGAAGCACTTCTAGCACGTTGTGATTTTGCAAGTCAGGGTTTATTCGTCATGGATGGCAGCAAACGTAGCGCTCATGGCAATGCATTCTTTGCTGGGATGGGAAAGGCGAAGCGCATTGTTTTTTTCGATACCTTAATTGAAAAACTGAACCCCGGTGAAGTAGAGGCGGTGCTCGCCCATGAACTTGGCCACTTCAAATGCAAACATATTCGTAAGCGCTTGATCGTTTCATTTGCACTGAGCTTCGTAACATTTGCGCTTCTAGGCTGGATTAGCAAACAAGTATGGTTTTATACCGATTTGGGTGTTATGCCAAATCTCAACGGCTATAACGGCGGTCTTGCACTGGCACTATTTATGCTGGTTTCACCTGTTTTCAGTTTTTTCCTCACCCCCTTGGGTAGCCTGGCATCACGCAAACACGAGTATGAGGCAGATAACTTTGCCGCAGATAAATCTTCCGCACAGGATTTGATTTCTGCTTTAGTAAAGCTCTATCAAGATAATGCTTCTACCTTAACGCCAGATCCCATCTATACCGCTTTCTATAGCTCGCATCCGCCTGCCCCGCTTCGTATTGCCAATCTGGCGCGTCATCGCTAATTCTGATCTTGCTAATGGAATCTTTTCACGCCTTACTAACTGCATCGTATGGAAGACACTATTTAGCGCAGCGTCTGGTTGCAGATACGCTTGGTAATGCATCTCCTATTGGACCACTCATTCAGGTAAGCACTCCAGGTAAGCAACATATTGGCGCCGTGGGAGATCATATGTTGCTTGAAATGACCTCTGCAGATCAAGCACGTATCATCGAAATTGAGCCTCGTCAGAATATTCTTTATCGCTCCGATGCATTTAAAAGCAAGATCATTGCCTCTAATGTTGATCAAATCTTAGTTGTCCTAGCTACCCAACCTGCATTCTCTCCAGACCTACTTGGAAGAGCGGTAGTGGCGGCCGAAGCAAACCAAATTAACTTGCACATTTTGCTCAATAAATGCGATTTAACTGAAAATATCGAGCATGCTCGCAAAATCATTGAGCCTTACGCGCGCATGGGCTATCCCGTGAGTGAGGTATCAGCAAAATTCAATAGCAACTCTTTAGAACAACTTCGGCCAGTTTTAGCTGGCAAAGTATCGGTATTTGTTGGTCAATCTGGCATGGGCAAATCGAGTTTATTGAATGCTTGGGTTCCCAATGCTGCTGCACTAACACAAGAATATTCTGTCCGTTTAGACACCGGTAAACACACTACAACCGCTTGTCGTTATTTTGAATTACCTGCTACTTGGGGTAGAGGCGAGAACGGAAAACTCGGTGCGCTTATTGACTCACCAGGCTTTCAAGAGTTTGGTTTGGCACACATGTCCGTGAGCGAATTGCAACATGCATTTCGAGAATTTCAACCTTTACTAGGTCAATGTCGCTTTCATAATTGCACTCATCAGTCGGAACCTGATTGTGTAGTCCGTTTAGCAGTCGGCAAAAATGAAATAGCGCCAGAAAGATTGGCGCTATTTAAACAACTGATTTCAGATTCAAAAATTGCGGATACGCAAATTCAGGGAATTAGCCAAGCCAAAGAGCGATGGTCAGCATTAGCAACAAAATCATCCAAGCGATAACTAGTCGCCAAACCAATCCTACGGCAGAACGCATGGAACGCTCTGTTGGCTCTAGACCTACCTCATAGATTAATGGCTCACCCGCCTCAGCCATGCGCAATGCTTCATCACTATCGGGCTCGCTTAAAGGTTCACCTAAGCGTACACCTAGCGCACCACTACCTGCAGCCAAAATCACAGCTGATAAAGGATCGGCCCACTTTTGAGTGAGATAACGCCAGGCGTATACAGCACCTTCAAAATTACCAACAATGGCAAAACCGATTGCAGTAAGGCGTGATGGAATCCAATCCAAGACATAGAAAAAGTGACGTGCTGCTTCGCTCAAATTAAAGTCGCCGCGCTCAGACCAGCGTTGTGCTGCGATATCCGCCAAACGATACAGCACTACACCAGCAGGACCCATTGGCATCATGAACCAAAACAAAACACCAAACACATGACGATGTGAACCAATAATAGCGCGCTCAAGCGCTAGCGAAATTACTTCAGTTTCTGTTAAGTTACTCGTATCTAGCTCTGGTCCATACCATTGACCTAGCGCAGCACGCGCAGCAGGTAAGTCATGCGCCTCAATGGCTTCATGCACTAATGTGAATGAGTGACTAAATTGGCGAAATCCAAAAAATAGATACGCAATCACAATATTCCACAAGAAGCCCAGAATGGGATAAGTCACCATGCAAGTGACATAGACTATGAAAACTAAAAATGTTGGCAAAACAAAAGCAACTAAACACGCCATGCGTGCGCCAACAGGACTCGCACCATCATCAGATTTGCCACCAAACTCAGCAGCAACCCAATCTAACCAGCGTGCACATAGGCGCGCAATCCAGTGACTGGAAGTCACTGGGCGATATTGCTCAGCAATGAGGGCGAAGAGAATAGAAAAGAAAGTCATACTTTTAATAGATGATAAAGGTTACGCAACATTCCCGCTGTGGCCCCCCAAATAAACCGATCCTCATAAGGCATAGAATAAAAACGGCGGCCACCCTGCTCACTTTGCCACAATCTCACCTGATGGTTAGCAGGATCAAGCAAAAAATTAAGGGGTACCTCAAAAATATCGGCTACCTCGAACTCGTCCAAGACATATTCCGCCTGGGGTTGAACCAAACCTACAACTGGAGTGACGCTATATCCTGAAACCGTCAAATATTGTGGTAGATAACCTATAACCTCCACCCGCCTTGGATCCAACCCAATCTCTTCCCGACTCTCTCGTAAAGCGGTGTCATCTGGGGTCTGATCTTCTGGGTCCATACGACCACCCGGGAAGCTGATTTGCCCAGCATGGTCACGCAAGTGATTCGTTCTTTGCGTGAGTAATACCGAAAGCCCCTCTTCCTTCAATAACAAGGGAATTAATACTGCAGCTCGAGTCACTTTGCCTGCTGCTTGACGCTTGGCAATGATATCGGCGGCAATAACATGACGATTTTCATCTGTAATTTCTGGCTGCCATTGTGGCGGGTTCTGCAGTCTTTCCCTTAAAGCTGATGGCTGCAGCAAATGTGATGAGACCTTTTTGTCGTGCAGACAAACTTCATGTATGGGGATGGCTTGCGCATCAAAACCTGCTGGGGCTGCGACATTAATCACATCTTCTTCAGGCTTGTTCATTTTGGACATAAGGATATTCTAAGGCAACAAAAAAGGCGACCAAGGCCGCCTTTGATGAGAGCAGCGCAAAGATCACTCTGCAGTTGTTGCTGCAGTCGCCTTATTGCGCGCTTGCAATTTTTCTTTAATACGTGCTGACTTACCTGAACGATCACGCAAGTAGTACAACTTCGCACGACGTACATCTCCGCGACGCTTCACTTCAACGCTCGCAATTAATGGAGAATAGGTTTGGAAAGTACGCTCAACACCTTCACCAGAAGAAATCTTACGCACGATGAAACTGGAATTGAGGCCGCGATTGCGTTTAGCAATGACAACGCCTTCAAAAGCTTGGGTACGCTTACGTGTACCTTCAACAACGTTTACGCTTACTACCACTGTATCGCCAGGCGCAAAGCTAGGCAAAGTTTTGTTAGCGCTTAAGCGAGCAATTTCTTCTTGCTCAATTTTTGCAATTAAATTCATTTTTAATCCTTTAACATCGTATTAGCGTTTAATCCCGAGATCAAAATCTGCGGACCTAATAGAGGATGTAGTTAATACACTTCGCTAAACCAAAAAATCAAACGACTTACTCGACTGCATAAACCCATGAATGGTTTTATAAAGTACGAAGAAAATGTTCATCTTCTCGGGTTAGCAACCCATTGACTCTAGCCAGTTCAATTAAATCCGGCCTGAGCTTGAACGTCAGCTCCAAAGACTTCTGCCGACGCCAATCCGCTATTTTAGCGTGATGTCCGCCCAAAAGCACGTCTGGGACTGATAAATTTTCATAAACCTCTGGTCGGGTGTAGTGCGGATAGTCCAAAAGACCGTTAATAAAGCTATCCTGGGCGGCAGATTCGCTATCCCCCAACGCCCCTGGGATGAGTCTAATAACTGCGTCCATGACCGCCATAGCGGGTATTTCGCCCCCAGAGAGCACAAAATCGCCCATGGAAAGCTGGAAATCGACTTTTCGCTCTATAAATCGTTGGTCTATAGCCTCATATCGACCGCAAATGAGGGTCAGGTTGCCTAGATTGAGAATTTCAGCAGCCTTTTTTTGTGAAAAACGCTCACCCTGAGGCGCTAATAAGCACACTGGTCCAGACTCAATACCGGCCCTCTGGTGTGCTGATTGAATTTGAGTAACGGTGTCCTCTAGTGGTTTTGCCATCATCACCATGCCAGGGCCACCGCCATAAGCGCGATCATCGACTGTTTTCCGAGCATCCGTGCAGACATCCCTGGGATTCCACAAATGAATATCCACTAATGACTCTGTACAGGCACGACCAGTGACGCCCCACTGCGTGAGTGCAGAAAACATTTCCGGAAAGAGAGTAACTACATCAAAGCGCATAGAATGATTTGTAGATTTATTGCCAATCTAATTGCCAATCCAAAGTCAGAACTTTATTTCTAAGGTCTACATTTTGAACGACTTCTTTAACAAAGGGGATAAGATATTTCACCTGTGAAGTGGTTGTATCACCAATTGCAATAACACCATGAGCACCGTTTTCTGTAACGTCTAATACTTGTCCCAAAATGTCATTCTGTAAATTTTGCGCCTGACAACCAATAAGATCGACCCAATAATAAGAATCCGTTTCTGCTTTAGGAAAAGCATCGCGCGCTACCAAAATACGAGCGCCTTTTAGAGCCAATGCTTGATCGCGATCATTCACTCCCTCTAGCGCTATAACGACGTTGCCACTGTGCATCTTGGCGCTTTTCACAACGTACTGCGTCAAGGATGCTTGCTCAGCTGAAGCAGATACGCCAGCATCCCTTCTAGGGATTAGTGAAAGCCAGATTGCTTTAGAGGAGAGGAGTGCTACAGGGTCAGTTGAGTGAGGTCTTACCTTCACTTGCCCTCGTAAACCTTGCGCTTCAGAAATAGCGCCAAGTTCAATTAATTCATTTAGGGAAGGTGTACTCATTTGAAAGCCACCTTATATTCCCAAAATCGAACTGCTGATCAACCTCGATACTTGAAGCATCAACATAATGTCGAAGCTTCAAGCATGCAAAATTTAAACAGCAGGATTATTTTTGATCAAACGTACAACTGTTGGAGATACTTGCGCGCCAACACTCGTCCAGTAAGTCAAACGATCTTGAGCAATACGCATCGCTTGCTCAGATTCAGCTGCTTTTGGATTGAAGTAACCAATGCGCTCGATAAAGTTCGAGTCACGACGGTTGCGCTTATCAGTTGCAACAATGCTGTAAAAAGGGCGCTTCTTAGAACCACCGCGTGCCAGTCGAATGACGACCATACTTATTCCTTAAAATCTAAAAATGAAAACAGGTTGATTACAACCCAATGAAATTTCTACAAAATCTTGGGCTCCAACTCACCAACTCAAGGTTGGGTTAAGCGGAAAACCTCATATTCTAGACGAAAACCCCTACTTCTTCCACCTATTTCGACCGCCAAGACAGTAGAATAGAATCATAAATAATCTAAAAATTACTTAAAAATCAGTAACTTATATAAAAATGTCTCAGCAAAAGCCCAGCTATACCCCATTGAAAGGGTGCCTAAAACACCTCGGTATGGTGCTTTCTTGCATCGGATTCTCTATATTGACCGGCTGTGCAAATGTGATTCCTCCGTGCGGAGCCAAAGTAAGCCCTCCGAGCAGCGAACTGCGCAACACCAAATGGGAACTCACCCGCTGGAATTTACCACCCAATAGTTATGGTGAGGTGCGCACCCGTCAAATCCCCATGGGGGAAGCCAGTAACCCTATTCAAATCACGTTTGAAGCCAGCGGACAACGAGTAAGCGGATCCACGGGTTGCAATCGCTTTACAGCCGAACTAGATGAAGATGCCCGGGGTTTTAGTATGAAAAAAATCACTAGCACCAAAATGTCCTGTAACGCTGCACGCATGGAGCTCGAGAATGACTTCATTTATGAGTTAAATGACTATCGCAGCATTGTCCGCAATGGCGATCAGCTACTGATGATTGGTGCCGATCGTGAAGTGTTGAGCTTTACCCAAAGACCTCTTTCAAAGTAATTAAACCTTATGAAGAAATCTAAATTATTGTTCTGCGCTCTTGGATTATTTTTTCCAGGAACTGGCTTAAATTGCTTTTACTTACAAGGTATTAAATCTTTTTGGGCATGGACTCAATTGCTTGCCTTATTTGGCGGCTTTGTTGGTTGGGGCTTATTGATGGATGCACGCTTTCAGTCCGGTCCTGGCTGGGTTCTACTCACCTTTGGTTTTATAGCACTCGAAGCAAGCTGGCTCACTACCATTACCTTCGGTCTTAGGCCAGATGAAAAATGGGATGCGCAATTTAATCCTGGCATTTCTGAGGATCAACGCAGCCACTCGGGTTGGCTTGTGATTTTGACAGTCATCTTTTCATTAGTATTGGGAGCCGGCGTCATGATGACTTTCTTGGCGATCGCCTTCGAGCAATTCTTTATTTCACAATTGCACGAAGCAAAAAAGCTATCCCAATAATTGCGGATAGCTTTATTAAACTCCTCAATTCAATTTTTAGAACTGCTCTACCTCGAGTACGTTAGTGGAGTAACCACCTTCAACAATCGAAGTGGCCAATGCTTGCGCCTGCGGCAACAAGTTTTCAGCAAAGAAACGCGCCGTTGCAATCTTCGTGTTGTAGAAAGCAGGATCGCCATCACGCAAACGCTCTGCAGCGAGGAGCGCGCGAGCCATTTGCCAGCCACCTAACACTAAACCTGCTAAACGCAGGTAGGCAAAGCTACCGGCATAGACTGCCTTGGTATCTGTTTTTGCATTCGTCAGAATATAAGCCACCGCCTCATCAAAGGCAGCGCGACCATGCGTCAATTGCTTTAGTACCGCTTTTGCATCTGCGCTACCACTAGCTGCCAATGCTTTTTCAGTTTCAGCAATTTTTTGAGATAAGACATTTGCTGTAGCACCGCCATCACGTACAGTTTTTCTACCAACCAAGTCATTGGCTTGGATTGCCGTAGTGCCCTCATAGATCGTCAAGATTCGGGCATCACGATAGTGCTGAGCAGCGCCCGTTTCTTCTATGAATCCCATACCGCCATGGACTTGTACACCCAAGCTTGCTACTTCGATCGACATCTCGGTAGAAAAGCCCTTAACAATGGGAACCAAGAATTCATAAATAGCTTGATTGGATTTACGTGCAGCCTCCTCAGGTGCCGCATGCTGTGCATCATAAGCAGCAGCCGCATAGTAAGCCAGCGCACGAGAAGCCTCGATATAAGCGCGCATAGTCATTAACATGCGCTTCACATCGGGTTGATGAATGATGGCGACCGGACCAGGGGATCCAGCTAGATCACGACTTTGCACACGATCTTTAGCGTATTGGACTGCCTTTTGATAAGCACGCTCCGCTACTGCAATACCCTGCATACCTACGGCAAAACGCGCCGCATTCATCATGACAAACATGTATTCGAGACCACGGTTTTCTTCACCAACCAAGTAACCAATAGCGCCGCCATGGTCACCAAACTGGAGAACCGCAGTTGGACTAGCTTTAATACCTAGCTTATGCTCAATCGATACACAATGCACATCATTGCGCTCACCAAGAGAACCATCAGCATTCACCAAGAACTTTGGCACCACAAATAAGGAGATGCCTTTTACTCCCTCAGGAGCATCTGGGGTGCGGGCCAACACAAGATGAATAATATTTTGGGCCATGTCATGCTCACCATAGGTGATGAAGATCTTGGTACCAAAAATTTTGTAAGTGCCGTCAGGCTGAGGAACCGCTCTAGAGCGAACCATAGATAAATCTGAACCTGCTTGTGGCTCGGTCAAATTCATGGTGCCAGTCCACTCACCCGAAATCATTTTGGGAACATATTTTTCCTGTAGTGCAGGACTTGCAGCAGTCAACAAGGCTTCAATCGCGCCATCTGTTAATAAAGGGCAAAGCGCAAAAGAGAGATTGGCAGCGTTCACCATCTCCAAACAGGCAGTAGAAATGAGTTTAGGCAAACCCTGACCGCCAAACTCTGGAGGATGAATCACGCCCTGCCAACCAGCTTGAGCATACTGCTCAAAGGCCTCCTTAAAACCCGGTGTAGTAGTGACTACACCGTCTTTTAATGAACTTGGCTGTTGATCTCCGGCCCAATTTAACGGAGCCACTACATCTTGATTAAATTTTGCAGACTCTTCCAGGATGGCTGGCGCCAAATCAACATCAGCACCCGCTTCTGCGTATGATGGATAGGCTACTACATCTGATAGCCCCGCTAGTTCATTCATCACAAACAACATATCTTTTACGGGGGCTACATATGGCATAACAACTCCTGCGAATTTAAATCTATTGAAATATGAAATTATGAGAGGGCTTTAGTCAACTCCGGTACTGCTGTAAACAAATCAGCAACCAAACCATAATCTGCCACACCGAAGATAGGCGCCTCAGGATCTTTATTGATAGCTACAATCACTTTAGAGTCTTTCATCCCCGCTAAGTGCTGGATTGCGCCAGAGATGCCTACTGCAACATATAACTGTGGCGCCACAATTTTGCCGGTTTGGCCCACTTGGTAGTCATTTGGGACATATCCCGCGTCTACTGCAGCACGAGATGCGCCTAATGCAGCCCCTAACTTATCAGCCAAAGGCACAACAAGCTCTTGATATTTTTCACCAGAACCCAGGCCACGACCGCCAGAGACAATAATCTTGGCACTTGTCAGTTCAGGACGGTCAGACTTAGTGAGTTCGCGCCCAACAAAGGAAGATTGTGCTTGGCTATCAGCTGCAGCGCCTTTTTCAATTGCGGCAGAACCACCCGAACTTGCGACTGGATCAAAACCGGTTGTACGCACTGTAATCACTTTTATGGGGTCGCTAGACTGTACTGTAGCAATCGCATTACCAGCATAAATGGGGCGCTCAAAAGTATCGCTTGATATCACTTTAGTAATATCTGACAGCTGAGCAACATCGAGCTTAGCGGCAACTCGTGGCATCACATTCTTACCACTGGCAGTTGCAGGCGCTAATACATGACTGTAGTTATTGGCAAGCGACAAAATCTGTGCTGCCAAAGGCTCTGCTAATTGATCCGCTAATGCAGGGGCCTCAATCTGAATAACTTTACGGACTCCCGCAATTTGAGCGGCGGCCGCTGCAGCAGCATCTGCGCCACTTCCTGCAACCAATACATCAACTTCGGGGGCGCATTGCAAAGCGGCAGCGACTGCGTTAAGGGTAGCCGCTTTTAAGGATTGGTTATCGTGTTCAGCAATTACAAGGGCAGCCATTTAAATCACCTTCGCTTCATTTTTGAGTTTTTCTACCAAGGCTGCTACATCAGCAACCATTACACCGGCGCTACGCTTCGGCGGCTCTTCTACTTTGATTGTTTTTAGGCGTGGATTAATGTCAACGCCCAACTCATCGGGTTTGACAATATCAATCGTTTTCTTTTTTGCCTTCATGATATTAGGCAAAGTAACGTAACGAGGCTCGTTCAGGCGCAAGTCCGTGGTAATGACTGCTGGCAGAGTGAGTGCAATGGTTTCTAGACCACCATCGACTTCGCGTGTCACGGTCGCTTTGCCGTCAGCAACAACTACTTTAGATGCAAATGTTGCTTGTGGAATATCCAACAAACTTGCCAACATTTGACCAGTTTGATTACTATCGTCATCAATCGCTTGTTTACCCAAAATAATGACTTGGGCCTGCTCTTTCTCTGCAAGCGCTTTGAGAATCTTTGCTACAGCTAATGGCTGCAGATCGGCATCTGTCTCAACTAAAATTGCACGATCAGCGCCAATTGCCAAAGCTGTGCGTAATGTTTCTTGACATTGCGTGACACCTGCAGAGACTGCCACCACCTCAGTTGCCACTCCAGCCTCTTTCAAGCGAACGGCTTCTTCTACAGCGATTTCATCAAAAGGATTCATACTCATTTTGACGTTAGCAATATCGACACCAGAATTATCGGATTTGACACGAACCTTCACGTTGTAGTCCACAACGCGCTTCACCGCAACTAAGATCTTCATCTGACTTTTGTATTCCTTAAACTCAATAAAACGATTTATGTTTACTAAACTAGTTAACTTGTTATTTTACCGCTCCCATCACGGCTTTACACATCAATAGCAGAGGCAGAGCCTGCTTGCTTGCGGAGTTCAAATTTCTGAATTTTTCCTGTTGAGGTCTTTGGCAATTCACAGAACACAATTGCTTTAGGCACCTTAAAGCCCGCTAAATGTTGCTTACAGTGGGCAATAATATCTGCTGGCGTTACATCCATCCCCGGCTTAATCTCCAGAAAGGCACAAGGGGTTTCGCCCCACTTTGGATCTGGCTTAGCTACCACTGCTGCTGCAATTACAGCAGGATGGCGGTAGAGCACATCCTCCACCTCTACTGAGGAGATATTCTCGCCACCAGAAATAATGATGTCTTTACTGCGGTCCTTCATCTTCACATAACCATCAGGATTCATCACCGCTAAATCCCCTGAGTGAAACCAGCCACCCTCAAATGCTTCTTTGGTGGCTTTTTCATTTTTGAGATATCCCTTCATGGCAATATTGCCTTTGAACATAATCTCACCCATGGTTTCACCATCAGCAGGAACCGGCTGCATTGTTTCTGGATCTAACACTGCAATAGCCTGTTGCATGTGATAACGCACACCCTGACGAGCATTCAAGCGTGCACGCTCACTAATATCTAAATCGTTCCACTCATCCTGCTTCACACAAACGGATGCTGGGCCATACACTTCTGTCAGGCCATAAACGTGAGTGAGATCAAAGCCTAATTTTTCCATGCCTTCAATGATGGAAGCAGGAGGCGCTGCGCCAGCAATCAAGCCTTTAACTCCAGCAGGTACGCCCACCTTGAGCTCATCAGGAGCATTGACCAATAGGTTGTGCACGATCGGCGCTGCACAATAGTGAGTAACCCCGTGCTCTTTAATCGCAGCAAAAATATGTTGTGCATCCACACGTCTTAGGCAGACATTCACTCCTGCACGCGCAGCAATCGTCCATGGGAAGCACCAACCATTGCAGTGAAACATGGGCAAAGTCCATAGATAAACTGGATGTTTATTAATGTCCCAGTCAAGCACATTGGAGACCGCATTAATCGCTGCGCCACGATGATGGTAAACAACCCCTTTAGGATTGCCTGTTGTGCCAGAAGTGTAGTTCAAGCAAATTGCTTGCCATTCATCTGCTGGGACTTGCCACGGGAACTGAGGATCACCCTCTGCAAGTAATTGCTCATAAGTTAACTTACCTAACTTTTCACCAGGCACATCAAACTCTTTTTCTTCTACGTCAACCACCAAAAACTCACGACCGCTTTCTTGCTTAGCAAGATCGAGTGCTTTTTTCATTACCCCCGAAAATTCTGGGTCCACAATCACCACTTTTGCCTCACCGTGGTTCAACATAAATGCAATCGACTCTGCATCCAAACGGGTATTCAGGGCATTTAATACCGCTCCCGCCATGGGAATACCAAAGTGCGCCTCTACCATTGGGGGCGTATTTGGCAACATCACTGCCACCGTATCGCCAAGCCCTACGCCGTGTTTTTGCAGAGCGCTCGCCAAGCGACGGCAACGTTCATAGGTTTGCGCCCAAGTTTGACGTAAGTTGCCATGAATGACTGCTACTTTTTTTGGATAAATTTGTGCAGAACGCTCTAAAAATAACAAAGGTGTAATGGGTGTGAAATTCGCAGGGTTCTTATCTAAACCTTGTTCATAAATATTTGCCATCGTTTTCTTTCAATATCAGTTTTATTTTTGGTAATTTTTTTGGTTTTTGTATTGTGTATTTTGATTTTTTCTAACGCAGTCTTTTGATCTATATGTCTGCTAATGCTTTGACATGCGCCACCACGCTACGACCCAAGGCAGAGAGGTTGTAACCACCTTCAAGACAGCTCACAATTCGATTGTTAGCATAATCGCGGGCAATTTCTTTCAAGCGCTTAGTAATCCATACGTAGTCATCTTCTACTAGTCCCAATTGACCTAAATCATCCTCGCGATGAGCATCAAACCCTGCGGAAATAATGATCAACTGGGGCTCAAAGTTGCGCAATGCTGGTAACCATTGTTCTTCGACTACTGCACGCACCACATCTCCACGGGTGGCTGCGGGCAACGGTACATTGATCATATTATCAGCAGGATCTAAGCCGCTGTAGGGGTAAAAAGGATGCTGGAAGATGCTGCACATCAAGACCTGTGGATCATTAAAAAATGCGGCTTCAGTACCATTGCCGTGATGCACATCAAAATCAATGATGGCAACACGTTCGATACCATAAGTCTCCATGGCATATCGCGCTGCGATAGCCACATTATCAAAGAGACAAAAGCCCATTGAACGCGTCGGCTCGGCATGATGACCTGGTGGACGAACGGCACAAAAGACATTCTCTACTTCACCTTTCATGACCGCATCAACACCAGAGATAGCAGCACCCGCGGCACGCAATGCAGCTTGCCATGTGTGCGGATTCATAATGGTGTCGCCATCCAACATGGCATATCCACTTTGAGGGGCTTGCTCTTTCACAAAAGCGATGTGATCAGGACTGTGCACTAACTCTAATTGATCTTCGCTAGCTAATGGCGCATCCAAGTGATGCAAAAAACGATCAATACCACTACGAATCATTTGATCGTTAATGGCTTGAATACGTTCTGGGCACTCCGGGTGATGACTGCCCATCTCGTGTTTCAAAAAATCTGGGTGGGTTATGTATCCTGTTGTCATTAGTTGAAATCCTTAATAGCTAATCCCCATTTTTTATAATCTAATGCATTGTGACTAATACTCAATCTTCCTCGTCCTCGCGTATAACCTTTCGCATCTCCTGCTTAGTCGTAGCGCTAGCTTTGAGCGCCTGTTCTCAAGCTCCTATTCAGCCAACCAAGGCCGAGCAGTCCATCGTAAACCAAACCGAGGAGACGGCTACAGACCGCCAATACAGCGAAAGTCTAGACAAACTCCTTTACCAAGTCTCACAAAGCCAAGAAATCCCCTTAAAGAACCTAGAAATGGGCTTTTCCGATGCTAAAACGATTCCCTCGATACGCAAATTGGTATTACCCCCATCGAGCACCTTTAAGAAGAACTGGCTGGTATATCGCAAGCGCTTTATTGAGCCAGTCCGACTAAAAGCAGGCAAAGCATTCTGGGAAGAAAACCAAGCCTTTTTGAGCCAAGTGGAGCAAGAAACTGGGGTGCCTGCGCCGATTATTGTGGCCATTATTGGCATAGAAACCATTTACGGGCGACAAACTGGAACTTTCCGGGTTAAAGATGTTCTATCAACATTGGCTTTTAGCTATCCCGATACCCCCAACAAGATTGCACGCGAAAAACTCTTTAAAGACCAATTACAGGAACTTATCCTCATGTGCTGGAGTGAGGCTGGTGGAAAGTTGCCTGCAAAAAACAGTTCTCAGGGAGTTAACGCAAGCCGCTTTCAAGATTGCTTGAATCAGAATAGCTCATACGCTGGTGCGATTGGCCTGCCACAATTTATGCCCAGCAGTATTCGTAGTTTTGCAGTTGATGGGGATGGGGATGGTCGAATTGATCTCAGACAAAGCCCTAAAGATGCCATTGCTAGTGTCGCGAACTTTATGAAAAAGCATGGCTGGCAAACAGGTATGCCGATTTCGTTTCCCGTTCAAGAGAGTGCCATTGCCGCAGCCAAGCAACTTGCGGATGGCGAACCTCAACTCAAATTCAGCGTTGCCGAGTTAATTGAAAAGGGAATTTTATTACCGCAGCAAGGTGACTTACAACGCGGTGGCGTTGACCCACAAAGCAAAGCACTGATTGTGGATCTACCCTACCCCGATAAAGAGGGGCTTGATCAAGCGCAATACTTTGTTGGTTTAAATAATTTCCTGACGATTGTGCAATACAACCGCAGCTACTTTTATGCACAAAGTATTGCAGAGTTTGCTGAAGCTTTGGGCTACAAAAATAGTAGCGTCATCCCTGTTGTTACAAATACAAAAAACTCTGGCTCCAAAAGCGCTTCTGAAAAATCAAAGAACAAGAAATCGACTGCCAAGAAAAATGCAAAAAATCACTAAGCTGGAAATACACCGGTAGATAAGTAACGATCGCCACGATCACACACAATAAAAACGATCGTTGCATTTTCTACCTGTCTTGCAATCCGCAGGGCTACAACTAATGCTCCGCCGGCTGAAATGCCACAAAAAATCCCTTCTTCAGCCGCTAAGCGCCTAGCCATATCCTCAGCATCGGCTTGAGTTACATACTCGATACGATCAACACGCTCACCTTCATAAATCTTTGGAAGGTACTCAGGGGCCCATTTACGAATTCCCGGAATTTGCGAACCCTCTTCCGGTTGTGCACCAATAATTTGAATGGCAGGATTCTTCGATTTAAGGTAAGTGGAAACACCTGTAATCGTGCCAGTAGTGCCCATTGCTGAAACGAAATGGGTAATTTGTCCATCTGTATCCCGCCAAATTTCGGGTCCTGTAGTTTCAATGTGGGCCCTAGGATTATCAGGATTAGCAAACTGATCTAATAATTTACCGCGACCTTCACGCTGTAATTGCAACGCATAATCTCTAGCAAACTCCATACCGCCAGATGCAGCAGTCAATATTAATTCCGCACCATAAGCTGCCATACTTTGACGACGCTCAATGCTTTGATTTTCTGGCATCACTAATATCATCTTGTAGCCTAACATGGCGGCAGTCATGGCTAGAGCAATGCCCGTATTACCACTAGTTGCCTCAATCAATGTATCGCCAGGCTTGATCTCACCGCGCTCTTGGGCGCGCATGATCATCGACAGCGCAGGTCGGTCCTTCACCGACCCGGCTGGATTATTTCCTTCTAACTTACCCAAAATCACATTATTTCGTTTCTCATTCTCAAGACCAGGAATGCGTTGCAAACGTACTAAAGGCGTATTGCCAACAGTTTGTGAAATGGTCAGGTAGGAAGGTTTGCTCATGACCTCATTTTAGCCATAAGCAGACTTATATTCTCAAGGGCTTAATTTCGGCGATGTGGCGTTGCACGCTCCGACTGATTGCGCTGACCAGCTTGATGACGCGAATTGCGTCTACCAGAGGCCCCGCCATCTTTTTGCGTACGCCCATTGGGCTCGCGAAAGGAACTTGGCGACTCTATGGTTAAACCGTTATCCACCATTTTTTCAACCGATTTCATACCGATTCCACGCACTCGCTTTTGTAAATCGTTGGCATCTTGAAAGTGCCCACCTTCTTGTCGCTCGGCAATGATGGTTCTGGCTTTGGAGGGACCAATTCCCTTAATGCTCTCTAATTCAGATTGGGACGCTGTATTGACATTAATGGGTGAGGCGCTAGCAATCCCTAAAGATGCCATTGTTAAAGCAGCCCCTACAAGAACGGATCTGATGAAATTAGTACTTTTAATTCTGAAATGTTTCGACATATATTCTCCGCGTTAAATAAAAAATCCACGTACACAACATGCACATGGATCATTGATAACGAGGAGAGTATGGTGAAGTTGACTGACTTACAAAGGGTTGGCTAAAAAACCAGCATTAGCCTCCAGCCATTCAATATAACGACTGACACCTTGTTCAACATTGAGGAAGGGCTCTCGATATCCTGCCTCACGCAGTTTTGTTAAATCTGCTTGAGTAAAGCATTGATACTTACCTTTAAGGGCGTCAGGAAAGGGAATATATTCAATTACCTTTTCTTTAACCAACTCCTGCAAACTCGCTGGCTGCGCCTTATCCAGTTTACGCATGGCATTAGCCACGGCATGGGCTACATCATTAAATGGCTGCGCACGCCCTGTTCCTAGATTAAAAATACCGCTGATTTCTGGATGATCCAAGAAGAAAAGGTTCACCTTCACCACATCTTCTACAGAAACAAAATCACGACTCTGCTCACCAGGGCCATAACCCCCATATTCACCAAATAATTTTACGTGGCCATTTGCCTTGTATTGATGATATTGATGAAATGCCACAGATGCCATGCGCCCCTTATGGGATTCACGAGGACCGTAAACATTGAAGTAACGAAAGCCAACTACTTGGGCAGTGTTTGTTTTTTCAGCAAAGCGTTTACGCATCACTTGATCAAATAAAAATTTGGAGTAGCCATAAATATTGAGCGGCTTCTCATGTTCACGGCTTTCAACAAAGATTTCGGAGCCACCATACGTAGCCGCAGAAGAGGCATAGAGCAATTGCACCTTCTGGGCGGTACAAATATCCAACAAATCCATGGTGTAGCGATAATTATTCGCCATCATAAAAATGCCGTCAGTTTCCATCGTGTCCGAGCATGCCCCTTCATGAAAAACTGCCTTGATCTTTCCAAGGCGACCGCTTCTGAGGGCTTCGAGAAACTCATCTTTATGAAGATAATCAATGATATCTAAATCTGCTAGGTTGCGATATTTATCAGCAGGACGCAGATCATCTACAGCAATGATATTTTTCTCGCCGCGTGCGTTTAAACCCTGAACAATATTGGCGCCAATAAAACCTGCTGCGCCAGTTACGATAATAGTCACTGTAATTCCTCTGAAGTAACGGTAGCCGTACCGAGCTTACCAACCACAATACCACCTGCACGATTTGCCAGCGCCATCGCTCTCTCTAACGGCCAGCCAGCTGCCAACGCAACCGCTAATGTCCCAATCACCGTATCTCCCGCACCAGAGACATCAAAGACTTCGCGTGCTTGCGCCTTGACGTGACTCACTCCCGCATCAGTATATAAACTCATACCCTCTTCTGAACGAGTTAGTAACAGAGCTTGCAAAGCTAGTGATTTTCTGAGGGCTTGCGCTCGGCGAGTTAAGTCTTCCTCGCTATTCCATTGACCAACCACTTGGCGCAATTCACTACGATTAGGCGTCAAAACAGTGGCGCCTCGGTACTTCTCATAATCTTCACCCTTGGGGTCAACTAAGATCATTTTATTTTGAGCCTTAGCTTGCTCAATCATCTGAGCAACTTGACCTAATGCGCCTTTGCCGTAATCAGACAGCACAACCACATCCGCGGATCCGACCAACTTCTCAAAACGCTCTAACTTATGAGCCAGCGCATTTTCTGTTGGGGTTGCTTCAAAATCTAAACGAATTAATTGTTGTTGTCGTGCAATGACGCGTAACTTCACAATGGTTGGAACCTGTGCATCGATTTCTAATTGACTATCAACACCACCAGCCTTTAATAAGTCGACAACCCGCTGACCAGGCTCGTCGTTACCAACGATACCCAAAATGGTTGTTTTGGCACCCAGCGCCGCAATATTGCGGGCCACATTAGCAGCGCCGCCCAAACGCTCATCAATTTTTCCTACTTGCAGAACAGGCACAGGTGCTTCAGGTGAAATGCGATGAGTATCACCAAACCAATAGCGATCCAACATGACATCACCCACCACTAGGAGGTGTGCTTTAGAGAAGAGTTCGCGATCTGCTTTTTCCATGTGGATATTTTGGTTCTTATCTATCAATTCAGCCTTGGATTCAATCAAATCTAATTATGTCGCCCAATACCATGGTATTCAATACCCAACTCTTCCATCGCTTGTGGCTCATAAAGATTGCGTCCATCAAAAATAATGGGGCGAGTCAGCTTTTGGAGTACGGCATCAAAATCTGGGCTACGGAAAGCTTTCCACTCAGTAACAATAACTAAAGCATCGCAACCATCTAAGGCGTCCATTGGGTTATCAACCATTGCAATATTCTTTAAACCCTGAGGATTTGCTTTGAAATCTATTTCTAAGCAATGTTTTGCTTCAGGCATTGCTACTGGATCGTGAGCAATCACCTGTGCGCCACGTTTGACCAATTCTTGAATAATCACGCGACTTGGCGCCTCACGCATGTCATCAGTATTCGGCTTGAACGCTAAACCCCACAAAGCGAACTTCATATTTGCTAAATCTTTGCCAAAGCGTTTTTCAATTTTCTCTACCAAAACATACTTCTGAATTTCATTCACTGTTTCAACAGCATTCAGAATCTTCAAATCACGACCATGTTCCGTAGCTGTTTTTGATAAAGCCGATACATCTTTTGGGAAACATGAGCCACCATAGCCTGTACCCGGATACAAGAATCCAAAACCAATGCGCGAATCCGAGCCAATGCCCTGACGAACCGCTTCAATGTCAGCACCAACTAAATCAGCCAAGTTAGCTAATTCATTCATAAAAGAAATACGGGTAGCCAACATGGCATTCGCAGCATATTTAGTTAACTCCGCACTCTTCACATCCATATAGTAGGTGCGCTCATGATGACGATTAAAAGGCGCATAAAGCTTGCGCATTTGCTCCTTGGCACGCAGTCCAGCTGGCGTATTTTCTGTGCCGATGACAATGCGGTCTGGACGCATAAAATCTTCTACGGCAGCACCTTCTTTTAAGAATTCTGGATTAGATACTACAGAACATAGATCAGCAGGCAAGCCTCTTTTTTCCAATTCTTCGACAATAGCGTTTTGCACCTTATCTGCCGTTCCGACTGGCACGGTCGATTTATCCACAATCACTTTAGCGCTAGTCATATGTCGACCGATATTACGAGCTGCGGCAACCACATACTGTAAATCAGCCGATCCATCCTCATCAGGTGGCGTGCCCACTGCAATAAATTGAATATCGCCATGAGCTACAGAAGCTGCGACATCCGTAGAAAACTGTAAGCGTCCCGCAGCGCGATTACGCTCAATCATCTCTTTTAAGCCTGGTTCATAGATAGGAACGCCACCAGAGTTCAAAATCTCAATTTTCTTTGGGTCTAAATCCAAACAAAAGACATTATTACCTTGCTCTGCCAGACAAGCACCTGTTACCAAACCTACGTAACCACTGCCGATAATCGTAACTTTCAAAATTACTCCAACTTAATTACTGTTCATTTAATTGTCACTATTGAACTATAGCCAAATGACAATTCTGTTTATTTCTACATAGAAGGACCGCTGGGAGTCACCCCTTCGGTACGTCTTGGGGAGTACGCCTCCCAGTGATTACAACCTGGACATTGCCAATAAAATCTTCGTGCACGGAAACCACAATTTCCGCAGGTATAGCGCGCCAGACTAGTGGTGCGTTGGCGTAATAAATGCAGAATAGATTGCAATTCGGTAATTCGCTCAGAATTTGCACTACCCTCTTCTAATGCCAAGCGTGTTTCCGCAAGTTTAGATAATGCACTCAAGCTTGGTGAATGTTGCATAACATCGGAGAGCATTTGATTCGCAGCCTGTGGACCACGAATTTTCATTACCTGCTTATGCACCACGTCTAGCAATTCACCTGAGGCCTGGGTCTTTAGTAACTCACATAAACGCTCAAGACCTTCGTTTTCTTTGCCAATAGCAGAGTGAGCTAACATCCAACGATCTGCTAATAAATGCATGTATGCGGGATGTGAAGTGGCTACCAAACTCCAAGCCTCTATAGCTTGTGTCGGACGCTCCATCGCAACCAAATAATCGCCTTGTAAAATTAAGGCACGCGCATGATTGGGTACAGCCTGCAAAGCACGCTCGATCGACTGCTCAACATCAACCAAGTCTTTGCGACGCAAAGCGTCTTGACCAAGCTCACAATGAAATTGTGCAATCTCTGTTTGATGTGATTTGCCTTGCAAGCTCTCCAGCTCAGTGGCAGCAATGATGGCCTTTTTCCAATCGCGCTCAATCTGATACATCTCCAACAAGCTTTCTTTTGCTGGAATCGCATACTTGCCATTACCAACCCGATTTAAAGATGCCTCTGCCCGATCCAATAGGCCTGCACGCAAGAAATCTCGCCCTAATTCATATGCTGCATGATCGCGGTCACGTGGCTTTAAGTCATCACGATTAGCTAAATGCTGGTGAACCTTAATGGCACGCTCTGTCTCGCCACGACGACGAAATAAATTACCTAAAGAAAAGTGCAGTTCTACCGTCTCTGGATCCAGTTGAGCAATTTTCACCAGTGTCTCAATCGCTTGATCGGGTTGTTCATTTAACAAGAGACTCAAACCCTTAAAGGTGGATCTCTGCTGGCGCATGCGCTCACGTTCATCCATACGGTATTCAAGTCTCAGATCCCACCGGGATGCTAACCAACCTATGCCGAACATGATTGGCAATAGCAATAACCAAGAGGTTGCGATCTGAATCATGACGCGCAGACTCTCAATAAAAAAATGGTCCGAATGGACCACTGAGGATGAGCCAAAATACTAGGCACCAGAACCCTCTTTGGGTCCTGCCTGTTTTAATGGCTTGTAATCCACTCGTTCACGTAGCTCTTTGCCAGGCTTAAAATGCGGCACACGTTTTTCTGGAATCAATACTTTTTCACCAGACTTAGGATTACGCCCGGTTCGTGCAGGGCGCTGGTGGAGAACACAACTACCCACTCCACGGAGCTCAATACGCTTACCCTCAGCCAATGCTTGGGTCATCGTATCTAGCAATGTCTTTACAGCCAACTCCACATCTCTAGGGAGCAGCTGCGGAAACTGTTCCGCCAAGCTCTCAACTAATTCGGAGCGGGTGATTGCTTGTTGCTCTTGATCTGTCATGATCTATCAATAAAAAATCGTCGCTCCCACATGGAAGCGACGATATTGATTTAGCCTTGATTGTCCAATTTTGCTTTTAACAACGCGCCCAAATTGGTGGTGCCAGACTGCGCATCACCTTGGAGTTTGTTCATAGCATCTTGTTGATCAGAGCTGTCTTTTGCTTTGATTGAGAGGTTGATTACGCGTGACTTGCGATCAATGTTAATGATCATTGCTGTTACGCTATCACCTTCTTTCAATACATTGCGGGCATCTTCAACACGATCTGTTGAGATCTCAGAAGCACGCAAATACGCTTCCACTTCATCAGCTAGATGAATTGTGGCGCCTTTAGCATCTACTGCTTTAACCGTACCAGTAACTAAAGCACCTTTGTCATTAACTGAAGTGTAGTTATTGAAAGGGTCACCTGACAACTGCTTGATGCCAAGAGAAATACGCTCTTTTTCAACATCAATCGCCAAGACAGTCGCTTCTACTTCATCGCCTTTTTTGTATTTCTTAACAGCTTCTTCGCCTGGCTCATTCCATGAGAGGTCTGAGAGGTGAACTAAACCGTCGATGCCGCCTGGCAAGCCAATGAACACTCCAAAGTCAGTAATCGACTTGATGGCACCAGAAAGCTTATCGCCTTTTTGTTGTGAACGTGCAAACTCTTCCCATGGATTTGCTTTGCACTGTTTGATGCCCAAGCTAATACGACGCTTGTCTTCATCAATATCCAGAACCATTACTTCAACTTCGGTTCCCAATGCAGTTGCTTTGCTTGGCGCAACGTTCTTGTTAGTCCAATCCATCTCTGAAACGTGTACCAAACCTTCGATACCAGATTCGATTTCAACGAATGCGCCGTAATCAGTCAAGTTGGTTACTTTGCCGAATAAACGGGTATTTGGTGGGTAACGGCGAGCGATACCAACCCATGGATCATCACCAAGTTGCTTCACGCCGAGTGAAACACGATTCTTTTCTTGGTCAAACTTCAAAATCTTGGCAGTGACTTCTTGACCAACAGTCAACACTTCGCTTGGATGACGCACGCGACGCCATGCCAAATCGGTAATGTGCAAGAGACCATCAATACCGCCGAGGTCAACGAATGCGCCGTAATCGGTAATGTTCTTAACCAGGCCAGTAACCACCGCGCCTTCTTTCAGATTAGACATCAACTTCGCACGCTCTTCGCCTTGGCTAGCTTCAACCACTGCACGACGTGACAACACAACGTTATTACGTTTACGGTCAAGCTTGATAACCTTAAACTCCATCGTCTTACCTTCGTAAGGGCTGGTGTCTTTGATTGGACGAGTATCAACGAGTGATCCAGGCAAGAATGCGCGGATACCGTTCACCATGACTGTCAAGCCGCCTTTAACCTTACCAGTAACAGTACCGGTAACAATTTCAGCTTGCTCAAGCGCTTTTTCTAAATTCAACCATGATGCCAAGCGCTTCGCTTTATCACGGGAGAGGATAGTGTCGCCATAGCCGTTTTCAAGAGCATCAATAGCAACAGAAACGAAATCGCCAGGCGCTACTTCAATTTCGCCAGCGTCGTTATGGAATTCTTCAACAGGAATAAACGCTTCAGACTTTAAGCCAGCGTTAACTACAACGAAGTTATGGTCGATACGAAGAACTTCAGCCGAAATAACTTGGCCAGTCTTCATGTTCGAGCGGGTTAATGATTCTTCAAATAATTCTGCAAATGATTCAGACATGTATATTCACTTTGTGCCGTCAGAAGGCCCGACGGGTTAGGTTAAAAAAGTCTTTTAGAAACACGCTGATGAAATAAATGCGTTGTGGAGTTTCTAAAGACGCCAAAACTACTACTTACAACTCACTGCCAACTACTTTGCTACCAAAAACTAGACAATAGCGGATTGATACCAATCTAAAACCGTCTTAACTGCTTGATCTATCGAGAGATCTGATGTTTCAAGCACTTTTGCACCATCGGCAACGAGCAAGGGTGCAGTACCACGGTTACTATCTCTGGCATCCCGCTCCTGCAAATCATGCAGTAAGTCCGACAGTTTAGCAGAAATTCCCTTAGCTATCAATTGCTTATAGCGACGTTCGGCCCTGGCAGCAGCTGTGGCAGTCAAAAAAACCTTCAAAACTGCATCAGGAAATATGATGCTCCCCATATCCCTACCGTCGGCCACCAGACCGGGAAATTGACGAAAACTGCGTTGCAAACCGACTAAAGCACTTCTTACTTCGGGATGAACGGCTAATGCTGAGGCTCTAAGCCCAATATTTTCTGTCCGAATCGCATCGGTGACGTCCTCTCCATCAAGCCAAATTTGACTATTTTTGAATGAAATCAGTAACTTAGGAACTAAAAGACCAAGCTCAGAGGCATTTTTAACATCAATACCCCACTTTTCACTTGCTAAAGCCACTAAACGATATAACGCACCACTATCCAAATAATGAAAACCCAATGTTTCTGCAACGAGTGCGGCAACCGTTCCTTTGCCTGAGGCGGTAGGCCCATCAATCGCAATTACTGGATAGTTACTCATGAAGTTAGTTCACGATCTTTGCAAACTCTGCAAAATAGGTAGGGAAAGTTTTGGCTACGCAGTTTGGGTCGTTGATGGTGAGTGCGCTTGGACCAAAAGCAGCAAGCGAGAAACACATCGCCATGCGATGGTCATCGTAAGTATCAATACCATCAACTGGAGACTTCCAATCACCTAATGATGCAGGTGCGTTAACCAGAATGTAATCTGGCCCCTCTTCAACCATGGCGCCCACTTTTTTTAGTTCTTTTGCCATAGCAGCAATACGATCAGTTTCTTTGACGCGCCAACTCGCAATATTATTTAAGCGCGTTGGGCCTTCTGCAAATAAAGCGGCCACTGCCAGCGTCATCGCAGCATCCGGAATTTCCGTGCAATCCAAAGTGATGCCGTTTAATTTTCCATTGGCATTCTTGACGCCAGACACCTCGATCCAATCTTCTCCGGCTGAAATATTTGCACCCATTAATGCGAGTGCATCCGCAAAAGCAACATCCCCTTGAATGCTATCTTTACCGACACCTAACACTCGCACAGGTCCTTGCCCAATGGCGCCTAGCGCCAAAAAGTATGAGGCGGATGAGGCATCCCCCTCCACCGACAACTGACCTGGACTCTTGTAGACCACATCTGAAGTTTTAGCGGGGATAACAAAAGACTGAGAGTCTGGACACGCAACTTTCACCCCAAAACGGGCCATCAGTTTTAAAGTGATATCAATATAGGGCCGAGAGATCAATTCGCCAACCACTTCTATGCGAACAGGATCTTTAGCCACTAACGGCAAAGCCATCAATAATGCCGTTAAGAATTGACTCGATACATCACCACGCACTTTGACAACATCCTTGATCGCAATATCTGCTGCCAAGATCTTGATAGGCGGATACCCTTCTTGCAATTCATATTCAATTTTGGCGCCCACTTGGCGCAAGCCATCGACTAAATCACGGATAGGTCTTTCATGCATACGAGGTACACCCGATAAGCGATAGTTGCCGCCTTGCATCGCTAAAGCCGCAGTCAAGGGGCGAATCGCAGTACCAGCATTGCCCATAAAGAGATCAGCATCTTGCACAGGAAATTGACCACCACATCCCTCTACTACGCAAACCTTGTCATCCTGAT
>JACCDO010598280.1_pt1 | contig 63516 bp, 55 predicted proteins | sample 7446101 | NCBI WGS metagenome assembly JACCDO01 (sample SAMN15323440, study PRJNA562643) | freshwater metagenome | isolation source: river surface water | place: USA:Blue River Watershed | collected 2017-08-16 | reverse complement strand
TTACATCGAAACTTATTATAATCAGGTTCGTAGACATTCCTCAATAGGATATGTTGCACCTTTTATTTTTGAGCAACAAGCTCTCTTAGCTGCATAGATTTGTGTCTACAAAATCGGGGTAAGATCAGCCTTCGCTACCTTTTGTTTGTTCTGCTGTTAAGTAGATTTCATTTTTGATAGTGCTATCACTGCTAACAACATCGCTATAACGCAAACTAGCTATTTCACCTAGACGCATACCACTTAAGAAACTTACAAGCACTAAGACGCGATTGCGTATGCTGTGCTTGCGTGTAGCTGTGAAATCTAAAACTCTACGAAGCTCTTGTTGATTGAGTGTTTTTGCTTGCTTAGCCATAGTTTTCTTTCCTAACCAAAGTTTTGCTATAGCTAAAGTATGTTTTCTTTGTTTGTTTTTTCCTACCTCTTTTTGCCTATTTGTTGTCATTAGTAATTTCTTCAATAAATCAATGAGATATACTGTTTTAGAAGCAAAATGTAAGGAAATGTATAAATCAATATATTTTAGTTTACAAGTTGATCTGAGCTTCTTCATTTGATTATATTGAATTTTAATCAACAATCTAAAGAAATTTCATTAATCAGCTAATTTCTTTCTCTTCGTAATCGCAATATTTCAAAAGTTGTAACTTGAATAATTTTTGCACTACAAAATTAAGAACATGCGTTTAAAAATTCTTTTTTATTTTATTTGCTTGTTCATGCTTATTAATAAGTATTGATTATATTTAAAATTAATCTTTACTAGCTTTAAATACAATTAGGTTAAAGTTATTAAATGGATTCATTTGTTTGATTAATGATTTTTAATTTATTCATTTTTGCAAAATTAATAATATCCCAAAAAAGAGCTGGTTCTTTTTCTTGTAAATTTTTATGAATAAAAACAGAACGAGCTTCTTCATACATGCCTGGCTTCAACATAGGGGAATACATCATTCGCCTGTTAACAAAACTACATAATCTTCCCGCTAATCGCTCTGCCCAATCACTTGGCCTAAATATCTGGCCATCTACTGTAATCCCTTGGATAATAATATACTGATTGATTAACATGGATATCCCCATCTCTTATAAAAGCACCCAATTATGCTCTTTTTTTGTACTACTTATATTCATTAAAAAAATAGATATGTAATACGAATAGCACGCTTATTAATATCATTATAAGAGAAAGATTATAAGGTAGCGCTTTATCTTTATGAAGTTTTATTTTTATAAAAACCTCATAGAGTTCTTTTATCCTATTGATAATATCTTGATAGCTCTGTAAAAAAGTGCTCTAATGGCCTATTTTATTATTTTTTAAAAATTGATTATCAGTCATGCTTTCTAGAATTAATTCTGTTTATCCATTGGAAGAAAATGATCTCATCGAGCCTATTCCTGTTGAAGAAAAATTCTCTTCCAAGTTATCTATAGAGGCTAAGCGTCAAATTTTTCAGGAAAAAGGGATTGAATTATCTCCAGGACGAACTTCTATGATAGGGTATATTCAACCTTGTTTAGAATCTATTAATCAATTAAAGAAAAAATATCCAGCTTATACTGAAGGCATTGATTATTTTATTTCAAATATAAAATACATCCCCTTTGCTTTTTTTGAAGATGAATTAAAAAAATCAATCATTAATTTTAATACTTTTATTAATACACAACCTTACACAATTTTAAAACCAATTAGCTCTCATGAATCATGGGTGGCAGATAAATCTTCTAACTACATAGAGTATCTTCCCAAAAGTGTTTTTTTAATTGAAGATTTTGATGGATTTATCTTAACAGCTTCAAAATTAATCAGTCAAAATATTATTCCTGTTTTTTTTGAAGATTGGGTTTTCGAGCCTATTATGTTTAAAGCTTTATTAGAAGGGATTGGGGAAAATTTAAAAACCATCAACATCCCTTTCCAAAAAAAATTTGTTCTTATCAGTCCTTATTTATCAGAGGAGGCTTTTAATGAACTGATTTCTTTAAAACACGAGATAATGGAAAGATATGGTCTTGAGTTTCATCTTTTCTACTCAAGCTTATCAATAAAATCATTACATACTATTTCTCAGCAAAACAAAAACCTTTTTGATTTTTTTGAAACCCTTCAATATTCCCAGAGTCTCTTAAAATTTACTGCTGCCGTTTATTCTGAATGGCGTTCAAATTTAACTGAACGACTTCCTAGAGATTTAACAAAAATAGTAAAAGATGTAACACCCTATTATCAACAATCTCCGCTGTTAAATGCCATTTTATCGAGAAACGAACAGCTTGTTTTTCATCTAGCTGAAAATAAATTAGATTTAGACACAACAGATAGTAATCTAAATACGCCCTTACATTTAGCCGTGTTACAAAATGAACCAACATATCTTACAGTTCTTTTGGAAAATGGTGCTTATGTCCATGCTCAAGATATTAATGGAAAAATGGCGATTGATATTGCGATTGAATATTCAGAATTTTTACTTTGCAATATTCTGTTTCAATTTGGAGCGAAAGCCCAATTAACTATTTCAAATACGGATTTATTAAATCGAGTTATCCTAAAATGCGCTTATAATAAATATATTTATGTTTTAAATCAGTTGATTAATGATTCTTTAAATTTAGATCATATAAAAAGCCCAAAAGGCGATAAACTAATCAGCATTTTACTAGCCCACCGGGATACACCCTCATTTTTTAAAAAAATTATCTTGCTAAAAAACGCCACCTTTATTAAAACCTTAATTTTAGATACGCCTTATGATAAGTTTATGCACAATAATTCATGTATCATGATCATTGCTCAACATGGATCTCCCTGGATGCTTGAATTAGGCTTATCAAGATATCCCCGGTCGTTTCGTCTTTTTTCAAATAATCACAAAATACATTATGTGACAGATCTTCATGGTGATACTATTTTGCACCATGCTGCTCGAGAAAAAAATAAAGAGATGTTATCTTATCTTCAAGAAAAATACTTTGTTAACTTTAATCTTATTGTCAATAATAATGATGAATCGGCTTTTGATATTCTAGAGGATGATAACAATACTCTTCTTTTAGAGTCTTCAATCAAACCAAAACCCGTTCTCTTTCAAGATCAGCTATTAGACTTTTTTAACCATTCAAAAAATAAGTTTTTTTGCTTTAAAGACAATAATTTTACTGTGCGCCCATATAATAGCTTTAAGTGATCGCTGATGTTCTTTCTTCTTGAACAAGATCTGGACGTCGTCGTGATACTTTAGATTGATAAATATATAAAGCCGTTAGAGGGATAATGACAACAAATGCTGTTGTATAAATAAAAAGCACCCATCCTAATTTTTCAACTAAATAAGAAGCCAGAACCCCGCTATAGGCTCTTGAAAAAGAAAAAGTTGAAGCCAATAAAGCGTAGCAAGTCGCACGGTGCATTTGAGACTGTAGAGCTATGTTGGATAAAAAAACAACAAGAGCAGAATTAGCCAGACCTCCAAAAAAACTCTCAACTCCGACGGCAAGAATTAACTCTTGTGTAGACCGCTGCGAATAAAAAAGATAAACAAAAGTAAGATTAGAAATAGCTTGTAACAATCCTATTGAAAACATTGTTTTCTTAATTCCTGAACGATCGATCCAAAAACCACCAACAATACCTCCAAATAAAGTTGCTATTGGCCCAATTACTTTAGCTGTGGCTCCAATCGTCAGTAAAGAATACCCTAAAACATCATAGAGAAAATAACTTGTTAAAGAACCCAGTAATGTATCGCAAAAACGGTAAGTCGCTAAAATAATTAAGACTAATCCTAAAGAACGAATATCTTTTAACGCAACTATTGATTGAACCATGACTTGTATTGTTGATTTTGCTGCAGGCTCTCGCTTTGTATCCTTAATGCTATCCATCCGTTTAAGAATCGCATATAGAAAAATGACTCCTGATATAAAAATCATCCCAAAAAAGGCATATACTGGTGAAAAACCGACATAGTCAGCTGCGATTGTTCCGCCTCCAGCCGTCATCAACATACCCAAACGATATCCTGTTGCAACAGCGCTTGAGTTTTTGCCTAAATGAGAAGCTTGTACGTATTTTAAACGGTATCCATCAAGCATTGAATCGAAAGAGGCAGAGGCAAATGATAAGCTAATCGCTAAAGCAACTATAGGCACAGCCTGTGTTGCTGGATTCAGCGTGCTCATGATGCACATGATAGCTCCAGTAAAGAGACCAAAAATCAACATCCAAAATCGATAACAACAAGAGCCTAGATAATAATTTTCAACTAAAGGAACCCATAAAAATTTAAAACTATACGGCATTGTTACCATTGATAAGATACCGATCGTCTTTAAAGCCACATCTGATTGAGCAAACCATAATTGCAGTACAGAGCTAACAAAAGCTAAAGGAATTCCAGAGAAAATCCCTAATACTGTATATAGAAATAGTTGCGCTATTGACGACCGCATATCTCACCTCTTTCATATGTTAGGTTAAAATAATTTCTTTCTTTTTAGAAAAAGTTTCTTCGAATTTTTTCAAATCTTTTATCGCTAAAGGAGCATACTTAGTATCGTGAAAATCATGTGTTAATGACTGATACATTGAAATAGCTCCAATATATTGCTGCCTACTGTATAAATCTTGAGCTGATAAATAATGATGCCTAGAGATAATATCTTTTAAGTAAGGCATAAATCGAGCCACTGTCGGTGCATATTGGCTTTGACCATGCTCTATTAAAAAGGTTTTGCCCTCGAAATAAACATCTTTGAATTTTGTGACATCTCTTTGCCCATAATCAAAAGGTAATTGATCGTAAGGATAGCCCCTAGCTTCTTTAATATTACCTAAAAATCTAAGCATCTTAATATAATCTTTATTAGGGTCTTGAGGATGCTCATATAAAAACCTATCTGTAGCTGCTTTTAACATGGGATATTCAGCTTGTCGGTAATAACATTCTATTAAAATCTTCTCGACATCAACAATACGCTGGCTCAAAGGGTACATCGTTTCAAATGTTTCTAAAATCTTTACAGTCCCTTGATAATTTTTTTTTGCTAAATTTGTTTTAGCTTCACGCAATAAGTAATCTTCAGTTTGATTAAAATAAAATTCATCATTTTTTAAATTTGGATTTGATTCACATCCATAAAGCATTAATACTCCAGCAATCATCAAATAACGCATCATCCTTTGCTCCGCTTGAACTCTTCTTCAAGAAATTGTATCGCAAGTTTAAGATGAAGACTACTTTGATAATGAACCTAAGTGAAAGAAAGAGATTCTTTTAAAAGAATCTCTTTCTTTTGAGCTAAACGTTATGAACGATCATAAGGAAATTATCACTAAAATGGTTTTAATAACTTAGTGACAAATCAACCTTATACAAGGCAGGATTTTTCTTGTCTTGCAATATAAGCATTAGTGTAAGCTAGCAATGAAAGAATCAACATAGGGAAAGCAAAAGGCCATGCATTTTGAACAGGAGGATGCACAGTAAAAATTCCCAGTAAGCTTGCAATTGTAAATTGTACAGTTCCGACTAATGCTGAAACCAATCCTACATTTTCAGAAAAAGGCTCTAAAACCATTCCCATTGCTGCTCCTTGAATTAATCCATAAGCAATACAACAGGTATAAGCGCCTGATAAAAACCAAACCAAATTGTTAGGTGAGAGATACGATTGAATCATTAATGATGCGCTTGACAAAATAATCATCAATAAACCTAATTTGATTGTTTTATAAGAACCTAAACGATGAATAATAGTAGGAGCTAAAAAAGAAGAGCCTGCATATAAAATCGCATTAATACTAAAAAAGATACTAAATTGCCATTGACTATATCCCAAATGACTTTGAATGTAATGTGATGATGTTCCAAAAAATAAAAACAATCCACTCATCACAACAGCTGGTGTTAAAAACCATTGTCTGAAATTTTGATGAGAAATAACAGCAATAATCTGACTCATCGTTGGTAGGAATTTTTTATGAGATTGAGGATGTGATCTATCTTTTAAAAAAAAGCTAATCATTAAAAATCCAGTTAAAGAATATGCTGTTAAAAAAATAAAAATCACTTTCCAATTACCAAAGTAATTAGCTAAAGCTGTTCCGAGTAAAGGAGCCACTATTGGCGCACAACCTGTAATACCAACTAAAAAACTAAAATACCGCTGAGCAATCTCACCTTCATAAAAATCTCTAATAGCCGCATAGGAAGTGACAACCGAACCGCAAGCGCCCAAAGCCTGAAGAGCTCTGGCTAAAATAAAATACTCAATTTCAGTAGTTAAATAACAAAATAAAGAGCCCGCTGCATAAATTAAGCTACTGAACATTAAAACTGCTTTTCTTCCATATTTATCTGACAGTGGCCCAAGGAATATCTGACAACATCCAATGACCAGCATAAAAATATTAACAGTTGCTTGAATACCGAATGCAGATGCATTGAACTCCTCTTGAATAAATGGAATGAAAGGGGCGTATAAATCCATTGCAAAAGCACCTAATGTTACCATTGGACCTAATAGCAATAATATCGGAAATCTCTTAATTAGTTGATTATTCATAAATATTTTTCCTTATATTATAGAAATCAGAAAAATTGTGGACTAAATAGAAAGTAAAATCATGGACAAAAAAGAACTGATAAAACTCATAAGCGAACTTCCACAAGAGTTCCTCCCAACCATGCTAACTCTTTTTCCCTTAAAAAGGGAATTAGAAAAAGCAAATGCCTCTCTTCATTTTATCAAGAACTATGAAAAAACATACCCTTCAGAAAAAAAAGAAGCATTTATATTCAGCGAACTAGTTAATATTGCACACACTCAAAATTTAGGCTCAAAAATAATTTCAGATTCTCTCGATTCTGAGGACATACAAAAAATTCTAAATGATTTACCAATTGATTATTTATGGACTAGTCTGATTGCTTTTATTTCCAATACATCTTTGCAAAAAAAGCATAAAAACTATCTGAAAACTCAAAAAGAAATCAAAGAGGCAATTTCAAAATCTTCCTTTAACTTATCTAGTCCTATTTTTAGTGAATCATTATACTTTCTTGCTCTCCAAAAATCATGGAAAGAAAGACTTCAATTAATCAAAGATCAAATCGCAGCTTTTTCTACTGAGCTAGAAAATATCAAAAAACTCAATCCTCTTCAAAGGTTTTTAAGAACTAGTGAACTTCTTAAATTAATAAAAAAAGATAAAGAAGCTTATATATCAATTCAACAAGGCTCTTTTTGGGAAAAAATCTGGAACTGGATGACCTCATTGTTTCAAAAAGATAAAAAATGTGTGCTCTTAACTGCTGAGATTAAAGAACTTGATTCAACTTTAGAAAAAGAATTAGGTACATCAATTTTAGAGCTTTTTTCAAAAAAACCAGAAATGTCTATGGTCCCCTTAATCAAAGAGTATTTATTACCTATTAAATTTGATTCGAAGATGCTTTTTTATTTATTGGAAAAATACCAGCCAAGTGTTATGGATTTAAAAGACCCTCATCGTGTCAGAAAAATAATTCAAATGCTGTGCGAAGTTTGTGATGTGAATGCCTATGAGCATGAAATTATGACTCAATACTTTCTTTATCAAAAAAATCAAGAATCTTCCTCTTGGCATGAATTCACAAAAATTTTTAGAAATACTGATTTAGAATCAATTGATTTCTTTCATCAATATCTTATTCAATTAATGACTCTTGATACTGAAAAAATCTCAAATTTTTGTATTGATACCCCTTATCCTATTTTAAATAAGTCTTTAACTTCAATAGATAAATTTTCAAATTATTTAAAAATAATGCATAGTTTCGGCGTCTCTATTCCTTTATCCTCTCTGGAAAACGCTCCTTTATTTCAAGATCCAATGAATTTAAAAAAATTAATCGAAATGAAAGAGTTTTTCGAAATTTTTGATGCAGATTGTCAACAGCCTCTTTTTGAAAAAATTGTCAAAGAGCTTGCTATCAATCCAACTATCTTAACTAATGATTACATTCAATCTTTTTATCAACGACTTCCTAGTGATTTAAAAATATATTTTATTGAACAAACAATTAATCAAGTAGATCAAGATCAATTAAGTGTTTTCGATCATTCTCTTAATGTTCAAGAAATTTCTCAAGAAACTTGGAAACATTTTATTGATGCTCAAGATTTATCGTTATCAATGATTGAGTATCTTATTCAAAAAATATCATCCCAAGAATCCATTTCAGAAAATAATTTTCAAATATTACATCAATTAACTCAAAAGTTTATAGAAAAAATATCAATCATTAACTGTTCAGATGTATTTACTAACTATACCTTTCATTTACTAATGCCTTATTTCATGGGTAAATTTAGTGCGGGAGCATCTTTCTCTCTAGAAAAAAATTTATATACTGCTTTTGAAAAAACAACAAACTCCTCCACAACTTCTTTGATCGTTGGTCTAATGGGATTTGAGTTTGGAAGTTATTCTGTGTTACCCAGCAGCGCTCAATTTCGCCTATTCAAAGCTTTTCAGGAGCTTTCAGACAATATTCTTGTATCTGAAAACGTATACAGCACAATTATTGGTTTGTTTTCCACTCAATCTGAATTCATTAAAGAAAAAATACGAATTCATTTAAATACGGTTTTTGAAAAAACAGCTTGTGAAAAACCGGATGTATTTTTAGAAAAAGAAAAATCAATCTTTATATTATGCAAAGCCTTAGATATTGAGCACTGCCTCATAGACCAACCCGACAGAGTCCTCTGCGCCCAATTATTATGTAGAATGAATGAAACAAAAACGATAAATGAAGCTATTAGCTTGATTAGGAACTGGCCCACTGCGCAATTCAATCTCATATCAAAAAAACTTAAAGAATCGTTTCAAAAACAATTTTCAAAAAAATTAAACGCAGAGCCTTGGAATCATCTTCCTGGAAATGCGTTACTTAATGATCCTCATAGAGGTCTATCAAAAATTGAATTATTACAAAATCTTTTCATTAATCCTCAATGTCATCTTGAGCAATTATTACAAAAAGATTTTCTTTATAATGATGAGTCTTTTCTTAATATCAAAGCGGAAGCGTTCGATCTTATTTATAAAGATTTGAATGAAGAACTATCAATGCAATTAGCCCAAAAATTAATTCAAGATTTTGAAAAAGAACTACCTGCTATAGAATTTATTGATTTTGCTCTAAACTTTTTAGAAAAAAAATTAATTGATTCAAAATATCATTGGTCTGAGCATTTAGAGGAATTAGCAATTAGATATTGTGCTTTAAAATCAAATGAGCCAGAACAGCATCGTAAAGCGCTACATTTGCTAAGCCATCTTGAAACAAGAAAATCATCTGGAATAATAAATCGATTAAATCCTTTTAAACATCAATCATTAAAGAAATTAGATATATTATCTAAATTAGAAGTTGAATGCCTACAAAAAGTTCAACAAACTCTTGCTAGTTCAGTTGACGAAAGCCTTTTTGAACAAGCAAAGGTTCTAATTCAAGGAACAATTATTAGTACAGATGAAATAGAAGCCTTAAGTATTCAGATTAATCATCCTTTAAAATTAAAAATGGCTCAATATATTATTTTAATAGAGCTTATCAATTTTAATTTAAATAAGACTCAATCTTCTGAAAACCAATTAAGATCTCTTAGATTTTTAATTGAACATGGAGAAAGTTCTGGAATAAGAAGAAGGGCGCAGCTTGTGCTTGATTACTTATGCCGAGGGCGAGGGTCGAACTCGCACTCCCTAGGGGAACCGGATTTTGAGTCCGGCGCGTCTGCCTATTCCGCCACCTCGGCTAGTGCAAATAATCATAAATTTTTTTGGTCTAAAAAACAATAGTTTTAAAAAAATTATTTTTCAAAATTAAATAAGGAGTTCGATATTGAACTCCTTATTTTTATTAGCGTCAGATCTTATTCACTATTCAAAGCGTCTCTTGATAGCCTATACAGTTGCCTGTTATTATAAGCCATCCTTTAGGATTAGAGCGTGATTATGAAATTTCAAAGCAAAGGAATCTATTTATTACCAAATGGAATTACCATTTTGTCACTATTTTTTGGATTTAAATGTATTATTGATTGTTTAAATCATGATTATATACAAGCATCCCATGATATTTTTTATAGTCTTATTTTAGATGGCTTAGATGGTCGGATTGCTCGATTAACTAATACTCAAACTTCATTTGGCGCAGAGTTAGATTCTTTAGCGGATATTGTCAGCTTTGGTTTGGCTCCTGGAGTTCTGATCTACCTTTACGCATTTGAATCTTCTGGTCGTTTGGGCCTTGTTGCAAGTTTTCTTTTGACTGCGATGACTGCTTTAAGATTAGCTAGATTTAATACAAACTATTCGACCTTAGATAAAAGATTTTTTGAAGGGCTTCCTTGCCCATCATCCGCTGCTTTCATCGCTAGTTTTGTCTGGGTTTTGGAAGTTCATCATATTAATCTACCATTTAAAGAGTTTATATTCTCTGTTTTAGCAATAGCTTTATCTTTAGGAATGATTAGCTCTATTCCCTTTTTGAGCTTTAAAGTATTCGATAGATCCAAGATTCCTTTATATGGACTGATGTTGGCTATTATTGGTTTTGGTCTGGTGATACTGCACCCGCCTTTAGCCATACTTCTTGTCTTCTTTACCTACATTTTTATTCAACCGTTTATTCTTTTTTTTAAAAAGCTAAAAAAAGGTCGTTTGAAAAACACTAAAAAAACCCTTGATTAAATGAACTACACCCTTTCTAATATCATGTTTTTAAATGATTTTATTGAAATTAGGCAATAATTAATTTCAATAATCTCTTTTTTTGAAAAAAAATGACCTAAGTAACTAAATTTTTTAACTTTTTTTAAAAAACATATAGACTATTTTATTTTATTTAATTATTATGCAGTTATAGTTCAAAAATTAACTTACTTTAAAAAAACCGGAGAACTTTTATGATACTAACCCAAGAACAAGTTGTTCTATTAAATGAAAAAATTGAAAGATATAATAACGAGGGTGCAGCGCTCCCTTTGGTTCAATTAGACCAAGACTATCCTCTAGATCAGGTTGAAGCACTTTTAAACACTTTAAATCCAGCTAAGGATGATCCTCAGCTTGCCAAAATCTTCGAGCTAGTAGTTGCTGCAGCAAAACTAGAAGAAGAAGTAGCAGAAGAAGAAGAAGTAGCAGAAGAACCAGCTAAAAAAGCTAAATTCAAAAAAATCGCTCTTATCTCTTTAGGCGTTGTTGGCGTAGTTGGCGCAGGTGTTCTTGCATTTTTGAATAAAGACAAAGTAGCTTCATTTGCTAGCAAAGCAATGATAACTGTTGTTTCTTTAGCTAACAAAGCAATGACAACTGTTGTTTCTTTAGCTAACAAAGCAATGGCAACTGTTGTTTCTTTAGCTAGCAAAGCAATGACAACTGTTGTTTCTTTAGCTAATAAATATTTACCTATAGCTAAAAATATGGCTGTTGCTGGTTATAATGCTGTTGTTTCTTTCCTATCAGCATCAGCTCGTAAAGCTACAAGCTTTGTTCACGATCACCCTGTTGCATTTGATCGTGCAATCACCGCTGGTGTAACTTCTGTTGTAACTCTAGCTGCAAGAGAAGCTGTTGCTCACCGTGCTGATATTTTAAAATTTACTGGTGCTGAATACCATAAAGCACGTACAGGTATCGAAGCAGGTATTAAAGCTACAAAAACAGCGCTAGGAATCTAAGAATTTATTCTTCTTGACCTTATCACAAAAAACCACAGATCTCTCAAGGATCTGTGGTTTTTTTGTTTTTATGACTTTTTCCTGCTATGTTTTTTTGATTCTGTTATTAATTCCTTCCTTTTATTCAGAAGTAAACTCTCTCTTGAATCTTTATTTTTTAATAAATCCATCAGGGCATGATCTTCTTGTAATATTTTTTCAACTAATGTTGGTGAAAATATTTTTATCATTAAATTAAAAAGTAATTTATCTTCTTTTTTTATGAGGGTTTTTATAATCCCTGAAACTTCATTTTCTGAAAACTTTATTGAAGCAATTAAATCTTGTCGTTGCTGCGAATCTAATAAATCCCACAGAACACTTGCGTGCACTTTCACGCTATCTTTACGTTGATGAGCTGTTCCTAATCTAATAAAAGGAGAAACATCCGGATGATTTTTCAGAATTAATAACCACTCTAAGTAAAGAGCATGTTTTTTCTGTCCCAATCTTGCAACTGAATTACTGACTTGTGTTAATTCTTTTTCAACAATTTCTTGTGCTATCAAAAAATCTTCTTCTTTTAAATCAGAATATTCTATAAAATCCATTAACTTTTTTTGAGCTATTAAGCTCATCCCGAGCATCAGTCCAAACTGAACAGTTATCTGAGTAGCAACTACCAACAGTGATTTAGGATCTAAGCCGGTCAGTATTAACCCTGATAAGTCTTTGCCTAATAAGCCAACCATAACCCCTATCACAGCACCCATAAATATAGGTGTATGTTCTGCTATAATCGCTTCTTTATTTCCCCTAATAACTTGAACAATTGGTAAGAGAGCCTCTTTATCAACTGCTTTTTCTTTTGTTTTTTTGAAAAAAAAGAACAAATCTTTCCAAACACTCCAACGAGTCTGTGAAATTTTTTTTGATGAAAGGCTTTCAATAAATTTACGACTGATATCTGAATTAATTTGTATTTTTTCCATAATTGAGGCCCGAGATAAGGTTCCTACATCTTTTATCGGCTTCAATCGAATTTTTAAAAGAAACATTACTCATTGATTGATGGTTATTTCAATCAAAATATGATAAAATATCGCAAGTTATTGATTATTAATTTAATATTTATGGATCTTATTTATAGCCTTCTTGGTGTTTTTTCTAAAAAAAAATCTTCTGAAAATCCTATTTTAGAGGCGGCAACGTCACCTGAAGATCAAGAGACTATGACGATTGAGCCTACAGTATTACCTGGCTTTTATATGGAAATACCAATTTCTAATCGACCTTATGATCTTATTATTGAGTACGTAGATTCCAATCTAGATAACTCCTCAGATATTGATGGGTTTGATTTATGCAGCAATGTTGAAAATGAAGATGTTCTATCTTCTGAAGAAATAGCGGATTTTGAAGGCAATGACCTATCCAGTATTGCTAGCATCGGCGAAGGCCATACTATTTTTACGAATCCTCAATTGGCATTTGATGAAACAAATCCCTCAAATGTCTCCTCTATTTCAGGCGATGAGCTTGAGCTTTGCAGTGAGCTTGAAGATGAATACTCTATTTGTTCTGAAGAAAGAGAGGAATTTGAGGATAATTGCCTATCGAGTATTGCTAGCATCGACGAAGGCCATACTATTTTTACAAATCCTCAATTAGCATTTGATGAAACAAATCCTTCAAATATATCGTCTATTTCTGGTGATTCTATAAAAAAATCAGCTTTTACATTAAATTCTTTCTTTGATCATAATAATCATGATGATTTAAATACCGCCATGATCTTAGACTCTTTCTCAGCTTCTTTATTACACGGAATTGTTGTTCCTGAAATAAATCTTCCTATTTTAGAGCAGGATAATTTCGAAGAAAATAGATGCTCTAGTCTTTATCCAAAAGTACAGGCAGTCAAAGAATATTTAGACGATGGCGCCATGAGAGGCGACTACCCTCGGTGTTTTTCTCCAATTCAAACTGAACATGATCACAGTAGAAATCATGAAGCATCTGGCTCTAGAAATGTTTCATCTTGCAGGAATTTGAGATTCTCAAGTCCTTTACTTCAAGGATCTGGTTGTTGTTTCTCACCAATTTTATGCCCTACTAGCGCGTTAAACACTCCTAATACTTCGTTAAAAAGTGCTAAATTGAAAAAGGATTAATAGATGACGCATCATATCTTCAGTTAAAAGAAGATATGATTTTTTTAATTGGAGATGCTATGCTGGTCGAGATCAGTAGATGTTTAAGGATATTTGAAAATGATCGCTTATTTGAAAAAAACTTATAACTCATTAGAATTGAATTTTTATTTTTTTATTGATTCTTGTTACAAATTTTTTAATTGGCTAAAAAATCCCAAACAAGCTTTAACTGATATTAAAAATTACATCTATTCAATTCCATCAAAACTAAAAAACTTAAGCATTAAAATGGGTCTGTGGATTCTGTCTTTATTCAAGGGGACTTTAGATCCAAAAGATCTCTTAGATATTTCAAACCCTGACCCAACAGCAGATAGTCGCTTACGAAGAGATACTCAGATGCATATCAACTCTGATAGTGAAGCTGAATATACTGAAATGGATGATAGAGAAGAGAGTCATCAGCGCTTCCCAAATAGCACTCCATCATTAAAATTCTCAAGAAAAACATCTTTTAACGATTTTGATTGCGGTAATACGGATGGTTGTGGACTTTAATTACTGCTTGTGTACGCCCTTTTCTCGAAAATAAACCTCTCTCTTAGTGCATATACTGCAAAAAGTGCTCTTATTTTTCTAATCATTTAATCAATTTTAATTTTTAAAAATCGTCATCGCTAAAAAAATAGCTATTTCCTTATAAAATCAATAATAGAGATTTATTATTCAAGATTATCATTAAAAAAGTTATTTAATTATAATAAAAAATTCATTATAACTAACTTAACCTATTGTTTTTATTATAATTATTATATATATTGATAATGTGAATATAAAACAACAACTTAGGTGACAACCATGAATTTTTTTAACAAAACATTAAATTTTATCAAACAAAGCGCTTCATTTATTTTCGGCGGAATTAATAATTTCCTTGGAAAAATTTTGAGCCGTGTAAAGAGCATAATAGCTCGCAAGCCTGTAGCAGCGCCTGTAGTAGAGCCTGTAGCAGCGCGTAAAGAGCCTGTAGTAGAGACTGTAGCAGCGGGTAAAGAGCCTGTAGTAGAGCCTGTAAAGCTAGAAAATCCTTCTACAACTCCTCTACTAGCAATTCCTCTGGCTATGATTGCTATAGCTACTGTTAATTCTTACTTAAAAAATAAGTAACTCCAATTTCTAAATCTTTAAAAGATAATTTCCCTTAAAAGAAAGTATCTTTTAAAGATCTTCTTTTTTATCAAAAAAATATTTTCACGCTTCATTTTGCTCTCATCTTTCTCAACCTTAGATTTAATCTTTCAATACATATTAAATTTTCAAATAATTTATTTTTATAAAAAATCTTTAAAATTCAATAAAATATTAATAGCTCAATAGAAAAATCATCTATTTTTAAAAATTATGATTAAATACTAATATAACTAACCTAACTTATTGTTTTTATTTTTATTTTAAATTATATTTGAAAATATACATTGTAATTCAATTAGTTAGGATTAAACATGGCATTAAAGATATTTTCTATATCGCAAGGAATTAAGAATTTTTTTGATTCAATTAAGATATTTTTTTGGAATCTTTTTAACAAACTCAAACCTGTTAGTAAAAAAGAGCCTTTATCTACCCCCCAGGATAAAATACCCCCCCTATCAACTCCTTCAAGCAAAAAAAATCCCTTGAGTTTTTCAAATGGGTCAAATACTAGTCCCATTACTCCAGTTAAATATACTCAAGTAATGAACATGTTTGGATTCAATATTATGTCAACGAAAAATATGATGAGATTGCTCACAGCAAATATGATGGGATTGCTCACAGCAAATATCATGCGTAATGCAATTTTTTTTCAAAAACGTCTTATTTTAAATACAAACCCGATTCAAACTATTTTAAATGGTCAACAAAATACGGTGAAATCACCAACAGAAGAAACAACTACGTCCCATCATTTGAATGAAGTTCAACAACAAAGAAAAATGAGGCCCCCCCTATCTTTCATGCTGTATCCTGCGGCAATGTTGTTAATAGCGTTGGCTAGACCCGCCACTCGATAAAATTAGCTCATCTTCTATAAAAGATACTTTCCCTCAATAGAGAGTATCTTTTATAGTTCAGTTACTACATTAAATATCTTTTATTAATGCAATTCTTTTTCTAACGAATGATAGGAAGATGCATTCAAAATTGGTAATTTTTTGATAATTTTTTCACAAAGACTACTCCAATGCCCATCATGTATTGGATGATAAGCGTAATCTTGCTCTAACAAATCCAAAATTCGCTCATCAAGATGATCTGCCATGAAAATAAAATTAGTAAAAGAATGATCGGTAATAGTGGATTTTATAGCCAATAAAGGCTCGCTTAATATTTCACTACTATCTATATAGGGATAATGTTTAAAATCGGTTATATCGATGATAAAAGTGGGTAGCTCCCAATATCCTTCAAGCCATTGTCCTGGTTTTTTCTTAAACCCTAAAAGATGTCCATTTTTGAGTTTAATCAAGCGCGCTAATTTATATTTCTTTTTATCTTTGATGTTTTTCTTCTTAAGAGTCTCTTGAGATATTTTGCCGAATGATTGGCATGTGTTTTTTAAAAGGCAATCGTCACAACGGGCTTCTAATGCTGTGCAATAAATCCTTCCTAAATCCATTAAAGCTTCATTGAAGTCACAAGGAGGATAGTCTTTTAAAGACAGATGATAAAAGATATCAAGTTCGCGATCGGAACGATCTTGGCCTAAATATCTAGTAAGAACTCTTCGAATATTAGCATCAATAGCTAACGCAGGTTGATTCATACCTATAGCCCTCAGAGATGATTGAGTATAAGGCCCAACCCCTGGGATTTTAATACCTTGAATTAAGGCTTCCTTTAAATCTATTTCGTTTTTAAAGATCTGAACTAGTCGATGTAAGCGACGAGCTCGCTGATAATATCCTAAGCCCTTCCACACTTTCATCACCTCTTCTTCAGAAGCTACTGATAAATCATTCCATGTAGGGAATTGTTCTAAAAACTCTAAAATTTTTTTACTAACAGTTGCAACTGTTGTTTGCTGAAGCATTATTTCAGAAACAAGAGTTTTGTAAAAATTTCTATCAATTCTCCATACTAATGAAGAAAAATTTTCTTTTGACCAAATGATTAGTTTTTGAATATCTATAGAATTCATAATGAAGCAACATCATCAGGATGATCCGGTTCTTGCCCAAATTGCTCGTAATAACGACCAGCAGCAAAACCTTGCTCATAGAGTGATTTAAATTTTAGAGTTAAAAGAGCTAACGAATGAGATTCATCATCGGATGATAATTCTTTTTTGATAATCTGATAAATTGAAAGTGCTTGATGACTGAAGTCTTTTTGATTGATAAAAGCCATGTCGTCTGTCCATCATAGTGGCGTCCCCAAGGGGATTCGAACCCCTGTTACCGCCGTGAAAGGGCGATGTCCTAGGCCACTAGACGATGGGGACATGTATTTTTTTGGAGCTAGGCGGGATCGAACCGCCGACCTCTAGCATGCCATGCTAGCGCTCTCCCAGCTGAGCTATAACCCCAACCTCAATGATGCATATTTAACCATCATTGATTGCTTTCGTCAATACCTTTTTACAAATTTTTTAAAATATTTTTTACGCGAGAAATTACTTCATCTTTTTTCAGAAAATAAACAACTGAACCTAAATCTGGAGACTCTGTTGTACCTGTTAAAATAACTCTTAAAGGCAATGCTATATCTTTAATTTTAATTGAATTATTGTTACAGAAGTTTTTTAACTCTTGGAAAAAAGTATCAATATTAATAGTTAAATTTTCACAGAAAGAAATAAATTTTTCTAACAACTCTTTTGACGTAGCAGAATAATTTTTCTTAAATTCATCTAAATTTATTGAAGGAGCCTCAAATAAAAATCCACTTTGCTCGACCATTTCTTTTAAATTTTTTGAACGATCTTTGAAAAGAGTCACAACAGCTTCATGATGAGTTGATGCTATTTCATCAAGAAAGCCTTCTTTTTTGGCTAATTTAATGATTTGATCAACAGTTGATGATTGCATGTGCTGTCTAGATGTCCAATGGAATTTTTCTTGATTAAAGCAAGCAGCAGAGCGATGTATCCCATCAAAATTAAATAAATTGATCATTTGCTCTCTTGAAAAAATTTCATCATTTCCATGAGACCATCCTAAACGAACAATCGCGTTCAATAGAGCATCAGGCAGATATCCTTGTTCTCTATAAGCAAGAACATTTGCACTACCAGAGCGCTTAGATAATCTACTACCATCTTCGTCCAGAATCATTGGAATATGACAGAATTTTGGCATTGGCCAATTTAATGCTTGATAAAGTGATACTTGTTTTGGGGTATTATTAAGATGATCATCTCCGCGAACAACATGCGTAATATTCATATCATAATCATCAACAACAACTGCAAAATTATAAGTAGGATGACCGTCAGATCGTCTTAAAATCCAATCATCAGTAAAAGTAGCATCCCTTTCTTGATCTCCATGTAACAAGTCATAAAACCCAATTGAGCCATTTTTAGGGACTTTTAATCGAACAACAGCATCTTCAGATGTTGAGAGATTTAAATCACGACAATGATCGTCATAATGAGTATTTTGACCTTCTGCAATTTGAGACTCTCTAACACTAGCCAAACGCTCTTTAGAACAATGACAGTAATATGCTTTTCCATCTTTTATCAACTGATCAATAACTTCGTTATATCTATCGTAGCGATCTGATTGATAAATTGGGCCTTCATCCCAATCTAAGCCTAGCCAAGTCATGGCATCAAAAATAATTTGATTATATTCATCTTTTGATCTTTCGTGATCAGTATCTTCTATTCTTAAAATAAATGTGCCTTGATGATGACGCGCTAACAACCATGAAAATAAAGCTGTTCTTACAGAGCCTAGATGTAAAAATCCTGTTGGGCTGGGGGCAAAACGTGTTCTCACAATAACCTTTCGAGATATCCTTAAATGACAATAATGTATCAAAATTTAAGAAAAAAATCTTCAAAAGATTGTGAGAATAGGGCAAAGATAACTGACTAAAAAAATTAAATAGAATGTCCAATAAATCGTAAATAGTTATTTCTTAAGATTTCTATCATTTTCGTTAAAGGAATCCCTTTGATAAGGGCGATTTGCTCTACCACATATTCGACATAAAGTGGAAGATTAGTTTTACCTCTATACGGCACTGGAGCTAAATAAGGAGCATCTGTTTCACTCATGATAAATTCAGGTGGAACATAAGAAACTACATCTCTTAATTCATGGGAGTTTTTAAAAGTAATAATCCCTGAAAAAGAAATCATCCATCCTAAATCAATCACTTTTTTAGCAAAAATTTTATCCTCTGTGAAACAATGAACGACTCCTTTCAAATCAGCAGCTTGCTTTAAAAAACTTAAAGTATCTTCTTGTGCTTGCCTTGTATGCACAATTAAAGGCTTATTAAGATTTCTAGATAAAGAAATATGCTCTTCAAACATTTTCCACTGAGCACTTTTAAACTCAGTTGAATGATAGTAATCAAGCCCAGTTTCTCCAAGTGCTTTAACCTCTTGATTTTGAGCCTGTTTCTTTAAGAGTTCAACATTTTTAAAGAAATCGCCTTCGTGAGCATGACTTGGATGAATACCTACGCTCATATGAGCACGATCATCTAAAAGTGCTAAAGGATGCAATTTTTCAAAGTCATCTAAACAAACAGCGACCATTAACAAATATTCTAATTTTTCAAATTGTTTTTTTAAAAAAGAAGCTCGATCAGCCTCAGGCTGATCGAGTAAATATTGAGGATGACAATGACTATCTATATATTTCATCGCCAACATTTTTAATTTGTCTCATTATTATTGTTATTATTTTGATTTTGCTGTTGCGGACGACGATTTCCACCTGAACGACGACGAGGAGATTGCTTTTGCGGTTGAGCCGCTGGCGCCGTAGTTGGGTTTTGATTGTTGTTAACAACTGGTGCTTGAGGAGGAGCAGCAGGGGCCGGCGCTACTTCATTCACAGGCTTTTTATTATGATGAGGGCCTGATGGACGACGGCGTTGTTGCCCTTTATGCGGCTGAGATTGAGCTTGCGGGTTATTTTTATCATGATAATTTCGCTTCTCCCCTCTATGATGATGTTGTCGAGGATGATTTTTATCATTTTTCGACTTCTCAGGAACACCAAAGAAAAACTTCCATAATTTTTTAAAGAACGTCTCACCTTTTGGATTTGGAATCATGGATTGAGCATTAGGTAGAACCCCTGTAGCTACTTGTCCCTTATACTCTTGTTCAACTTCTTGCTCTTCTGGAATATAATTTCTAATTGTCTTTCCAATCGATGCCTTAGGAGTTACAACAATATCATAATCTCCAATACTCATATCTAATTGACAATTTAAGACAATTTTAACTTGGCAATTTGACTCTATCTTGCAAAGATGTTGTCGATAATTGTTATATAAGAACTCAGCAATTCTTGGATGTACTTTAATTTCGAACTGTGTATCCTTCTTATTTAAGCACTCTTGCTCTAACAATCTAAGAATAGATAAAGCAACAGAACGTGGACGACGATGCATTCCTCGGCCATGACATGCTTCGCATTTTGTTAATTGCAATTCATCTAAAGAAGTTTTCATTCTTTGGCGAGACATCTCTAATAATCCAAATTTTGAGATTTTACCTAGTTGAATTCGTGCTTTATCTTTACCAAGAGCCTCTTTGAATGCTTGTTCAACTTGTCTGCAATGATCCGAAGAACTCATGTCAATGAAATCAATGACAATTTGCCCACCAATATTTCTTAATCTAATTTGACGAGCTATTTCAACAGCAGCGTTTAAATTAGTATTAAAAGCTGTAGTTTCAATATCTGCATTCGAAGTTGCTCTCGCTGAGTTAATATCAATAGAGGTCAATGCTTCTCGATGATCGATGACTAATGTACTTCCGTTGCCTAAAATAACTTCTGGATTAAAAATTGATTCAATATCAGCTTCGATTCCATAATGAGCAAATAATGGCTCATTTTTGACATTTTCGTACATTTTTACTTTTGACAAGAAATCTGGACGAATATGCTGTACAAGCTTTAAAACTTCATCATAGACAGATTGGTCATCTATAATGACAGACTCCACTTCTGGGCGAAGATAATCTCTTATAACTCTTGAAAGCAAAAAGCCATCTTTATGTAATAAAACTGGTGTTGAAAAATCTTGCGCGTACTGAACAATAGCTTCCCATTGTGATTTTAGAACATTGTAGTCCCAAAGAAGTTCTTCTAGTGTACGACCAATACTTGCGGTCCTAACAATAATTGAAAACTTATCTGAAATATCCATTTGATTCATCAAACGAACTAAATGCTCTCTTTCATCACCTTCGATTTGACGTGAAATACCACCGGCATCCGAAGTCATTGGCATCAAAACAATATAACATCCAGCTAATGAAATGTTAGTTGTTAACGCAGCACCTTTACTGCCTCTTTCTTCTTTATCAACTTGAACAATTAATTGTTGCCCTTCAGTTAAAATATCTTGAATCGCGGGTTTTGATGAACCAGCTACCCCTTTTGGATATAGTTGCTGTGTGATTTCAGATACAGGCAAAAAGCCATGGCGAGATGAACCGTAATCAATAAAAGCTGCATTAAGCGATGGCTCGATTCGTGAAACACATCCCTTGTAGATACATCCTTTTTTATTGACGTTATCTAATCTATCGTGATCGTATTCTGCTAATTTGTTGTTATCAACGATCGCCACTCTCACTTCCTCATGATGGCTTGCGTTGATCAGGATTTTAGAACTCATATTATTTAAGTCTCCTAAACGGGGATCCACCCCTCTATTTAATTATACAGGCTTTATCCAGGTTAGAGTGCTATTTACCATAAACACTTGGTAAATTAAGATTGATATCTTACTTTTTATTGACCATCTGTCAAAGTAAGAATTTATATAGTGGAGACCAAGCACCCTAAGCTACGGATAAAGCTTACTAAAATAAAAAAAGTAAAGAGCTCAATGTCGTCTCTTGCAAAGATTCTAACAAAAACATACAATCAACACCATGACTGAGTCCTCGATCCTTTAATAAAATTCACTAATAAATTCTTATGAGCCAATCTTACAACGCGGAAGTTATTCCAGACACTAATAATACCGGGCAAAGAATCGACAATTATTTGCTAGCTAAAACAAAACTTCCTCGATCTTTAGTATACAAAGCCTTGCGACAAGGGCAAATACGTGTAAACACAAAGAAAGTTGAACCATCTTATAAACTACAAGATAATGATATTCTGCGAATTCCTAAACATTATTTAAATGCACCTACACTCGATAGGCCAGCACCCAAAGATACTCAATGGATTGAACAATTTGTTGTTTATTCAGATGATAATTTTTTTGTACTTAATAAACCTAATGGTTTAGCTGTTCATGGTGGGTCTGGAGAATCTTTCGGATTAATCGAACTTTTGCGCCATCATTATAATAGTAATAAACTAGAACTTGTTCATCGATTAGATAAAGACACATCCGGGCTAACCCTCGTGGCAAAAAAAAGAACAGCCCTTGTTGAACTATCTAGCCTTTTTGCTAACAGAACAATTCATAAAACTTACTTAGCTTTACTGAACGGCTCTTGTAAAAGAAAAGTGACCGTCGATAAATCACTAAGAATAGATAGAATTCAAGGTATTAGAAAAGCAACTATAGCATCAGATGGTCAATCAGCTGAAACAACATTTGCACCTTTAGCTAAAAAAGAACAACTTACATTATGTGCTGTTTATCCAAAAACAGGCAGAATGCATCAAATTAGAGCGCATGCACTTTATCTCAGAACACCTATTGTTGGAGATAAAATATATGGAACAGAAGATGGAACAAAATTGCACTTGCACGCTGCAAAATTAGAATTTAATTTTTCAGGAAAGCATTTCATTTTTGAACAAACGCCTCCAGCATTCTGGGATCAATCACTATTTCAAGGATGGGATTTATGGAAAACGATCAAACAACATCAGCCATAGCAACAGCATTACTAAATCAAATTTATAATGACTATAAAAGAGAAAAACGATTAAAAACAATTTTTAGAGTTTTTTATATCTTCATTTTTTCGGTAATTATTGGTATGTACTCTATGGGTAAAAATCAATCCATCAAGCCTCCAGTACAACCTTCAAATTATGTTGCTGTCATTGAGCTAGATGGCAATATTGGAGATGAAGATCTTAATTATAAAAAAGTCATTGAAAAGCTAAAAAAAGCCTTTGAAGACCCTTTATCAAAAGGAATTATTCTTGATATCGAGTCTCCAGGCGGCGTTGTTTACGATTGTCATATGATTTATCAGGAGCTTCAAAAATTAAAACAAGCGCACCCTGAGAAAAAAATAACCTCATACATTCGCTCAACAGGTGCTTCCGCTGCTTATTGGCTCGCAACAACTGGAAATCAAATTTATGCATCCGAAACATCAATAGTTGGCTCTATCGGTGTTTTAATGATGAGTGCTAATATCAGTGGATTTTTAGAAGAACATAAAATTGAACCAGTGATTTTAAAATCAGGCCCCCATAAACTTGGTGTTAACCCGTTTACTAAAAACGATCCTCAAGATTTAATGATTGCTCAAGATCAAGTTAATGCTATTTTTGATATGTTCAAAGATGTCGTAAAAGCTAATCGAGGCAATAGATTAAAAAACGATCCATCTATTTTCTCAGGTAGAGTTTGGTTGGGTGTTGAGGCAATAAAATTAGGATTAATTGATAAGCTTTCTGATTTTGATGCGATGGTATCAACAGAATATTCGAATTTAGAAGTAAAATATGTTTTAGATGCTCCAGAAAATTCACTTGATAAAATCTTGAACGAAGCCTTTAAAAGACTATCCTTAAGTCATCATTTACTTGACTTCAAAACTTCATATGGATTGCTCGCATAAAGAATCAATATCTACAGATTTAGATCTCGCGTACCAATTTGTGCGCGAGATCCCAGAAGATTTTCAAACTCAATCTCGTTATCACGCTGTTTTTTTTAGGAGTAAATTTTTTCTTCCTTGCTTAATAGATTCAATTCAAAATGATAACTACACACCATTACGTTTATATCATGAAAATAAAGCTTTCTTTGTCACATTCGATCATCTAAATAAAGCAATTGAATGGCTTAAAGCTGATGTCAGCTACGTTAAATTTATTGAATTATCAGGTGAAGAACTTATTCAGCGATTATCACCTTATCATTATTTAATAATTAATCCTGGAGCTGCTCATTTTTTTGAAATGAATCCTTCTCACATCAATTATTTAAAAAGACTACTTTTAGAAATTTCTGAAAAAAATAACGAAAAGGGATAAGAAAGAAAATGAAAAAAGATTGCCTTCCCTCTAAAGTTTGCGCAACATGTGAGCGACCATTTTCTTGGCGAAAAAAATGGTCCAGAGATTGGGAAAATGTGAAATATTGTTCAAAAAAATGCCATAAATACAAAAATAAAAAGGAAACTACTACATGCGACTAATTTTGGGATCAAGCTCTTCTGCTAGAAAAGCTGTGTTTAACCAACTATCTTTAAAATATGATTCGATGTCACCTGATATTGATGAATCAAGAAAAGAGAATGAGTCTCCTCAAAATTATGTCTTACGATTAAGTCAAGAAAAAGCACTGGCTGTATCAAAAAAAATTTATAATCAATCAACTCAAGATAATTTTTTAATTGTTGCGAGCGATCAGGTAGCATGTCATGAAAACAGTATTTTTGGCAAACCCACGTCAATAGAAAATGCAAAAGAAATGCTCTCGATTCTTTCAGAAAAAAAAATCGAGTATATAAATGGCTTAGCTATTTTTCGAACTGACACCCAGCAACTGTTAAGCGGACTATCAATTTCGAGTGTAAAATTTAAAAAACTAACTCATTCTCTTATAGAAAAGTATGTAGAAGATCAATCTATTATCCACTGTGCCTCGGGAATAAAAATCGAAGGATTAGGCCCTTTTTTACTCGAAGAATTTGAATCTCATGACCCAACAGGTATTTATGGAATGCCAATTCTATTACTGGATAAATTAATTAGCCAGATTGATTTAAATTTGTTTGATTTTTGCCTCTAAATACATGTATCCTAAGGTACAACTTTAAAACTCTAAACAAGAGTGTTATAATTTTTGAGTTTATGAGCAATAATATCATCAAAGACGTATCGTCGTTTTGCAATCATCGCCAAAGTATCTCTGGTGTCATTCATTTTATTAATGAGTCAACTGACGCAGAAGTACAAATTGATAATCGTATTAACGATAGTTCATTTGATATTCAATATGAATTCAATGGACAAACAGGTATTGAAGGTCATTTTTATTTAACAGGAAAATGGTCAGCAACTGTAGAGCTTATTTGCAGCTCTTGTGGGCAACCTATGGAAGAATCTTTGATAGGTGAGTATAATAAGCTGCGTTTAATTGATGAAATGGATAACTCACTCAATTACGAAGAGGAATGCCTAGAAACTCGATTAGATCAATTAGATTTAAACGAATGGCTTCTTTCCGAATTAATACTTGCTATCTCTATCGCTCCTCGTCATAAACAAACATGTCGTGAATGGGCTGAAAGTGGTACAAGTGAAAAAGAACAACAATCAAGCAGGAAGCTTTTTCAAATTCTTGCTGAAGGTAATAATGATTAAGGGGACAACTCATGGCTGTTCAACAGAATAGAAAATCTCGCTCAAGAGCACGTATGCGTCGTGGCGCTCACGCGAAAATTGCATCACCTGCATTAACATTGAACCCAACCACAGGTCAATTGCATCGCAGACACCATATTGCTGCTGATGGTTCATACAGAGGCAAACAATATCTAATGACTGCTGCGGTCGAGACAGAACAAGACGCGGAATAAATTCAGATATGAATTTTGTCATAGCCGTTGATGTGATGGGCGGAGATTACGGTCCTTCCGTGACATTGCCTGCAGTCCAGATGTTTCTGGACTCAACTCCTGGTGCTGTCTGTCACCTCTACGGCTCTGCTGACTTAATTCATCCTTGGTTTCTTAAGCTTCCTAAAAAAACTCAAGAAAAAATTCAAATTTTTCATTGTCCTGAATTTATCGACAATCACACATCTCCTAAAGATGCTATTCGAAAATTTAAACAATCTTCAATGAGATTAGCTATCGAGTCTGTTAAAAGCGGTCTAGCTCATGCAGTAATCAGCGCAGGAAACACTGGCGCACTCATGGCCCTTTCTAAAGTAATTTTCTCCATGTTACCGGAAATAGATCGACCAGCCATCGCAAAAGCTATTCCTTCGTTTGACTTATCAAAACCAAATAAATTTACTGTCATGCTAGATTTAGGGGCTAATGCACAATGCACCCCTAAAAATCTATTTGATTTTTCAATCCTGGGGCTTGGCCTTTATAAATGTATCGCTCCTGATCAAGACTCTTATTCAATCAAGCTATTAAATATTGGAACTGAAAAATCTAAAGGAAATGATTTAGTACAAGAATCAGCAGAACTTCTTAGTGCATCTCAATTACCTTTTGAAGGCTTTATCGAACCGCACGATCTTTATCAAAATGTTTGTGATATCATAGTATGTGATGGATTTAATGGAAACATTGCCCTTAAAACAACGGAAGGTGTTGCTCATCTTATGATGAGTAAAATCAAATCAGCACTAACTGAAACTGTGCCTTCTAAAATTGGCGCGCTTCTTTTAAAAGATCCTTTAAAGAAACATTTAGGTATGTTTAATCCCTCTTTACATAATGGTGGATGTATTCTTGGCCTTCAAGGAATTGTTATTAAAAGCCATGGAGGAGCCAATAAAGAAGGTTTTTATAATGCTCTTAAATTCGCTTATCAACAAACTTCGCAACACCTACTCGAAAAAATTCGCTCTCAATTAGCAAACCTTTCCCTCAAAGATTGACATTAAGTTTACTAGTACGCATCATATTGTGAAGATCCATTGACATCCGAATACTAAATTGAAAACTTTTAGCAGAATGCACTCAATGTGCAGCCAAACTCCTTCAAATACTCTTACAAACGCTGATTTAGAAAAAATCGTTGACACAAATGATCAATGGATTACAGAACGAACGGGTATTAAAAGTCGATTTATCTGTGGCCCAGGTGAAAATTCCCTTACACTAGCCCTAGCTTCGGCAAAAAAAAGTATCGAAAAATCGGGTTTATCCCCTGATGAAATCGATGGTGTGATTATTGGTACATCTAGTGCTGATCAAATATTCCCCGCCTTAGGTTGCTTGATAGCAGGCCATTTGGGCATCAAAGGTTTTGGATTTGATATCCAAGCAGCTTGTTCTGGATTTGTTTTTGCAGCTCATACCGCTAGACAATTTATTGAAAACAAAGCAGCTAAAAACATTTTAGTGATTGGTGTCGATGTTATTTCAAAAGCACTTGATTGGAATGATAGAAAAACGTGTGTTTTATTTGGAGATGGTGCCGGATCTTGTCTTATTAGTGCAACCAACGAGCCAGGGTTTGTTGAATCAATGATTGGTAGTGAAGCAGACTTTGACTTCTCCTTATCAATGAGCAGCCCATGGAGCACCCCCAATAAATTGCATAAATTGCATATGGATGGTCAAAAAGTATTTAAAAAAGCTGTTGGTTGTCTCTCGTCTTGTGTTGAAGAATTATTATCAAGAAGCAATTTAACAGCTGCTGATATTGATCTTGTTGTGCCTCATCAAGCAAATCTTCGCATTTTACAAGCAGTAGCAGAAAGAACCTCCATCCCGATAGAAAAATATTATCAATGCCTACAAAGATACGGCAACACATCTGCTGCATCGATTCCTTTAGCCTTATTTGATGCTGTTCAGGATGGTTTAATTAAACCTGGAAGCACTATTATGTTAATTGCTTTTGGTGGAGGCATGACCTATGGGGGAGCAATTATCAAAATGGGGGCATTATGAGGATTACATTTCTATTTCCTGGCCAAGGCTCTCAAAATTTAAATATGCTTTCTCAATATAATGCTGAAGATCTGAGTACCATTCATCATTATTTGAAAATAGCTCATAAAGTTACGTCTTTAAATTTCATCTCACTACTTGATACTAAAGATGAGAGCATCAATCAAACAATAGTGACCCAACCGTTAATAGTGAGTCATTCTTTAGCTGTGTGGTCGATTATTTCTAAATATTTAAAATCCGAACATAATATTACAGCGCTGGCTGGACACTCTCTAGGGGAGTTAACTGCTATAGCTGCTAATGAAATGATGTCAACGGAAGAAGCAATTACGACTGCGTCTATCAGAGCTAAAGCCATGCAAGATTGCATGAATGATTTATCTATTTCAATGGCTGTTATTCTGAGCACATTATCTATTGATCAAATTGAAGCGATTATTCATGACTGGAAAGATGTGTGGCTTGTTAATGATAACTGCCCTGGTCAAGTCGTGATTGGAGGGACCTCTCAATCCGTTCAAGAAGCTGTTGCTGCCTTAAAATTAGCAGGAATAAAAAGAGCTTTAGAATTACCAATGTCTGTTGTCTCTCACTGTCCTTTGCTTGATGCAGCTCAACAAAAATTATTTCAACATCTTTTAGAATATCCTTTACATTTTGGTCAGTGGCCAGTTGCTAGCAATATGACAGCAACTACTTCTAAAGATTCTTTAACTATTACAGAACGTTTCTGTGCTCAATTAGTTCAACGAGTAAGATTTAGAGAAATGATTGAACATCTTGCTGAAGATACTGATTACTTTATTGAAGTAGGGCCTGGAAATATTCTTACCAATTTACTTAAAAAAATAACTTCAAAACCATGTTTAAGCACGGCAACATCTGAACAGCTTTTAGAGGTTTGTCACTTATTAGAAGGAGGCCTTCATGTTATTTAAAGATCGTACTGTTCTCGTGACTGGTGCTAGTCGAGGAATAGGTTTGGCGATTGCTCAAGCTTTTGCTCAACAAGGTGCTTTTGTTATAGGAACAGCAACTTCAATTGAAGGTGCGAAAAAATTTGAAGAGTTTCTATTATCAAATCAATTTTCAGGAATTGGGCTTGTTTTAAACTTAGCAAATGACAACTCGATTAATCTTTTTTTCGAAGAGTTAAAAAAAACTAATAAAATTATTGATATTTTAATTAATAATGCTGGCATCACTAAAGACATGATTTCATTACGATTAAAACTAGAAGATTGGAATGATGTTATCCTCACAAATCTAACAGGCACCTTTAGGATCACACAGCATGTTTTAAAAAACATGTTGCGACTTCCTCATGCTCGAATTATTAATATTTCCTCTATTGTTGCATCGATTGGCAATCCTGGTCAGGTAAATTATTGCGCTTCCAAAGCAGGATTGATAGGAATGATGAAATCTCTTGCACTGGAAGTAGCTTCTCGTGGAATTACTATTAATACTATTTCTCCAGGATTTATTGAAACTGATATGACATCAAAACTACCGGAAGACCAAAGAGAAAAATTAAAAAATATGATTCCATCCCAAAAATTAGGTCAACCCGAAGATATTGCACATGCTTGCTTATTTTTAGCGAGTCCACAAGCTAGTTATATTACAGGCCAAACACTTCATGTAAATGGCGGAATGCACATGAATTAAAAAGATTATATTTTATATAATTATCAATAAATTAAATCAAACCTTCTTCTTGAAGACTTGATTATTAGTCACAATCTCTGATAGATTCGTCTACAGATATTTAAGGAGTTTAAAATGAGTGAAGATCAAACAGTTACAACAACCTATGAAAGAATCGTTGATATTATTGCTTCTGGTTTAAAAATTGAGCGTTCAAAAATTAATCCTAACTCTCGTTTTATGGATGATTTAGGTGCTGACTCCCTTGATCAGGTTGAGTTAATTATGGCTCTTGAAGAAGAGTTTGAAATTGATATTTCAGAAGAAGATGCTGAAAAATTTCAAAATGTCCAACAAATTGTTGATTATATTGAATCAAAAGCTAAATAAATTTAATGATGGGGCTCACAATCGAGTGCGCCTCTTCCGCGCCTGTCTAAATAAATTGAGCTAAAATCTTTAAACAAGGAGATTGCGTATTAGATAGATTTGGCTAATCTAATATCTAGTGCTGGCTCAAATCTTCTTTTACCTTTACAAATATGAAAAAAAGAGTTGTTATCACCGGTCTAGGTGTCGTTAGTCCTTTAGGGTCTAGTTATGATGTATTGCGTGAAAATTTATATGCAGGGCGCAGTGGCGTTAATCTTATTGAATCATTTGACACTTCTGATTTCACAGTAAAATTTGCAGCTCAAGTTAAAAATTTTAATATCGAAGCTATCGATTATGATCAAAAAATTTTAAAAAGATTAGATCCTTTTATGTGGTACGGTCTCGATGCTGGTATCCAAGCTATTAATCAAAGTAAATTAACTGATTATGAACTATTAGATCATGAGCGAGTTGGGGTTATTATCGGATCAGGGATCGGAGGCTTAAGCTCAATAGAAGAACAACATTCAATTCTAATAGAAAAAGGAAGTAAACGAATCTCTCCTTTTTTTATTCCAAGCACAATTATTAATATGATTGCTGGACATCTGGCTATTAAATTTGGATTTAAAGGCCCTAATTTAGGCCTAGCTACAGCTTGTAGTACAGGTACACACGCTATTGCGCAAGCTTTTGATATGATTCAATTAGGTTATGCCGATGTCATGTTATGTGGTGGTGCAGAATACGCTTCAACTCCATTAGGTATGGGTGGTTTTGCTGCTGTTCGCGCTCTTTCATCTCGCAATGATGATCCAATAAAAGCATCTCGTCCTTGGGATAAAAATCGCGACGGATTTGTTTTAGGGGATGGTGCTGGAGCATTAGTTCTTGAAGATTATGATCATGCGGTTAAAAGAGGAGCTCCTATCTTAGCTGAGATCTTAAGTGCGGGCTACTCTGCTGATGCGTTCCATATGACCCAACCCCACCCAGAAGGTGATGGCGCAGCACTAGCAATGTTACAAGCAATTAAAAGAGCTGGCATTTTGCCAGATCAAATAGATTATGTAAACGCTCATGGAACATCCACTCCTCTTGGGGACTTACTAGAGTTAAAAGCAATAAAGAAAGTTTTTGGCGATCATATAAAAAATCTATATGTATCCTCAACAAAATCAATGACGGGTCATTTATTAGGAGCTGCAGGAGCTTTAGAAGCAGTAATTTCTATCATGACAATATTAGAACAAAAAATCCCGCCAACAATAAATTTAGATCATCCAGAAGAAGATGCTGCTGAATTTAATCTTGTCCCTCATCATGCGATTGAACATCCTGTTTCAACAGTCTTAAGTAACTCTTTTGGATTTGGTGGAACAAATGGATCGCTCATCTTTAAAAAGATTTAATTCAAATTTGGTAAAAAGATCAAGGTTACTCCTTGTTTTTTTTACCATGTCTCTTTTTTTATTTTTGATAGATGTCATTTTTTTTTGGTTTAGCTCATTTTCTATTAATCAACATTATGATTTAGTGATAAAAAAGGGTTCTTCTGCTTTAACAATTTACGAACAAATTATTAATCAAAAATTAATTAAAAGGCCATTATATTTCAAACTAGGATTAATTTGGTTTTCTCAATCTCTGCATTATGGCTTTTATACAGTCTCTAATACAGACACTCCTTATGATTTACTTCGACAAATCAAAAATGGAGATAGTAACCTTCACTCCTTCCAAGTCTTAGAAGGTTCTAATTGGTCTCAATTATTAGAGGAAATAAAAAAAAACCAATATTTAAAAATAACACTTGATGATTTAAGAAACCAAGAAGCACTGATGCAAGAATTATCAGTCAATTCATTAGAAGGTATTTTCTGCGCTGATACTTATTATTTTAAATCAGGCACATTAGACAGTTACTTATTAAAAAAGGCAGCCCAATTACAAAAAGACTTTTTAAATAAAATAATAACGAGCGATCAATCAACTCTATCTAGTTATGATCATCTTATTTTAGCGAGCATTCTTGAAAAAGAAGGTAAAACTTTGGAGGATTTTCGTTTAATTAGCAGTGTCTTTCACAATCGATTGAAAAAAAACATGAGATTACAATCAGATGCTACAGTTTACTATGCATTAACTGATTCGAAAAAAAATCGAATTAATTTTGATGACTTAAAAATTAATCACCCTTTTAACACTTACAAAATAAAAGGATTACCTCCAGCCCCTATTGCTTACCCTTCTAAAAATGCTATGATCGCATCAGTTGAGCCGGTTGTTAGTGATTACTATTTTTTCTATACACACGCTTCTGGTCAGCTGATTTGTTCCCAATACTATAAGGATCACCTTGATGCATCAAAAGCGCCATAATTTACCTGGATTATTTATCAGTTTTGAAGGAATTGAAGGTGTTGGAAAAAGCACTCAAACACAATTGCTTAAAAAATCTTTAGAAAGTTTAGGTTATACGGTAGTTTTATCGAGAGAGCCTGGCGGAACAGATTTAGGCGACTCACTGAGAAAATGTCTCTTAACAGAATATTCTTCAAGTTTAAGTGCTCAAACAGAATTATGCATCTTATTAGCATCCAGAATTCATCATATTGATACCCTTATAAAACCAGCTCTTGCAAAAGGTCTGATCGTTATCGTCGACCGATTTATTGATGCGAGTATTGCTTATCAAGGATTTGGTCGTCAATTAGGCATGGATCTTGTAGAGCAGGCACATCAATTATTTGGATTAACAATTCAACCTGATCTTACTTTTGTCCTTGATTTGTCAGTGACACACTCTAGAGAAAGAACGCTGGCCAGAGGAGAATCAGATCGTATAGAAAAAGAAAATGATTTATTCTTCCAAAGAGTCCAAGAAGGATATTTAAATTTAGCTAAAATGTATCCTGCAAGAATTCATGTTTTAGATGCATCTATGGATAAGGATGCGTTGGCTTTAAAAATATTTGAGAAAGTGAAGGGATTACAATGAATTTATCTTTAAACTCTTTCAAATTTTTACTGAATAGATTGCTTTCATCGAAAAAAAATTTCTGTTTTCTTTTTAAAGATAATGGTGACTTTCTTCAAAACTTACTAGAGATAGAATCAAAAGCATCAACATTAGCCGTTACGCCAACAGAAGAAATGCATCTAGTAAGAGACATTATTTGCGCTATTCAAGCTCAAGATATCAATCAAAAGCTCTTAATTATTACAGAGTCCCAATTTCTTAATATTGCTCAACAAAGTGCCTTATCTCAGTTTTTAGATAGTTACTCAGGTTTATTACAAGTTGTTTTTTTATCAACCGATGACTTAAAACACTTAAAAAATTTACAAAATACCTGTTCAACTATAGAAATATTAAAAGAACATTCTGAAAAAAATGAAGAAAGAAAACGATCTCTTCGAGAATTAATGGTTCCTTATTTTGTTAATCTACCGCAGAAAGACGAAAAAAGCATTCTTGGACAAATTGATGATATAGCACAAGCACTTCAAGAAGAATTTCTTGCTCATCAAGATCCTGTGTTGCAAAAATCATTAATTACCTTAATTGATTACTTAAGTGATATTTTATCATCACCAATTCAAGGACAACTTCTAGCTCGTGCTATCAAATGGAATTGCTACCGATATTTAAAAAGCGTCAAAAGCGCAAAATCTACTTGATGGAAGTTAGTTTGTTTTAAAAAAAAGTTATTGATTTTTATGAAAATAATGTGTGTTTTTTAATTCTATTTATGTAAAATCTTAAAATAATTAAAGAATTTTATTTAAGCATGTTCCATAAAATCGATCCTTCTGTTTTCCCCTTGCATTATCAGGCTATGCACGGAAATTTAGTCCAAATTGCATCCTGCCTGCCATCATCACAAATCCATTCTCAAGATTATTTTGGAAATCAGCCGATTCATTATGCTGTGGCTTCTAATAGCCCTAAAAAAATAAGATTATTGGCAACTCATGGGGCTGATTTAAACTCAAAAAATTCAGATGGATTTGCTCCAATTGCTTTAGCAATTAAAATGGGTCATTTTGAAGCGCTTCAAGAGTTAGTTAATTTACAAGTAGATTTAGAAACAAGAACAGAAGGCGAAGAGCTTTCTATCATTCATTTAGCAACAATCTATAATCGAGAAAAAATTCTAGATTTCTTAATACGTTTAGTTCCAAGCAGCTTATTAGATGCACAAAATCATTTTGGAGCATCCCCTCTTCATTATGCCGCTGATTTAAATTTAATAGATATAGCATTAAGATTAACCTGTTGGGGTGCCTCTACAGACAGATTGAATCAAATGGGATACTCCCCGATTCATGCAGCATGTATTTCGGGGAATAAAGAAATGTCTTTCATTTTAACGCATGCGAGCAGAGCGTTATCCTTACCATCAGCAGAAGGATTAACGGCTTTACATTATGCGATTAATGAAATGAATCATGATGCCATAAAGTGCTTGCTTCATTTTAATGCCGATCCAAATGAAAAAACAGCTTATGGAGCAACACCTTTAGAACTAGCTTGCTTGAAAAACGATCCACAAGCAGTTGGATTATTAATCGCCTATAAAGCTAACCCTTCTATTTGTAATGATTCTCAAGAAACACCATTACATATAGCCTTACAGCGCACTGATATTGATTCTACGATTTCTGATCTATTAATTCATTCAAGTAAAAATTTATCTCTAAAAAATAAAGAAGGTGAAACGCCATTACATATTGCTGCTAAAAATGGTTGCTTCAAACAAGCTTGCTTAATTGCAAGCCACGATATCAAGCTCAATATAAAAGATAAATTTAATCAATCACCGTCTACACTTGCTTTTACTCATGGGCACGATGAATTGGGGTCAATTCTTAAACTTCTTGAAGTTGGAGAAAAGTTATTTAAAAAAGAAAGGAAGATCATCTTTTCTAAATATATGAAAGATACACAGTCTTCATCTCTAAAAAAACGCAATAAATATTCTTCTTCTAAATCCGAAAAACCTCGAATGCAATTAATTTTTAAAAAATAATTTTGTATGATGAAAGGAAGGGGGCTCTATCCCTTCCTAATATTTTGGATTTCATCCAAATCAAAAAGATGTGCATTTTTTATTCGGAAATCTACTTTATCTCCTTTTTCAGAAACCAGATATCCTAACTTATGAAAGCGACAGACAAGCCAATCCTTATATTTAATTAAAAGACCTTGGCAATAAGGGCAAATTAAAATATTTAAAAAATCACCTTTCCATTTATTCATATGCCTTGAGTCCTTCTAATTTTTTTTGGAAATCAGCTGATACTTTTGATCAATCATCATTAATAATCTTTTTTCGAGCGGTGCATCTAACTGTAATTCTAATTCAATAATCCATACATGTTTCAAAAGATTTATCTCTGTAATTTCTTGAAGTTTAACCCAATCTTTTCTTGTCACTATGATTGGTTGCAGATCTGTTGCTTGTTTTAAATAAGAGAAAGAACAAATGCCATGATCTGGAATATTGAATTCTTTTACATCAATTCCATTTTCTTGAAGAAAAAATTTAATGGGCGATGCATCAGCTACACCTGCTGCTAAATAAACTTGTTTAAAGCTGCAAATGGATCTTTTCTCTTCAGTTAAACCATGAGTGAGTATAGATGAGTTTTTTCGAATGAGCGCTTGAGCTGATAAGTTTGTATTAATGATCATATCACTACCAATTATACTGCTTAATGGCGCTCGTAATGGTCCTGATGGTAAGATACCTCCATTTAAATTTTTACTAGGATTATACAAAACAATCTTTAATCCATAATTAATTCCAGGATATTGCAAGCCATCATCAAAAATTAAAATATCTACATTATGTATTTTTAATAAAGCTTGCGCAGTTTGATACCGATCTTTCCCGCTAGCCACAGGGCATCCGAGTGCTTTACCTAATAAGGCAGCTTCATCGCCTAATTGAGAAGCTTGATAAGCCCCATACGCAACAATTGGATTGCCACTAGTCTTAACTTTATAAGCTTTACAAATAATTCCAACTTTATAACCACGAGCTGTTAATTGATGAGCCAAATGTTTTACAAATGGAGTTTTGCCAGAGCCTCCTACATGAATATTACCAATAACGATTGTTAATACGGGTAATTCTTTTTTGATCATGCATAAAGAACGAAAATAGCCGGCTAATTGAAAAAATAAAGCAGGTATCAAAAAAATAAATCTAATAATCTTGTAGCTCCAAAGAATATAAATTAATTTTTCAAAACTATTAGGCAAACGCATTCTCCTTTTTAGCTGTAGCATATAGTGATGCATATAAGCCTCCTAATTTAATCAGCTCGTTATGACTCCCTTCTTCAACAATTTGACCTTTATCAATCACAAGTATTTTATCAGCATTAATCACTGTACTGAGTCTATGGGCTACAACAAGCGTTGATGCGGTTGCTACTAAATTCATTAATGATGCCTGTATTTTATCTTCTGATTCATTGTCTAAAGCAGAAGTTGCTTCATCTAAAATAATGAGTGGGGCTTGTTTATAAAAAACCCTAGCTAAAGCCAATCTTTGTCGTTGGCCACCAGATAATTTATAACCGCCTTGATTACTGCCTAAAATTGTTTGATAACCCAAAGGTAACTGCTCTATGAAATCATGAGCAAAAGCAAGGATAGCTGCTTTATAGACATTGCTAAGATCGGGATTACTCGCTCCATACGCAATATTAGCTTCAACTGTATCATGGAAGATTGTAATTTGCTGACTGACATAACCGATTGAATTTCTTAACTGAGCAAGAGGAATAGATCTTAACTCAACTCCATCTAAAGTAATACTTCCTTGATAATCATAAAATCTTGAAACTAAAGAAACCAAAGATGATTTTCCACCCCCTGAAGGGCCAACAATTGCAACAGTTTGTCCTGGCTCTACTGTAAAAGAAATATTCCTTAAAATTTGAGCGCCATCTTCTCCTGGGGAATAAAAAGAAACATTTTTAAATTCCAATCTACTTGTCTTGTTTAAAAAATCATAATTATAATTTTTTAAAGGAATTGAAAGCTGGACTAACTCCAAAGGATAATTTTCAAGCTCTATCAAGATATTAGCGATTGTTAATGCTTGCTGCCATTTTTCATGAACTTTTGTTAACTGCTTCATTGGTCTTAACAATCCCAAAATAGCAGTAATGAGGCAAGCAAAATCTCCTCCTGTTAATCGTTCCGCACCGGCACCAACTGATAATGTTAAAATTAAAACAACAACCGCCCCCCCTATCAGCTGAATCAGGCCGGCTCCTTTTGCTAATACTTTTGATTGTTTAAGCTCGTAAAATAAATGTGTCGTGATTAATTTAAAAAACCTTTTTTCTTCATGCTCATACCCGTTAAATGATTTCACTACAAATTGACCATCAATCACTTCTTGCAAATGAGAAGCAGTTTGATCTGTGGTTTGCGCCACTTCAAATTGTGTCGCCCTTGCTACTGTGCCTATTTTTTTTAAAATGAACCATGACAAAGGCATTGATAATAAATATAAGAATGTAAATAATGGCGAAGCAATCATCATTACTATTAATAATCCAATAATTGTAATGACCTCTCTAGCAATTAAACTAATAGACTCAACCGCATTTTGAGATAATAAATTTGTATTAAAAGCAATTCTTGTAATAAATTCACCAGGGGATTGTCGATCATAAACTCTAGAAGTGTAATGTATTAATTTCGAAAATAACCTTTTCTTTAGGTTGTAACTAACTTGCGCTGCCACTACAGCTAAAAGATATTGCGATAAAAAAGCAGCTAACGCTCTTGCTATAAATAAAAAGATTAATATCCATGGCAAATTTTTTAAGAAATTCTGGTTATGCGCAACGAAACCGTCATCTAAAAGAGGCTTGACCAACCAAATTAATCCAGCATCAACAAGCCCATATAAGCCACTGCCCACTATCCCGCAAATCAATTTAGTTTTAAATTTTGAGAAATTATCAATTAAATATTTTTGCTCTTGAGATTTGAGCATGTCATTAAACCTGGCTTAAAATCTGTATCAATTATCATACACTGAATAAGGCTGCGATGCACCGATCTGAATTAAGAGTTCAAATAAAAAAAGAAGAGAGAAGTATTCCTCTCTTCTTTTGCTCAATTAAGATGCTAAAAATGACTCCAGAAAACGAATCAAAACAGAACAACTAATTAAGGTCTTCTCTTCTGTTTCAAAGTCATGAAGCAGTTGTTTCCATGAATTAAATGTTTGCTCATATCGTTGGATCCACCCTTGCACTGAAGTGCAGTCTTTAGTATCAAAGAACTTCTTTGTTAAATGAGTTTGGTAATGATCAAGATCATCTCGAAGATTTCCACGAGCTAAGGCATCCCATTGAGACGCAACTGGCAACGTATCAATAATTAATTTAAGATGATTGAGATTAAGAATATTTCCAAATTCAGTATAAACAGGTAGTAACTCCTCTAATCCTAAATTTAACTGTTTCGCAAGCTGATACAAATTTAAAGATGGTAATAGCTCTGTCAAAACAAGTAATTGCGATAAACTATCACCATTTAAATGATTAGAAATAATGCCAAATGATGCTTTAGATTCAAGTAATTCCTTATTAGAAATGGATTTTTGAAATTTACCAATCAAGTCTTTAATAAAATCAATTTCATTATAAAATAGTTCGATTGTTTGAGGATGTGCTAAAAGCCATTTTGTCGATCGATATAATAAGCGGCCTAATTCCAATAAAAGCTCTAATCGATAATGAGTTGGTATACTCGCTGGCAAAGATTCTATGAGCGCTCTCCGAGACTCCGTGTTAAATAATTCCCTAGCCATTAAATAAGAGTGGGCAACTTGCAAAGAACTCGCTTTTGTTTCATTTTTTATTCTGAAAATAAAGCCTAAACCCATCTGATTAACAATTAAATTCGCAATCATTGTTGCAGTTATTTGATTATTAAGAGGATGTTTATATATATCATCTTTAACAACATTAATTAATTGGGATGGAAACTCTCTTAAAAGTTGCTTTTGCATTAATGGATATTCTGTTATTTTTTCTTTAGTCAATTCCCATTTTAATTGCATCTTCACATAAGATAATAAGACTATTAACTCAGGTCTCGTTAACCCTTTGTTTATGGATTTTCTTAACTCTATTTCTTTTTTATTAGGTAAAAATTCAAGCTCTCTATCTAATAAACCACTTTTAGAAAGATCTTGGATAACTTGCTCATGTAACCGCAAATCTCTAGCGGCAATAAACTCACTCATTGATATAACTTTATTTTGGTCTCTATTATTTTTTAAAACTAATTGAGCAACTTCCTCTGTCATTTCTTTTAAAAATGAATTTCTTGAATTTTTATCATATAATCCCTGTTGAATTAAATAATCTAATAAAATTTTCAAGTTGACTTCATGATCGGAACAATCAACACCGCCAGAATTATCTAAAGTATCAGTATTAATAATTCCACCGCGTTTAGAAAATTCAATTCGGCCTCTTTGAGTTACTCCTAGATTTCCGCCCTCAACAAAAATTTTTGCTTTTAGCATATCTGCATTAATTCTGAGAGCATCATTTTGTTTATCAGCTACTTCACTATCTGTTTCAAATGTAGCTTTGACATAAGTACCTATACCTCCATTAAAAATAATATCGACTTCGCACTGCAGTAAAGCATGTATTAATTCACTAGGAGACATTTTATCTTTTTCAGTTGCTAGCATTTCTTTCATTTCAGGAGTAAGAGATATGGATTTCAGCTTTCTGGAAAAAACACCTCCTCCTTTAGATATTAAAGATGGATTATAGTCAGACCAAGAACCTCTTCCTATTTTAAAAAGTCTTTTTCTTTCTTCATAAGATATTTTTAAATCTGGACTAGGATCAATAAAAATATCCAGATGATTGAAAGCAGCTTTTAAAATCATTGTTTCAGCGCATAAAGCGCCATTTCCAAAAACATCTCCTGACATATCTCCTATCCCTACGCAAGTGAAAGGCATTGTCTTCATATCTATGCCAATATCAGATAAATGATTTTGTACGGATTCAAATGCCCCCCTGGCTGTGATTCCAATTCCTTTATGGTCATATCCTACGCTGCCACCGGAAGCGAAAGCATCTGAAAGCCAAAACTCATACTCATCTGCAATCGAATTTGCTATATCAGAAAATAATGCGGTTCCTTTATCTGCTGCAACAACAAAATAAGGATCATCTTGATCTAAGCAAATAGTATCTTTTGGTTTAATCACCGACTTGCCTTTTAAGTTATCAGTTAAATCAAGCAATCCCCTGATAAATGTTTTATATGCATTCACGCCTGCCTGCAAATATTCATCTCTTGATTGACCTGTTGGTTGATTTTTTAATATAAAGCATCCTTTTGCTCCAGAAGGGACAATAATAGAGTTTTTAACTTGCTGCGCTTTTACCAGGCCTAAAACCTCTTTTCTATAATCATCAAATCTATCAGACCATCTCAATCCACCTCGAGCAACATCACCACTTCTTAAGTGCACCCCTTCAACAAAATATCCATGAACAAATATTTCATGCTTCATGACAGGTAAGGGCATCCCTTCTATTTGTTTAGGATTAAATTTAAAAGAAATATAAGGCTTTGGATTATTATCTAAAGATTGAAAATAATTTGTTCTAACAATCGATTGAATAATATTAAATAACCTTCTAAGGATTCTGTCAGCATCAAGATTAGTCAGAGCATCCAAATTGGAGGTGATTTTATGATCTAATAAATTAAGCTTAAGCGCTTTTTGATCTGCTATAAGGGCTGGATTAAATGTTACTTCAAAATATGATATTAAATCTTTTATTAATTCTGGAGATTGGTTACACACTTCTTCAACATAACTTTGAGAATATGTTGATCCGATTTGCCACATATATTTAGTCAGAGCCCTTAACACTCTCACTTGATATCGATTTAATTGTGCTGTAAGAATTAACTGATTAAATCTATCATTTTCATTGGTCTTTTCTAGAATATTTTTAAATGTTTCTGTAACTTCTTTAAAAATAGTCTCTGCATTCTGTTCATCGTAAAATGAAGTCTCCATGAGAAAATCATTAATCCAAATTTTATTATTGTCAGCCGTCAAATCAAATAATCTGTCTTTTTGAATGCTAAATCCAAAATTTTCTAAAATAGGTAATACATCTGATAAAGATAAGGAATGATTTAACTGAAAAATTTTTAGTCTTACTTGATTATCAGCTGATGATTTAGTTTTAAATATCTTCAAGGCAAGAGAATTCTCAGGAGAGAGCATATTCATCAATCGAACATCTGCAGCTGCCTGCTTCGGTCTATAAAAATCTTTATAGTTCGATGAAAATACAGAGGAATACTGTTTAAAATAAATTTTGCCCATTTCAAGATCATAAGAATCAATTAATGATTGATAAAACTGATCTAACCAACCTTGAGCTATTTCTTTTATTTTGTTTTCTATTTGAGAAACATCAAAATTAAAATTTAAATTATCTCCTCGAAATTCGAAACGAATCCTGGCTAATATTGACTCTGAAAAATAAGGTTCAAAAGTAAAATTTTGTGCATTTAACATCTCTGATAGTAAACTTTGACATTGGTTTCGCAATGTTGAGTTAAATACATCTCTAGGAACAAAAACGTAAGCAACTAAAAAAGTTTTGAGCTCATCTGGAACAATACACACCTTAATGATTGGACGCTCTTTAATAAAATAAATATCCATGATCATTTGAGTGAAAATTTTTGATTCAGTATAAATAACGTCATGTCGATTAATAGTTGAAATCAACTGCTCTAAAATTCTACCTTCATAGGTATGAGGTTTAACATCTATCTCTTCAAAAACATTAAAAACCTTTTTACTAAGATAAGGTATCTTCGTCAGATCATCACGATAAACTTCAGATGTGAACAATCCAATAATTCGATAAATGGATTGTTCATTTTTAATATAAAATGTATCGTAATGCGCATTCCGATGAATAAATGATTGATCTTTTTCTTTGACAAGATGCCATGAGGAAGGGGATTCTAGTATTTTCTTAACCAGTTCTTGATTTGTTTTCTTTATAAGGCCCGGAGATCCTTTTAAGTTTTTAAAATCAATAAAACCTTCTTGAACAGTTGCAACATCGATTCCTAAAAATATAAACTTTTGATTTAAAACCCACTCTAAAAAATCGAAATTTTCTTGTGTTTTTTTTATTAAATTTTCAAATAAATTTTTCATTTCTGAAAATCCATGAACAACAAGATAGACAGAATCTAATAAATTTAATAAATCTATTTTTAAATGCTCTATTTTTTCGTCATCGATAAAACCATGTGCTCTAATCACTATTGATGACTGCATTGCACCATGATGTTTATTTTTAATTTCAATAAAATTACCATGTTCATCTCTATCAACAGCTAGCGACTTCGCAGCAAAAATATTACTTATCGTTAAATTTCTTCTTTGTAATAATATTCTTACACTATCTAAGATGAAAGGCATATCGTCGTATAAAACTTCAACATTAATTTCAGGAAAATTTGTATCTATTTTTTTTATATTAAAATTAAATTTATTTTTTTTGGTTTGTTTGAAAAAAAACCAATGTGATGAAATAAGCTCAAAAATATTATCTGAATAATTTTCTTTTAACTCGTGTAAAGAAATGCTTTTTAACAATGCCTCTAGAAAAAACTTCAAACTATCTGAAGAATCATTTAATTTAGCTTGATATTGCTGAATCAAATCATTGCCGTTTTTAAAATTAATCATGATCTCACTCCCTGATCATTAAAAGTTAAAGTTTAAACTGTCCTACAAAATTACCTTTATCAAACAGTGCTAAATGACTTCCAAAATGACGTGTCAAAACTGGATCATGAGTCACCCATATAAAAGTCAAACCGAATTCTTTTTTCATGAGCATTAATAAATCAATAATGTCATTTTGTGTGCGCATATCAAGAGCGCTTAATGGCTCATCAAGAAGTAATAGTTTCGGCTTAAACAACATTGCTCTAGCTATTGCAAGCCTTTGTCTTTGCCCACCTGAAAATTGATTTGGAAATTTGTGCAAAGCCCTTTCATCGAGGCCAACTTTTTCTAATAATGTTATACAAAAAGGCAACCAGTCATTTTTTTGATCAAAAATAGCATCCTGTAAGCTCTCTTTTATTTTTAACTTTGGATTAAAACTTCCGGCTGGATCTTGGAAAATAATATTTCTTTTTTTTAAAGAATTATCTAATTTATAATCTCCGGAATAAGGTAATAAGCCTAACATAAATTTCAAAAAAGATGTTTTTCCACTTCCTGAAGGACCCTGCACCATTAAAATATCGCCTGAGTGCATATTTAAATTTATATTCTTACAAAGAATATTTCGATTAAAAAATAATGTATCTGGTGAATAAATTGTCACATCCTTGCAAACAATATCAGCTGACTCTTCACTTAAAGTTAATTTTTCTTGATAGAAAATATTCGATAAATCTTCTTTTTTTTCATCTTCGAGATCATTCCAGTAATTTTTTAGCTCTTCATCCAAAGGGCTCTGTCGCTTATTAAAATAATAATGTGCTTGTATTAATTTTTTTAATATTGACAACCGATCGAGCTCAAGAATGCTATTCATTTCATATTGCTGGAGCGTTCCCTCTTCAAAAAAAACAACATCATCACTAATCTTTTTAGCAAACCGCAGATCGTGGCTTATTAAAATAATAATTGTTCCTTTGTCTTTTGCCTCTTTAATCAAATCAAAAACAATATCTTTATTTTTTTCATCTAATGCTGTAGTTGGCTCATCAGCAATCAAAATCTTTGGATTTTTAGCTAACGCGATAGCAACCATCAATCGCTGTCTTTGCCCTCCTGACAATTGATGAGGATAGTATGATAAAATTTCTTCTTTTAAATCTAATTTTTTCAAAAAATATTTAAAATGATTTTGATCAATACCACGAAGTTCAACTATTTTTTTTATTTTTAAAACAGGATTAAAAGCTTGCTGAGGTTCTTGATCTATCCAAGATACATTATTCCATCTAAACTCTCTCATTAATTCTTCAGAAGATATATCTAAAAAAACATCATCATGTTTTACTTTTATTTTTTTAGAAAGATTCATTAATTTAGGCATCATTCCTATCAGGGTTAATGCCGTTAATGTTTTCCCTGATCCTGATGGCCCACAAAAACAAGTTATTTTACCTGGGTATAATTTAAAGCTTGCATTCTGAATTAATACTTTATCTTGAAACCTAATTTCTAAATTATCTATCTCAATCATAATTGAGCCTCGTTTTTAATGGATTCGATATTGTCTCTTAAGATATTAAAAGACACGACTAAAGGCGTTAAAACCAAAAACACAGCTACAATTGGCCACCATAAAATTGGATCTAATAAGACCCCTGTACGATATTGATTCATCAAGCTCCCAAAACTTTCAATCTGACCAGTCAGTCCTAACCCCAAGAAAGATAACAGGGCTTCAGCTAAAAAATACCCTGAAATCTCCATCATCGCGACAAGAAAAATTAAAGGATAGACTTGAGGTAATACATGTTTAAATAATATTTTCAAGACCGGAGTATTCATCACTCTCAATGCTGTAATATAATCAAGTTCTCTTATTTTTAATGTTTCAGATCGAACCAATCGACATAAATGAACCCATTGTGTACACCCAAAAGCTATGCTCATGGACAAAATAGAGACTTCTGCCCAAATTTTTGAATTTAAGCCCTCATACGCTATTAATTTATCTTGAACGAAAAACAAAATAATCATTAATAAAAGAAGCGATGGAATCGTATTAACTATCGTGTAAAAAACATCAAGCATTATTCCTTTCCATCCTCGAAGCCATCCCGCTAGCATGCCTATTGTGGTACCTAAAAATATTGTGATCGACAATGTTAAGCCTACAAAACAAAAACCTGTTTTTAATGACTTCATGATTAAATAAAATATATCGACACCTAAAGAATCTGTACCCAACAAATATATTTTTGTGCTGAGATAAAAAAGAAAAAAATAGAAAATATGAATTTTTTTGAAAAGATTCAAAATATATTTTCTTGACGAAATTGTTTTTTGCAAACTACTCCAAAAAACAACGCCTATAATCATAAAATTAATTAAATAATAACTAGATATTCGACTAGGCTCCATTATTGATGACAGTGGTGGTCGAGCTCCTATTTGTAATGATGAATTATTATTTATTAAATAATTTAAAATATTTTCAAAAATCGATAAAAAAGCACCATATAAGCAAAAACTAACAATGATCAAACTAATTCGTGATGATGTTTGTTTTAACAAATTTGAAACAAGCTCTCGATATTCATTCATCGAATAAAGAAAAATGATTACTAATAATGAAACAACGGCTCCACTAATATTAAACAGGTCTAAAGATATGTTCATGTTAATCGTATCCTTGGATCGATAAAGGAAATCATAATGTCTGATAAAAAAACACCTATACAATACAAAACAGTTCCCAATAAAATCATTGTTCTAAGAATAAAAAAATCCTTCAACAAAAATCCTTGTAAAGAATAAAGCCCTAATCCAGCAATAGAAAAATATGATTCCAATGTCGCTGATCCAGTGATTAATAGAGGTATTTGCACTAACATCGCTGTTGAAATAGGGATCAGCGCATTAGGGAATATTTCTTTTTGCAATGTGATTGATGATGGAGCTCCGTAAATATCAGCAAGAGTTGCAAATTTATCCATTTTTTTATCTTTAATAATTGATGAAAACCATCTAATACTTCCTGCTAAATCACTGAGTATTGAAATAAGAAATGGAAGAACTATCCATTTTAGTGGGGCATCTATTTCAAAACCACTTAATGGTACTATTTTTAAATGCACAGCAAAAAAATATTGAAAAAGCATCATCATAAAAATAGGCGAAATAGACATAATGATTAACATTATCAAATTTAAAAATGTAATAATTTTTCTAGACTGTAATGTTAAAAACTTTAAAGATAACCAAAGTGATAAGGCAATACCTATAAAAAAAGAAGGCGCAGTTAATAAGAGTGAAGGAATAATTCTTGATTTTATTTCTTGATTAATAGGCTGTCCATCAAGAGCAACACCGAACTCTAAAGAAAATAACTTAAAAAAATGATCATAGATCATTGTTTCACTGAACCTCTTTAGACCATGTTCATGCTGATTCATAAATAAGGGTTTATCAAGATGATGCTCTTTCTTCCAGGCTAAAATTGTTTCAGGGTTATTACTTTTTTGCCCTAATCTTGCCTGAGCTATTTGATCAGGAGAATATACTTTAAAAAAAAGAATAAAAGTTAATAAATGAACAGTTAAAATAATCCCCAATAGCATACAAAAACGCCTAAATAAGTACTTAAACATTTTTTCTCCGAATTGCAAAAATAGAGTATGTTGTCATCAAAAACCATAGAATTGAAATGAGTTTAAATTTATCTATTTTATTGTATTTTAATTGATATTCCCTTCTAAGCTCATCATCAATCGTGGCGTTTTTTAAAGCATGCTGCGCAAAAGGATGATATGGTGCTCGCTCGATCCACTCATGTCTTAAGCTATATGTTTTGGAAGAAAAAGCAGGAATAACAGGTATTTTTCCGTCAATATATCTTAAAATTTCTTTTAATAACTTTGTTTGTTCTTCAATAGGAGCTTTTTTAAATTTTTCATACAAAAAATCATAATCTTTATCATTAAAATTAGATAAATTTATTCCTCCATATTTCAAAAAAGAATTTTTAGAATAAAGCAACATTAAAAAATTTTCAGGATCTGGAAAATCAGCATTCCAACCACCTAGGACTAGATGGTGTTCATTTTTTTGCATTTGTTCATTAAAACGTGAAAAGTCAGTTTCAATAAGAACTAAATCAAAACCTAGCTTTTTAAATTCATCATACAGCCATTTTTTTAACTCTGTGAATAAGGTTCCCTCTGATTGAGGTATTAATAATTTTACAGTTTTTATATCAGGAATAGGCTCTTTAAACCGAGGTAAGCCTATCAGATGTTCCCAAGTAAAATCTTTGGGTAATAATACTTTTGGCATAAAAAAAGAGGATGGTTCTGCTGTGCCTTTCATCACTTTTTCACAAAAATCGTTCCAATGAAGAGACTTTTTTATTTGAAATCGATAAATCCAAGCATCATCAGCGCCCCATAAAGGATGATCCATATTAAAAGCTAAATAAAATAAATTAGGTGAAATAATTTCTTGAGCCTTAATTTTCTTTTTTTGATAAGTGTCCTTCAAGGACAGCTTCGATGGGTTATCAAAAATGTTTTTTAAAAATTCAGAAGATACACCAATTTGATCAATATATCCTTGTAAAAATTTTTCTATAATGATTTCTTCTCTTGAGTCAAAAGAATATAAAATACTTTTGATTCTTTTGATTACTAAATTATTTTTATTTGGATTTTCCTTCATCTTTAATGATTGCCCGGGAACCCATCGATCAATAAAAAAAAGACCGCTAGCTGGTGGAAATCTATTAAGCCCAAGTGATGCTGGCCAATTTTTTGTTTTTTTTAAATACTCTACAGGAAATGGAGAAAAGAAAGCCATTGTTGCCCATTGTTCAAATTTAAAATCATCTGTTGTTTGAATTTTTAAATAATCATCACTCCATTCGATTCCCTTAATAAGTGGCAAATTAATAGGCTCAACAACTTCGTCATATTGATTAACAAACTTTTCCAGTTCTTCAAATCCAAGTAATTTTTGTCGAAGTAATGGTCGAATAGGCACAGGTTGAGAACGGTGAGCCAATCTAATTAATTGTTGAACGTAATCTTCAACTTTAACTTTTCGAATAATATGATCATATTCAGATAATGAAGTCGATGGCTCTTTTAAAAAACTTTCTAAGCTCGTTTGAGTTAAAAAAATAGGATGAGGTGAATATAAATGCTCTTTATCTAAATAAAAAGTATATTCTTTTATCTCATTAATAGTCTTCTGTTCCCATCGATCAAACCCATATGGTTCAAGATTTAATTCTTTTTTATCATTTAATTGATAATGTAATGGGGTTTCAAGACAAAGCTGAAAAACTGCATCTGAGGTTATTTCATAAGCTGTTGCTGAATTTAAATTATCAGGAAAACCTGCTATTGGTAATCTTATTTCGCTAGCATTTTGCTCAGATGGTCCATTAATCGGAACATCTTGCTTGTAAATAAAAATTGAAAAAAAAAGACCTAGCCCAATAGGATATATCAATGTTGTTATAGATCGAGCCACAGCATTAAACCTTTTAAATAACAACACCTAAACTAAATAATAGAGGGTTTTTCTAGTTGCACAAGTTTGTATAGCTTGTTACCACATTCACTTTTAACTGGTTTCATTTTTAACTTGTTCTTATCTAATATAATAAAGTATGATTGTCATACCATAGATTTCTTTTGAAAATACATGTTAAATAACAAAATCATCCTCGTTGCAGGATTAGCATCAAATCGTTCGATTGCTTACGGAATTGCATCCCAATTATCCAAACATGGTGCTCGATTAATTCTAACGTGCCAAAATGAGCGATTATTAGAAAGAACAAAAGAACTTGCTGATGGGCTCAATATTGCAGATGTTATTGAATGTGATGTCTCTATTCCTGAACATATCGAGCAGCTTAAAAAAATAATTTCTGATAAATATGATAATAAATTAGATGGCCTGGTTCACTCTATAGCATATGCAGACGCCGAACAGCTTCAAGGATCATTTGTTGATGTTATCTCAAAAGAAGGATTCAGAGTTGCTCATGAAGTCTCTAGCTACTCATTCTGTGCAATGGTCCAAGCTCTTAAAGAGCCTTTAGTTAATGCACAAGGAGCTGTGATCACCTTAACTTATTTAGGGTCGAACAGATTTATTCCTAATTATAATGTAATGGGTCTAGCAAAAGCCTCTTTAGAAGCTTCTGTTCGATATTTAGCTGCAGGATTAGGGCCCCTTGGTGTTAGAGTCAATGCTATTTCAGCGGGACCAATTAGAACTTTAGCAGCATCAGGAATCAAAGGCATTAAAGAAATGCTGAATCACTGCGCGGAACAAAGCATGTTAAAACGTAACGTTGATATAGATGAAATAGGAAAAATTTCTACATTTTTATTATCAAACTACTCTTCAGCGATTACAGGCGAAATTATTTACGCTGATTGCGGATATTCCCATACAGCAATGAATGTTTAAAATTAGATTTCAAAAAATAAAAAGGGCTCATAGAGCCCTTTTTATTTTATTGAATATTTTTAAGAAATTTCTCTAGCTTGTTGATTTTCTAAAACTTTCCAAAAACCTGGCTGAATTTCATAACCAAACGAAGAAACAACAGAATCATTAAATGCCTTGTTATACAAAGAATTATAAACATAGTCATTTAAAATTACTGAGGCATTATCATATGTTGCACCGAAATCAACAGATTTAAGAGCTATTAAATGCACCTGTCCTGAATTATGTTGAACAATCATTTTTGTTGATTTCTCTGGATTAACTCTAGGATCTAGCAAAGAACTAATCGCTACCTTTATTTGACCTGTTAAGAAAGAGTGTTCTTGATTATTGAAAATATCTGTTACATTGTAAGCATGCACCTGATCGTATTCATAAATCGCTGATTGTTGGCCAGTGATAATATCTTGCTGCATTTGTAATGCCAATTCTTCAGCTTTTTCTAAAGCCTTTTTTCTTAATAATGATGATAAAATTTGAGGAGCAACATCATGATAAGATTGCAAAACTGCTGGAGTTTGTGAATTCATTTTAACAAGATAAGCTGATTGTTGACCAGGAACAATAGTCCAACCAGCCTTATCATCAAGCTGTGCGATAAGTTGCTGTGCAAAAGGACTTTCGAATAGATCAGAGACTTCATGTAGTTTAAAAAAACCATTTTGAAAATCATTTTTCTCAAAATTAAATCCTTGTTGATTAACTTCAGCCAATAAATCATCTGTTGAATCAATATATTCTACTTTATTGTCTAATTGTTCCAAGTATTTAAAAAAAGCATAATCATGTAATACATTTTCATCTATTGAAGTATAACCTTCGCTAGTTAATTCATTTTTTAGATTTTCTTTATCTTCGTCATTTAAAGATATTTTTTGACTAGGTAATTTAATGTAACTGATATTTACTGTTGGCTCGGTTAAATACTCAGATTGATTATTTTGATAAAAAGCCAAAAGCTCTTCTTCTGTGGGGCGACCTATATTTTTAATCAAAGAGTCTACATTAAAAGTGTACACATCAATATGTCGATTGATTGTCGATGCAGCTTTATCAATAAAAGCATCGCTTTGAGGAGCAAAGCTCAACTCATGCATAGTATTCTTAACATATGATGTAAGAAGCTGATTTTTAGCATGATTCAGGAAATTTCTTTTGCTGCCAAAGTTTTTCAGAACTTGATCTTCAATTTGAGCGATCATCTCAACTGATATATCTTCGCCAATATCTTTGAAAATAAGACTCCAGCTTAACTCATCAGATAAATTCATATCATATTTACTAAAAAAATCCTGATAAGAAAAACGAGCAAGATAATTTGATAAAATTGCTGTAGCATCTTCTTTGGTTTGACCTGGAAGAGCGGCTATAAGCTTAGGAAAGGATGAATCTTTTTTTATAATATCATTCGCTGTCAGATCTTTCGTTGAGTTCTTAAGAAGAACAGGCTGTTGATAACCTTTTGAAAAATAAGAAGCTAAAGGTCCCAGCATCATAACTGCTATTAAAACAGAAAAAATAATTTGGGAAATTTTTTTTGAAAGGGGAGATTTTGTTTCGCTTAACATAATAAATCCCTAAATTGGCGGAGCAGACGGGGCTCGAACCCGCGACCCCCGGCGTGACAGGCCGGTATTCTAACCAACTGAACTACTGCTCCATATTTTTGGGTGCTGAGGGGATCGAACCCGCGACCCTCGCCTTGTAAGGGCGATGCTCTACCAGCTGAGCTAAGCACCCGGTACTATTGATAAACTTTTAGTTATTCAGATTGAACTGTAAGCTTGTCTTTAAACTGCTTTCCAGCTTTAAATGTCGGAACAACAGAAGCACTAATTGTTATTTCTTCACCTGTCTTAGGATTTCTACCTTTTCTTTCACTACGAACTTTTGATTCGAAGATTCCGAAACCAGGAATGGAAACTCTCTCTCCTTTCGAAACACTATCAGTAATCACTTCAAATAAAGCATTTACTAAGTTTGTTACATGATTTTTTTTCATGTCGTGCTCTTGGGCGATCAATTCAACTAGATCAGCTTTAGTCAGTGTTGTTGACATATATTCCTTTATATCTAATCGCTGTCTCAATGGTGTAATTTATACCATTTACTTTTAGGGGCTGTCAAGGAATTTTTAATTTTTTTTTAAAATTCTTTTCATTTTTATTTTAATTTTTTTGATTATTATTTTTTTTCTTTATTATTCAATAATACTAGCAAATAAGCTCCGGAAAAAAATCCAGTAATAATAAATAATAAAAAATTGTTTTCAAAATAATCGATTGAAAATCCTATAATAGGAGGCGCAATAATTGAGCCGATACTATAAGCAACTAATAATATTTTACTGGCCGACACTATATCTTTTGTCTTCATTCCGTCACAGGCTAAGGCAATACTTAATGGATATAAAGTAAATGAAAAAATGCCAAGAAGACCAATAGCTATATAATTTAACTTGTCTAAAACAGTAAAAAAACTAACAAGGGCTATACCAATACTCAATAAACCTAATGTTTTTTTATTGCCATATCTTTGAGCCATTTCCCCGACTGGCCATTGAGCGATCCCTCCGGCTCCATGTAAAATAAACATGGTCAAACCAACTGATAAACTTGTTCTAATAGCGATAGAAGGGAATAAACTGACATAAGCACCTGTGACAATCCCTGAAAGAACACATCCCCAAAAGCCAATTTTTGATAGATGATATACATCAAAAAAACTCATTATCTCTATTTTTTCTTCATGAATATTTTTATGAAATTTTCTTGAAAAAATCATTGGTAAAATAGATAACATCAAAAAAAGACTCGAAATTAAAAATGGCTCATTCTTATCAGGTTCAATCTGAACAATAAATCCGCTAAGAGACTGGGAAACGTATAACACCAACATATAGCAAGAAAGTCTGAAAATTCTTTTTGCTACAGGTGGCAATAACAACATCCAGCTTTCAATCACAACATACATAATGCCGACGACATAACCAAATAAAAATCGATAAATACACCATAATAAATAGTTATGGGATCCATAAAATAATAATGACAAAATGGCTAATAACACTGCTGTGTAAATGAAGGTTTTTGAATGACCTTCTCTTGCAATAATAATATCTGCGTTATATCCAGCTGCTAAAAGCCCTATATAGCCTATAGAATTCATCAACCCTATAGCAGTAGCAGAATGTCCAGACAACTCCAAAGCAACGCTTACAAAGATATTCGTAGAGTGAGAACCAAGGACATATATAAATAAACTAATGAGCGGTACTAAAAATGATGACATCAGCCTGCCCCTTTATCTTTAGTTAAGGATATAGGCTAATGTCAAAAAAAAATCAATATATTATTTTGAAGAAGTAGTTTCTACGAAATTGCGAATAGCAACTTGAAATACTTCATCGATCGATTTTACACAGCGAATATCGAGATTTTCTGTAATATTTGAAGGGATTTCTTTTAAGTCCCTATGATTCTCTTCCGGGATAAGAACTATCTTCATATTAGATCGACGTGCTGCGAGAAGTTTTTCTTTTAATCCTCCAATAGCAAGAACATCTCCGCGCAATGTGATTTCACCAGTCATAGCGACATCAGCGCGAACAGGCAATCCGATAACTGATGATAATAAAGCTGTGCACACTGTAATGCCCGCACTAGGGCCATCTTTAGGAGTTGCTCCTTGAGGCACATGGATATGAATATCATGTTCTTCAAAAAACTTAGGAGCAATGTTTAATAAATCACATCTTGAACGAACAACTGTGAGTGCTGCTTGAATAGATTCTTGCATAACCTCACCTAGTTTTCCCGTTAAAGTTAATTTCCCTTTACCTTTAACAAAAACGGATTCGATTGTAAGCATCTCGCCTCCAACTTCAGTCCAAGCTAATCCATTTACCAAGCCTATTTTATCTTCGTTCTCAGGATGATAATAACGATATTTCACGACGCCCAAATAATCTTCAAGATTATCCGGAGTAATTGCCGTTGTTGGATTTTTTTGATCTTGCTCTAAATGTTTTTTAACAATTTTTCTACAGATTTTCGCCAACTCGCGCTCAAGATTCCTAACGCCTGCTTCTAATGTATAATGTCTAATGATAGAAACAATTGCCGCTGAATCTAATGTTAACTCGCCTTTTTTCAAGCCAGTTAATTTCATTTGTTTTGGCAATAAGTGCTGTTCAGCAATATTTAATTTTTCATCTTCTGTATATCCTGAAAGACGAATAACCTCCATTCTATCTAGAAGAGGAGCAGGAATATTCATGCTATTAGCTGTCGCAATAAACATTACATCGGACAAATCATAGTCAACATCAAGATAATGATCATTGAAATTTTTATTTTGCTCAGGATCTAAAACTTCTAATAAAGCAGCTGACGGGTCTCCTCTAAAATCACTTGCCATTTTGTCGATCTCATCAAGCAAAATGACTGGATTCGAGACTTTTATTTTAGAAAGTTTTTGTATAATTTTTCCAGGCATTGCTCCAATATAAGTACGTCGATGACCTCTAATTTCAGCCTCATCTCGCACACCACCTAACGCAATTCTTGCAAACTCTCGATGTACTGCTTCTGCGATTGATTGTCCTAACGAAGTCTTTCCAACGCCAGGAGGCCCTACTAAACATAAGATTGGCCCTTGCATTTTTTTTACACGTTTTTGAACAGCTAAATACTCGATAATCCTTTCTTTAACTTTGTCTAAAGCATAATGTTGTTGATCTAATTTTTCTATTGCGTCTGTTAAATTAAATCTTTCTTTAGATCGTTTAGACCAAGGCACATTCAATAACCAATCAATATAATTTCTCGAAACAGTTGCTTCAGCCGACATAGGCGGCATCATTTTTAAACGTTCAATTTCAGCAAAAGCTTTTTCTTTGGCCTCTTTACTCATTGCTGAATCTTCAATTCGCTTTCTTAGTACTTCAAGCTCATTAGACTCAACGCCCAACTCTTCATGAATAGCTTTAATTTGTTCATTTAAATAATATTCACGTTGAGTTTTCTCCATTCTTTTTTTAACATTAGAACGAATACGCTGTTCAACTTGAAGTAAATCTATCTCCGCTTCAATAATACCTATTAGTCTTTCAACTCGCTCTTTTATAGATATTAAATCAATAATATTTTGTTTTTCAGTTGTTTTAATAGGTAAATGAGCTGCAATAAAATTAGTGATTTGTTCTGCCGTAGTATAAGTATGCAATCGAGAAACTGTTTCTTGCGTAATTTTCTTATTAAGCTTTGAGTAAATATCGAACTGTGTGAGTAATGAGCGAATTAAAACCTCATACTCTCTTTCACTCAGAGGTTGGATTTTGGCCTTAACAATAACTGCTTCTAAATAAGCCTGTTGATCGATAACTTCCAAAGCTCTAATTTGCTCTTGAGCTTCAACTAGAACTTTGATTGTATTATCAGGTAACTTTAAATATTGAAGAATATTTGCCTGGACTCCATAAGCATATAGATCATCTTTTCCAGGCTCATTTTCTGATGGATCTTTTTGAGCTAATAAGACAATACTTTTATCCGGGTGAGCATTTGCGACTTCAACAGCATGCATAGACTTCATTCGTCCGACAAAAAGCGGAACAACCATCCCTGGAAATAAGACAACGTCTCTTAAAGGAAGGACAGGATATCTTCTTTCCTGCTCAATATGTTGATTAGTAAGTTCAGATGCTGTTAAATCAGTCATAGTAACTCCTTTTCGTTAATCAAGAGCCCGTTTTTTCATTCTCATCTTTTGAGCGATATATTAACGTTGGATGCCCTTGCTGAATGTTTTGCTTATCAACAACCACTTTATCCACGCCTTCTTTTGAAGGAATATCATACATAGTGTCTAATAAGACTCGCTCCATGATTGTTCTTAAACCACGAGCTCCGGTTTTTCTTTTAATCGCCATATCTGCGATTTCTTGAAGAGCATCATTTGTAAATTCAAGTTTAACATGGTCCATATCAAACAATTTTTCATACTGTTTTACTAATGAATTTTTAGGTTGATATAGTACTTTAATCATTGCTTCACGATCTAAGTCTTCAACAAAAGTAACAACAGGTAATCGTCCAATTAATTCTGGGATAATTCCAAATTTAACTAAATCATCAGATTCTGCTGTTGAAAGATAAGCTTTTTTCTCTTTAGTTTTTACTTCTGCTTGAAACCCTATTCCAGATTTATCAAGACGCTGCTGAATTATTTTTTCCAGTCCTTCAAAAGCTCCTCCACAAATAAATAGAATATTTGTTGTATCAACTTGTAATAATTCTTGCTGTGGATGCTTTCTACCGCCTTGAGGTGGAACTGCTGCGATGGTGCCTTCAATAATCTTTAATAAAGCTTGCTGTACACCTTCACCAGAAACATCTCGCGTAATTGATGGATTTTCTGATTTTCTTGAAATCTTATCTATTTCATCAATATAAACGATTCCTCGTTGGGCTAATTCAATATTGTAATCACATTTCTGTAAAAGTTTTTGAATAACGTTTTCAACATCATCTCCAACGTAACCTGCTTCAGTTAAAGTTGTAGCATCAGCGATTGCAAATGGAACTTTTAAAATATCTGCAAGAGTTTCTGCTAATAATGTTTTACCGCAACCAGTAGGTCCGATTAAAAGGACGTTCGATTTTGAAATTTTGACATCACTTTTTTTCTTTGTCTGTTTTTGATGCTCAATTCTTTTATAGTGGTTATAAACAGCAACTGCTAATACTTTTTTAGCCGATTCTTGACCAATAATATGTTCATCTAGATATTTTTTTATTTCTTCAGGTTTAGGCAACTGAAATATTTCTGGTGGGGCATCAGGCACTACACTGGACTCAACGATTTCAGCGCAAGCATCAATACACTCATCACAAATGTAAACGTTAGGTTGTCCCTGTATAAGTTTTTTTACTTCATGCTGACTTTTGCCGCAAAAAGAACAGAATAATAATTTTTCGTCGTTACTCGCCATAGGGCTGGAACCTCGTTTTATATTTTAAACACTATATTAACTTTTTATTAATCACGAGCTAGTTAACAATCCAAATGTCAGAATAGCATTATCATGATTATGCTATTCTAACGTTAGTACGAGGAGTTGGCTAGTATTTATTAATCATCAAGCACGAGTTGTTAAAACACCATCGATTAACCCATACTCTAAAGCCTGATCTGGAGCCATAAAGTTATCTCTATCAGTATCTCTTTCAATTTGTTCAACTGACTTCTTACAATTTTTAGCTAGAATATGATTAAGCTTATCTTTAATCTTCAACATTTCTTCCGCGTGTATTTTAATATCGCTTGCTTGCCCTTGGAATCCGCCTAAAGGTTGGTGAATCATAATTCTAGAGTTAGGTAATGCAAATCTTTTTCCAGGAGCTCCTGCTGATAATAAAAAAGCCCCCATACTTGCTGCTTGACCTAAACACAGAGTTGATACTTGAGGCTTAATAAATTGCATTGTATCAAAAATTGATAATCCAGCAGTAACAGATCCACCAGGAGAGTTGATATAAAACGAGATATCTTTATCAGGATTTTCTGCTTCTAAAAATAATAATTGTGCAACAATCAAATTTGCACTGTAATCTTCTACAGGGCCTATTAAGAAAACAACACGCTCTTTTAATAGTCGTGAATAAATATCATAAGCGCGCTCGCCTCTAGAGGTTTGCTCAACAACCATAGGGACTAGATGTGACATCATTGGACTAATCATAGTCTTATGCTCCTTTACTTTTTTTTATTCGAAATTATAAATTTGATTTAGAATAGCTTCTCTCTCTAATTCCCATACCGAAGGAGGGAACACTGCAGCCCAGCTTTCATATAATCGTTTCTCTGTTGGCGTCATATCAAATTGGTAAATATGATGAATTTTTAAATATGTTCTAGCTATAAATCCCTTTAAATCATCATCTGGTTCAAATATTCTCTTATTCTTATCGATCCATAATTTACATACTCGAGTTGCACGAGTTTTATCATGTACAACTGCAGGCTTAAAATTTGATCTTTTTCTGTTAGCGTATTTTGTTATGGGGACTAAATTATATAAATTAGCTTCCCTTAACTGAAATTTTGTTGAGCTTTTTTGACAACACGCCCGCCCAGGCTTAACAGAAGGAAGAGGACACTGCTCACCGACCCAACAATCCATAGAGCGACCTAAAGCAGATGCAGGAACAATATGCTCCCATTCAAGATCTAACATATCATTAGAGATCTCTGCAGGCAAATGATTTGTAGATGAACGATCGATTCGACCATGCTCATCAAAAAAACAATCACAATAAATAGTTCTTGGATATTTTTGATAGAGTTTAATCAATAAATGTTTGGATTCGGTGAAATTAGATGGTGGAGAGACATTTCTCCAGTCGATGGACTGATTGGCTCCAAGAGTAGATAAAAGTGAAACACTGAATAAAAATTTCAGCAGTATTTTCATTTTTATAACTCTCGAAGCAATTCCCTTTGTTATGTTTTATCATGAACGTAACAAAGGGTAAATATCATATTTAAAGCTTAAAATTGCTCAAATGGTTTCTTTTCAGAGACTTTATCTGTTAAAAGAGCTAATGCATCTCTAACAAATGCGTTCACCATAAGTTCATTTTTCATTTGTTCCATAAATTGTTTGTTTTTAGCAACTAATGGGAAAAACTCTTCTTGTGAAATTCCATAATTTGATGAAATTTTAAATAAATATTCAGCAATATCGGATTCTTGTACTTTTGTTTTTAGCTCAACAAAATATTTACTCAAAATGTATCCTAAACGAACACTGTCTGTTAAATCTTTTTGTTTATCTGCAGGCTGTTCATTTATTTGATTTAAATGAGATTGTGGTAATTCAAACTCATGCGCACCTAATACAGCTTCTAAGACGCGTTCTTTATTTGTAGTAAAGGAACGATCTTTAGCTTGAGCTGAAACAAAGTCATGGAATTTTTTATCAAAATCTTCATCTGTCATATCTGCTTGATGAAATAATTTTTCTTTTAGCTTTGCTTTATCAGCTTTCACAACTTCTTTAATTTCATGAACGTTTACGTCTGCTTCTGCGCTTTTACCTGCATAACGCTTATCAGCCCAATCTTCAGGGTAAGAATATGAAATACTTTTTTCAGCGCCTGCTTTTAATTTTATTAATCCATCAACCAATCCAGGGACACTTTTCTTTTTATCAAGAAGAATATTTTGATTTTTTGACTCAGTAATAACACCATCAATTGTTGTTTTAATATCAGCAACAACTACATTATTTTCTTTAGCTGCTTTATCTGAAGAAACAAGCTCTCCAAATTGGACGTATAGATCATCTAATGATTGATTAACTACGTCATCATTAACGGTGTACTCTATAAGATCAACTTTTAATCCAGGAACATCTATTAAATTGAATTCAGGTTCAACTTCAAATTCGTAAGTAATTTCTAAATCACGATCGAGTTCAAATTCTTTAATATCAACTGTAGGATTTGCTATTAGTTTTAAATTATGTTGCTCAACAGCATCTTTCCAACTTGCATTAATAGTTTCATTCAAAAGATCACTCATCAATGAAGGGCCATATTCTTTTTGAATAAAGTGTTCAGGAGCTTTGCCTGGACGAAACCCTTTAATTTTAGAATTATTTTTAAAATGATTCAGCTTTTTTTGATAAGCGGTTTTTAATTGATTTGATGGAACTTTAATCTTGCAAATCTTTTGGAGATGGGAACGATGCTCTATGGTAATTTCCATGTTAACCTCACAAGAGAGCTAATGATAAATATGTGAAAAAAGAAATGGTGCGAGAGGAGAGACTCGAACTCTCACGGGTTTCCCCGCTGGAACCTAAATCCAGTGCGTCTGCCAATTCCGCCACTCTCGCAAAGACTTGAATAAAATGGGGTGAACGATGGGGATCGAACCCACGACCACCGGAACCACAACCCGGTGCTCTACCGACTGAGCTACGTTCACCAAAGTACGCCTGGCTGGATTCGAACCAGCTACCCTCGGCGTAGGATAAGGTTAGACCCTCTCCTCCGAACGCATCATGCAACTTTCGAAGCAATACGCTCTCCAGTTACTTCATCATGCTTTCAGCTTTGCTTTACGATGCTTATACTACACTTATTTTTAGTGGTTAGCAAGTAGGATTTATTAAAAAAATAGCTTATTTTTGAAGATATTTTCAAAAACGCCCTATCAGCTTGATCTAAATATTTAATTTTTTTAATACTTGTCATTAGCAAATCATAAATTCGATAATAATTTCTTTTAACAATTGATGAATTAAAATTCTTTAGGCGAGGTAATGCGCTTGGCAAGCCATTCTTCATTATTTCCAAATCATGCAGAATCTTTTCTAATAAATTATCAGCCTCTAAATATTGATATCCTTTTTCCGGATAATAAATAACTCTAAAAACAGCAGCATCAATAAAGAAAGAGTCTTTTTCATTTAGTCTCTTAAACAAACTCATTTCTTGCTTAGAGATCATTTCTTCAATTTCGGTAAAAATAAAAAGTTGATGTCCGAAAATATAGACAGCTCCTTTAAATTCAGTTAATTGGCATAAATAAATTTTCCAGCAAAAAAGAAGTTCTTTTGTCCAGACGGAGTATTTATATTTCCATCCACTAAATCGATATTCTGAATCACTCAATTGATAAAATAAATCTATAAAATTTTTATCGGAGTACTGTGTTTTTAATATTGAGTATGTTGAAGCGCTTCTAACCTGATCTAGTAATAAATTTAACTGGTTAATCTCATAATCCAGATGTCGCTGCCAATGCGGGGATCTTTCATCTATTTTTTCAGATAAAGTTGATTTAAAAAATTTATATAAAATTTTTCTTATTGAAGGAATTTCAAAATTTGGAGGATTTTTGAACGATGAAAAAGAAGCTGCAATTTCTTGCAGCTTCAATTTTTGGATTGAATTTTGTGTAAAGCAAAACATAACAATCTGATGTAACCTGTTACCCTTCCCATGATTAATAATAGTACTATGGTAACTCCGTAACCATATGTCATAAACACTTAGGTCATCCCAAAGTTCATTTAATAAGGTATGATGTACTTAGGTTTTCCGTACGTCGCTTGATAGCCTTGCGGCATTGTGTCAGTCGTGCAGGATATAATTGTCTTCTAAACCAACTATAACAACTGAATCTTAGTCACCTAAGATAAACTGGCGATTTCACTTGCAACTAGAATTCAACCAATCAGGCTTAACCATATACACTTAACAAATTCGTCATGCTGTTGTCTCCGCTTCTTTTCAGAATAAGGATAAGACGACTGTTTTATAAACTGTCCCGCAGTTTAAGGGTTTTCCCCCTACCTTAGTAAACGCACAGTGGCGCAACTTAGAAGGCCGATGCTCTATCCAGATGAGCTACAGGCGCAAAATCGGGGTAGAGGGATTCGAACCCCCGACATCCTGCTCCCAAAGCAGGCGCGCTACCAGACTGCGCTATACCCCGATGCAGCGTATTGTCTTATACACGATTACTTTTGTCAATAGTTTTGAATGATTATTTGCCAATATTTTTAAATACACTCTTTCGCTCTTAAAAAGGTATTTTCCAGTATTGTTTAGATATACAGCTATTATAGAACTCTGCTAGCCTTCTATAATATGTTTTATATATACTTCGGATATTCGCCTAAATTTGTTATTTATCAAACTTATAATTCATCATTTTCTTCTCAACATGCAATTATTATGATAAATTCTCAGAAATTACTAATTAATAAATATTTTCTAATATATCAATGCACTCTAATACCTTAAATACCCCTTCTAATCCTCCAGTTTTATTTAATTTTTTTGAAGTATCAAAAGATGGCCACTTAATAATTAATGCTGCTGTTATTCGAATTGAAATTCAAAACAGATTAAGTGAATTTTATCATCAACATTCTAATTCTTTGACGTTAAAAAGTGCCCTGCTTGAACCTGAAAGAGATGCTTTTATTCATGACTGTACCCAATTTTTTGAATCAATAAATTCTATAAAAAAAAATATATTTATGGGCATCCAACAGTATTTAGGAGAAGCCCAGTATCAATCTACAGAAAAAGAAATATCAGAAAATATTAGTATTTATTTAATTGATGCTTTAAATCACCTTATTAGCATTGAAAATAATAGAATCTTTAAATCCTCAATGATATCCAAAAAAGATGTACTGTCTTCATGTATTGATACTACTTATTTAAAAATTGATCAAACTTCAACATTATTTGATGATGGCGATTACAATCTCGATTCTCCTACGATTAAAAGTAAAATTCTTGCAATCAGCCCTGCAAGTGAAAAATTTAATCAAATACATTATCTGTTAGGTATTTTCAAAAATTCACATGATGATGAACTAGCGCCAAAAGCTGGCCATGGACCATCATTTGATGAAATTAGAGGTCTTCATTTATTTTCAGCAATTATTTGTCATCAAATAATATTAGGAAACTCTTCAAATACTAATATTATAACTTATACAAAAAGATTTTTAACTGACTCATCATTTTCCAATTTACTTAAAGATTATGATTTTGAAATTTATAATCTAAGAAAAAATAATTATATAAATCATACTTTTTGTATGGGTAGCATGTTGTGCTCCTTGATTCAATTAGATGAAGATGTTCTTTCTAAATTTTTAATTAAAATGGGCTATTCTCTTTTACAAACAGATCAATTACAAAGAACCCCTTTACATTTAGCCGTTCTAAGAAAAAATTATGAATTAATTGAGTTAATAAAAAAATACTCTATCGGCTCACGATATGCGTCATTCTTTACACTAGTAAGTCAACGAGACCGCTCTAGCTATAGAAAAACTGCTTTTGATTACGCTTTAATTAATCAAGATATTAAAGCCATGTCTTTATTGTTTCATGAAAATTTATTTTTTGCTTCATCATTTGAACGCGCTACATTTGTTAATCCTCTTCACCGAGTCGCATCCATTCCCAATTTCAATCAAGATATTCTTAATTTCTTGTTTAAAAAGAATGTTTATTTAGATCCTCAAGATCTTAAAGAAAGAGCGTCTCCTGCGATGATTGCATACAAAAATCATCAATACTCTGTTGCTCAAAATTTTATAGCAGCAGGTGCATCTGTTGTCCTAACTGATATTAATGGTGAATCCTTAATTTTTTATGCAATTCAGCATGCGCTATCTGACGAAATCGCTGCCGAGCATGTATCCCTTATCCTTGATAAAAAAAGTTGGTTTGATAATTTAGATATTGTTTCGACCAATCGCGAAACTAATTTGAAAAAAACTCCTTTAATGCTTGCATTTGAACTACAATATTTCAAAGCATGTTCTTTATTAATTGATAAAGGATTTTCAAAAATAGTAAATGGTGAAGATAAGATCTTAAATATCCCTAAAAAAACATTAGGTAAAATTAAAGAGTTAATCAAAGAAAATAAAACTGATGATGCTCTTGATCTTTATGGGACTTTAATCAATGAAAGACTATTCATCAATGAATATTTATTAACTAATCAATATTTCCAAAACATGGCTAGATCAAGATTTTCATTTTTCAATTTCTTTTTTAATTTCTTTTTTTCTAGCTTTTTTAGTTTTTCTCATAATTTGAATAGCATTGGAAGAGTTAATTATTCAGCCAGACTAAAAATGCTTAAAAAAAATGTTAAGATACGATTTGCTGAACAACTTGTAGAACATGACGACAGCATGACTCCTCATTCTATTGAAAATTCACCTTCTCTTATACTGCCTTCAAAAGTAAGAAAAATCACAATTAATCATGACTCCTTAAATACAGAGTTTGATGATCGTCTTGCTCATCGTCAATAAAAATCTGTAGAATGAAAGAGATAAATGATTACTTCTTTCATTCTACATTATTAGGTAAAACCATGATGATTCTTAAAGCAAAACCTTTAGTTGAAAAAACTCAGTCCGTCTTAGCTGCTGCTATTTTAACACTTCCATCTAAACCTAGATTAGATGTTATTCTGATCGGTCAAGACCCTGCCTCTAGACTGTATGTAGATCGAAAACAAAAAGCAGCTGAAGCGATTGGTATTAAAGTAACTTTACATGAATTAAATGAAGATACATCTCAACAAGATGTTGAAAGATTAATTGATAATTTAAATAAAAATGATAATTGCCATGGAATTTTGATTCAGTTGCCTTTGCCCTCTAACTATCAAGTGAATAGAATTCTTA
>JACCDO010050569.1_pt1 | contig 63618 bp, 97 predicted proteins | sample 7446101 | NCBI WGS metagenome assembly JACCDO01 (sample SAMN15323440, study PRJNA562643) | freshwater metagenome | isolation source: river surface water | place: USA:Blue River Watershed | collected 2017-08-16 | reverse complement strand
GTCTGCTCAATGGATCGTCTAAACCAACTCGGCCACCATCTTTTACAATCGCGTCAATCTTGTCGCTAATTTCTTTGGCTTTGGCTCGCAATGATGCTAAGTCTTCTTTGCCTTCCGCCACACCTTGCTGTTCAAATGTAGACACAGGAGGAATTCTAGATGAAGTCTTACGCTTGGCCATTTCACGCTTGTATGCTTCTGGGTCAGTCTTTTTTAGTTGTGCTAAACGCTGTTTTTCTTTTTTGATTTTAGCAAGCATACGCTGTTCAACATCACCAGCATCGTCTTCCACCACACTTTCGTTCTTGCTCTTGTTGCCCCAGTTAGCAGCACCTTTTTTACGGCACTGAACTAGAGCACCTGATGCATAAGCTGACGGCCATACTTTGTAGCGACTGCGTACTTTTGAATAGCAAGCATCTTTCTTTTCTGCCAACAACAAATTGCTGAATGCAGGTCCTCCGCACTCAGGGCAGGTTTGTGGGGATTCAAATAAGTCGTCTACAATCATTTTTTCTTAGTAGCCACGTTGATGGCTGCTCCTTTGCGTTCTGGATTAGGGTCTTGCCTACGTTTGCGAGCAGCAGCACTTGCACGACCTTTTTTGCCTAGACTATGGGCTTTGCTTTGCGGCAAACACTTGGGTTTGCCTTCTGAGTCACTGCCTCTAGCACAAGCACCACGAATTTTACCGTCAGGTCCAAAACGAACCCACTTTTCCTTAAACCACTTGCGTAGATTTTCGTCGATAAATTCTTTTGCTCGCATATAGAATTATTTAGCTGCATTGAGCCTACATCGGTGTTAAGGGATCGCATTGCGATCCAAGCTTCGCTTTGCAGCTCGCTTGAATTATAAGAATTAAACAAGAGATATTTCGCTAGATTGTGACGCCATACGACACCCAGAATCTGGGCGCCAAGACATTCGCTGAGTTGCTCAGCCACACTTGTGACAGCAGGTATTTGTGTTGTCTACTGCTCTGGGCTCTGTACCTTACCCTACCTGCTACGATTTTTAAAGCGACTTCGGTGTCATTTGTCGCTATGGCAGTATTAGACAATAAGCTAGCTCGCGCTACGCTCAACCCGTACGACTGTTCTAACGCTACTTGCAGTGGCAAGACGTTTTCTCTGGGCATCCCTGCGGCACAGGGGTAGAGAACAGAAGCCTCTTGTACAAAGAAGAGAATGGTTACCGTGCGACATCACCACGGATTCACCAGCGGAATATTAACCGGCCCGCTAACCTTGTGTTGTACTGATTCTAGTTTAAGATAGTTTAAGTTATAGGACCACCTTCGACCCATGCATCGCAGGTTCGTTTGGCAGCGCATTTGAATTTTAAAAATTTACAATATCCGAGATGACCAGCGTCCACAGTATCGTGTGGATCTGATCCGGGCTCGGACCCGATTCCTTGGGCAATACAATCTTGCATTTCTTCACTGACGTCAAAAGCAGCACAGTTGCCGCAGCGATTTTGTTTTACTGATTCTATGTCGTTGGTGTTCCACTTGTCTGCTAACTCTGCCCAGTATTCTTCGTTGGGCTCGTTGGGGTTGAGTGGCCCGTAGTGATATTCTTCAATGGCCTTTTGGCGATTCTTTAAGTTAAGCTCAATGCTTTGTGTAGCAGGAGGACAGCCTTTTTCCACAGCTTCTATTAGATTAATAAAGTTTCTCATTTTTTACGTCCTGATTTCATGTTGGCGCACCAGTGATACATTTTGCCCTTTTCGCCGCCATACTTACGAGCTTTAGCACGTAAGGACGATACAGAACCATTGCAGCTGGCACCTGCACGTTTCACACGTCCAGGACGGCTCTTGCCCTTGACCTTACCATCAGCAAAGTTTTCTTTGATGTAAACATTTTCCAACGCAGCCGCAACACCAGGATGCATGGGGCTGGGCCACTTGCCTAGTTCTACCCAGCAGTAGTCTTTCCATTCGGGATCTGGACGTGGTTCAAACTCATGCGGCACTATGCCAATAAATGTCATATACTTGGCATTGCGAGCCAAGGGCTCTAGTTTGATAGGACCACGATAACCTGACTCTTCTGCCAGTTCCCTACGTGCTGTTTGTTCCAAGGTTTCGCCAGGCTCTCTACCACCACCCCATGCAGCCCATAGCCCAGGATCATTTATAGTATCTGATCGCTGTTGCAGACCCCAACGACCTGTATCTTCGGCGTAGAGAATAATGCCTGCTGCGATCGGTTCAGTAAATTCGCTGGCCCTCATGCCATGGCCTTTCGTAATCGTTGCCACATACTGGGTTTAACTTGTGGTTCAGGCTGAGCTAGTTTAGGTAGCTGTCGTACAGATTGACCGAGGCCTTTCCACATACCTTTGCCCATGTCAGTTTGTAGTTGACTGGGTTCAATGTCATTGCCTAAACTGTTGGCATATTGATACATAGCTTTGGCTAATCCCTGTCCCCTGTATCTTGGTTTTACATGAGTGTAAACAGACTCTAAGTATTGTTCACCATCTTCTCTGCGAGTTTTTACAAGAAAATCTACCCATGATAGTTCTTCTTGAGTTTTGGCATCAAATATTTGAACGTGCAAAACATTGGCTTGATGTCCGCTGTAGTCTCGAGTATCGCCTGAAGCTTTAGCCAGCCATTGACCATTGTTGATCAACTGCTGATCTTCAAAGCCAGTCTGTGCTGTTTCTGGACGCACTCGTTCTCCGACAAACTCTTGAGCTCTCATCCCATCTCCGGAACTACTTCAACACCAGCTTGCATGTAGCGAGGATTCTGCTGCAACCAGCGAATAGCAAAATTGTTGGCATCACCTTGATTGTTTCCAATGCCTCCAAACCTGTGTAGAGTTCTTCCATTGGGGTCTTGAATCAGCCAGTTACCTGTGAATACTTGTTGACCTTGCCCTGGTGTTGTTAACGTGCGAGGTGCTTGTGCAGGTACCTGCAACACAGAACGAACAGCAAACAACTCAGGAGCACCCAAGTTAAAGTCTGCAGCATAACGTGGAATTTTTCTCTCAGCGTCTTCGGGGCTAGTAGCACGGAATACAATAGGATTTCCTGCTGGAGCAGTTACAGCACGACCGTCGCTGATGCGATATAACTCGTATTCTGACTGCTGTGCTATTTCTATATCCAGAGGCACCTCTGGAATTTCTTGTGCCCGTGCCGCACGTTGGCGCTGTAGATCTACAGTAGATCCAGGCACAACGATTTCACGATATCCGTAGTCTTCTGTGTCATGCGGAAGCATGGCTACATCTAACCATTGTGTGTATTTTCGGTTAGCATCTTGATCAGTGTTGGCAATAAACACCATTTGTCTACGTCCTGTTCTGCGGTCTACAATTTCGTAGTTTGCATCACCGGTTTGATCGGGCCAACCTAGACGATTTTCATAGTCTGTCTGCGATAGATTATTGAAGTCGTTCCAAGTTACTTGCTGTTGTGCTGGTTCAATTTCACGCACTTCGATGTCGGGTCGCAATGCAGGGTTTGTTGCACGAGTTTGTTCAATCCACTGCTCAGCAGCCTCGCGACTTGGGAATCTGCGTAGAACACTGTTGTCTGGCTGACCTGGTGCTCTTGAAAAACGATTCTCACCAGTTAACCAAATACCCCAGTTACCTTGTTGACCCACTGCTTGTGCTGCGCCAGCACGGGCCTTAATAGGAGAACTATCAAACGGTCGCAAAGGTTTAGCCACTACTGTAGCTCTAGTGTTCTTCCACGAAGGATACCCACCTGGTTCCAGGGCCTTTTCGATAGCCTCTTCTCGGGTTCGAGCCACAACCTCGACACTTGCGTAACTATTTCCAGGGTTGGAAACTACCCACCAGTACTCGCCGCCCATGTCGCCTTTTTTCAGTTTACGCTGTAACTGTGTCTGACGTACCTGGCTTATCAAGCCTGATTTGTCTAGTTCACCAGAAGAGTAGTTAGCAAACAATTGAACAACATCCACACCTTCTTTGCTTTGACTTCCTTCTAGCAATTTGTAAAGCTTCTTTAAGTATTCTTTGCGATATGCTTCGGGATCAATAGCAGCACTCAGAGCCACAGTAAAACGCAACAGTGTGTTTTCAATCTTATCAAAGTTCTCATCTAACCAATCACCACCTGGCGAGCGGAATTCAATATAACCAGTCTTGGTGTTGATACTTGTGTACTTGTCTGTGGTGCCCGAGTGAATGGCCTTGGTAGCAAGGTCTTCCATGTGCCCACGCATCTTGTCCATGAGCTGTGGTGCTAGATCAGGGTTGCGTTTCAATGCGTCTCGGATCTTGCCCGTAGCGGCCTTGGCGTAGTGGTTGCCTGATCTGCCAAACAATTCTAACACGTATTCGTCTCCCATGAGCAAAGCTAGTTTAACATAGTCTAGCTTTTGCAGCGAATAGTCTGGCACTGAAATATTGATGTGCAAGCCAGTTGAGTCATTGGTATAGCAACCTTCTCTGCCGGCCCAGGCTTTAACTTTGTTGAGATCGCTCAACAGTTCATCTATGGGCATCGGGGGGCTTACAAATTCCAAACCAGAATCGCCGGGATTGTCGCCTTCTAAGCTGCCATCGGGTTCCACTACGTAGTGCCCGGGCTCTCTGCGAGCACCGTGATAACTTCGGCTAGCGTTAACTGGCTTACCAATTGAATTGCTAAAATCGTCGGCCACTTGGTCTATATCCAAGTTATCGTCGTTGCCTTCGTTGGCGTCATACCAATAAGGCCACTGAATGTCGTATTCAGTTTCAACATCACTCATGTAAGGACTAGTTTCTCGTAAGAAATCGGCTTCGTCGTAGTCGTCGTTCTTTTCGTCGGAAAACTGTTCAAATGCATCGTTGTAGATGCGGCCTTGTGCGTCAAACTCGTCTTGAACAAATTGTTCTTCTAGTTCGTTGATTCTAGCATTAACAAGTTGTTGGAAGTCTTCAGAATCTGTGGGAAGATCGGGGTTAGCATCGATGATTTCATCTCGGGCAGTATCTAGTGCTTCTTCTCGATCGAACAAGTCGTTGTTGGCAACATAATCGCGAACATAGTCTAAACCTTCATCAATCCAGTCATCGCTGGTTTGATTCATTTTCCAATCCATGTAGGCTTCGTTTAGAGCTTCCATGAGTCTGCGGATATCACCGCGGCCGTTGTAGTCGCCATCATAGAAGAATTGTTCAATGTCGTCGAAGCTACGAGCTCTACGATCTGGACCTTCGTCGCGCTCATATTCGGGCTCACGGTCTATTTCGCCAACATTGGGCACAATCATTTCAAATTCCATACCTGCCTGTGCCCCAGTTTTAGCCGCTAGTTGCCGCAGGTTGGCTGTGCTCATGCGAACTTCGCTGATGTATTCATCTTCCAGCAGTGCAAATTCTTGACGCAGGCTTTCCACTATATCTTCGTCAACGTTGTAGGTAGGATCAGTCTTTTGACGCTTCATGCCTGCAGGTTGATTTGGATCCACAGGATCAATGTCAGTGGTAGTCAAACCTGTTTTTTCAAGATCTTGAATGTACTTGTGCTCAGTGTCTTCATCTCCAAAGCTTATGATAGCACTTGGAGGCCCTTTGCCAAAGTCATGCTTGCCCAGGCCTTTCATATTTGAAATGTGCTGGCCCAGTTTGTACCAGTCATACACATCCGACACATCTACTCGTACTGTACCAGCAGGCATAGTAGGCGGCGTTTCTGGCCCCAGGGGTTGATTTAGATCTCTATACTTGCCCGGTCCTTGACTTGGCTGTGGCATACGTCCTTCTCGAAGATTCACAGTCTTCATTAACAGTGCTGGCTTGCCTTGGCTGTCTGTTTTGAGATTCATTTTATTAGCGTTGAGTCCTGTGGCTCCAGGACGCACATCTGGACTCAATGCCATGACAAAACGCGGATCGTTCTTTTCTTTTTCTGTGGGAATATAACCCGAACTTTCAAACATGCTGGGATTCAATTTAGCCCAACGACGCATGATAATGCCTGCCACAGCATGCGCTTCGTTTTCCATGTCTGAACCTGTGTCGCCTGCATCTGGGCCCAGTGTTTCTACTTCGTGTTGACGTGCATGAGCAAGCTCGTGTGCTGTGGTGCGTAACACATCCATGATGTGACGATTCCACATGTTGATATGTAGATCACCTGTCTCAGGCTCAAAGCGTCCAAAACTTTTTTCGCGTTCACTCCACTCAGCATCGTTGTGTATGTGAATCTTTGGCATGGTTCGGAGGCCAATTTGGCCAGCAGTGTATCTTATGAAGTCACGCAATACACTTTGATTAACATCATCTTCGCTAAGGAATTCATCTGTGTCTGGACTTACGCCGTCCCAGGTACTTTGAGCACCTGCATCACCAATGGCGCTGCCTTGAGACATACCTGTGTTGTCTTCATGTACGCTTTCCCCACCTTCGCCACCCATGTCGCCACTGACATCTCCAGTCTCGCCTGCATTGAAATTGTAGCCTGGAAACCACCAACCGCCGAAGCTGCCATACTTGAATTTTTTCTTGGACTTGTTTTTCTTCTTCTCTGTCAAGCTTAGTTCACGATCTCGAGCAGCATTTCTTGCATCGTAAAGTTTTTGTATCAGACCTTGAGTGCGAAGAATTTTATAGGCAATATTTTCTGGACCAAACTCTCCGTGCTTGTCTAGCCCTGTTTGGCGCATGTTTTTAATTTTAGTGATCAACGAACTGATACGAGTTGCATCGCTGTCTTTTACTGCGCTTTCGATACGTGCTCGTAAATCTTCGTATTTGTGTTTGACCACACTTTGATCGATTGTAGCACGTTTTCTGCGTGGTACTTGTAGCCACTTGCTGTCACGCACTGAGTATTCTCCTAAACTCACTGGAGACTCGTCTGCGGGTTGCACATACAATTCTACATCAGCACCATGGATGCGAATATCGTGCTCGTCGTTGTATTGATACTTTTTGGCATTAAACAACTCTTGATAAACATCGTCTGCGCCTTCGGGCGCACGAACAACCAAGTGTAAATCTATGTCAGAATGTGGAGTATAAGAATAAGCAGCGTTGGATCCAGAAATTGTAATGTCTACAACGTCAAGATCTTCAACACCTAAAAATTCTTGAAAATCGGCAGCTATTTCCAGCAATTTATCGCGAACTTCGGGCAATAAATGCTCGTCTCGGCCCCACAATCGAGGGTTAAGTCGATTGTGGAATTTTACAGCATCCGCAAGATTATAGGTGGACAGTTCATTGAAATTCATACGAACTGTATTTACCGCTTAGGCAGTAGTTTGATTGGATGCAAATACTTCAGGCTCGGCCGCTTCTGACGGATCCTTGATGTCAGGCAACTGACTAGGAATTTGATGTGTAGGGCCTTGTACCAAGGCCTGCAAATCTTTGTAGAGTTTGTCCTGACTTGCACCGTCGAACACATAGGTGCCAACGTGACGCAGTAACACACGCTTGTCTACAAACACTTGACCGCCTAAGTCACGCCAGTTTTCACAGAAAGTCCAATCTTCTGAGTAGTAGCGGTTTTCACGCACAGCAGTATCAAAGTAGGTTTTCATGTATTTGTTGAGTTCTTCAGGCAAGCCAATGTCGTTGTTGAAGTGTCTAGTGGCAGGGTGTTGATCTAGCTTTTCAAACACATCGCGTTTGATCAACAAGAATCCTGTGCCTGTTTTACTGACTTCCACAATGTTGGGTTCTTCAGGTGTGCCGTTTTCTTTGCCTGGAATACCATTAACACACCACTTAACGGGCAAGCTCTTCATTGGATACAAGCCACCAATGACGTCTTTGCGAGCATTAATCATTACCAATAGGTGCCAAGGCTCCCAACCAATGTCAGCATCGATAAACATCAAGTGAGTGGACTCAGGAGTGTTTAGGAATTTTGCAGTGAGAGTATTTCGAGCACGGCTGATCAATGACTCATTGGTCATGGTTTCTACTGTCCAATCAATGCCAAGCTGTCGGCAGGTATTGCCCCACTTGATAAAGCTCATGAATGTTTGTTCAGTCATCATACCACCGTAACAAGGCATACAAATATGCACTCTGGTAGTACGCAAATAGTCTAAATCAACTTGAATTTGAACTTGGCTAGGATCAAGTGAACTAGGTGGGGTAGTAGTAGGTTGGGCGTCAGCCATGATATCTCCGTAAAAAATAGTGTAATATTTACGGATTATACAGGGTTGGTTGAAATTTTTCTACGGTTTTGAAGCAGCAGATTATTTTTTACGGCCAGCACAGTGAGCACGTTGGCTGAAACCTTTTGGATTGGCACAGTTGATACTGCGTTTGTATCTTTCGCTCCATTTTTCTTCCAAGTAATCTTCGTCTACAGGCTGATTTTCTCTGCGTTGATAAGCAGCAGTCATACCTGCACCTTGCTGTCCAGCAGCAGCACGAGTCTCTTCACTGGTAAATGTAGCAGCCCAACCTTGGTTCTCAGCTAGTTCTTGTTTGATTGCTCGCATTACATCGCTGGCAAGCTGTGTTAAACTATGTTTTGGGTTTGTATGAAATACACGTTTGGTAATGTTTGCTAGGTACTCATCACCAAATTTTGAAAATAACTCAGGACGAAGTTCGTGCAAGAATTCTATGACTTGAGCAGTTCTGTCCTGATCAAATTCTTCCCATCCGTGATAATGTTTTTCGTTGCTTTCTTCCATGGCATTTAATTCTGTACCTATTGCTGTGTCTAAAAGCTTTACAACTGTGGCTGCAAGTTTTGGATTACTTTGTGTTTCAGGATACAAACTCATTACCAGTGCAGTTTTTCTACGCTCGTCTAATCCCGGCCAAGCTGCACGAATTTGTGTAGCTGAGGTCATGCCAGGACCAAACTCCACTGTGGGCAAGTAGGCCATGTAAGCATGACGAGCAAAAGGTTCTAGTTTCTTGGTACCTAACAGCGGTTGTAGATAAGCAGGTGACCCATCTTTTTTAACACCACCGGGCTTGGGCTGCGATCCTTCGTCCTTTTCTGAACGAACAAATATCAGTGTGTCTTTGTTGGGATCAAAGTTAGCAGTAATTTCTTCTGCTCTAAATGGTGATTTGACCTGTACAAAATGACCAGGCTCAACACCAGCTAGTTTAGCAAGTTTTTCTTTAACTGCAAAAGGAAAAGGACGGCTGCTTGTGTCGTTGGTAGCGGCAACATAGACTTCTGCGTCAGGAAATACACGTCGAGCAGAATTGTACAGGCTCATGTGCCCTGCATGAAAAGGATGAAAGCCGCCTGGCATAACAACAACTGTGGTCATACCAGTATTTAGCTTACATGTTTTCTAATAACCAGAGATAAATTGGGCTATTAAATTCAAATATTATTGTACCGTTGCAACCTGCATTGTTGTAAAATTTGTCATTGACCTGCGGTTTGGTACCATTGAAATCGTGAATGTAAACTGCTTTTTGTTGAACTATGTGATCAATTTCAATACCGTCAAGAACAAATTTGTTGATATCAAACAAACTGTCGGTTAATATTTCCCCTAGTTCATTGACTGTGGTATGTTCTTGTGTTTTGTTTTTTACAACAATTTTTACACAATGCAACTGTTCAACATCATCATCAAAAACACAGCTTATGGTCTGAGTTTGAGTGACTGTGTCGTAGTTAGAAATTTGCTGATCATCTAACCAAACTTCCAAGCCCAATGGCTTTGAAACATCACTGGGAATAACTTCAAAATTCAAAGTTGCCATGAAATCAATATGATATTGTGACAGAATTAATTGTGCCTGCGTCGAATCCAACAATGCGAGCTCTGACCCAAGCAAAATTACCTTGGATATTTACAGGATGATAATCAGTGACAGCACTGCTCAAATCGCCGTAGGTGTAAGTATCAAACCATGTAGCTGTTTCAGCCACGGTGTCTAAGGTTGCTTCGATAACAATCTGCCCAACAAATCCAGTGACCCTGATCAAAATTGTTTGCAGCCCACCTCGCCCGCGATAGTAATTTGCGGCTTGTTGCGCATCACTGGCCCAGTCTTGACTGCTACCATCATAGTTTCCCGATGGAGTTCCGTAGGTAGTTGTGTCAAGAATGGTTTTGGTAGTGATCATTATGCTCGTTCAACTTCCGCAACAACGCCAGAGCCCATTAGCTCTTCAACCACTGATTGTAGAGCATCGCAAAGATCATTGGTAGCAAGAAGAACTTGCTCTCCATCGTCTTTTTCCTTGACCAATTTTGATAGCTTGATCACAACTACTTCTTCATGTATTTTTGCCATAGTCAGTTATTTATACGTTTTACAATGGGCATTGTTTTACGTGTTGCCTTGGGCAATATCAAATTAATCATCAATGGGTATTTTGGATCATTGTGGTCCACAAAGTAGTGATTGGCCAACCAATGACTACGATATTGTATATTGCTTTTGAGAAATTTTTTAAAACTTCCGCACGGGTTTATATGTTCTTCTTGTTGGGCAGCAAAAAAATTATCTAGTGTTACCAGTTCATGATCTTCTACCCATCGGCTACGAAAATAAGTTCTATACGTATATTTTGATTCCGTTAACAACACAACATCGCGTGGTTCCGAGAGTTGTGCTTGTTTAACAGCTCTAATAGAAATACCCGGGCATTGGGTTTGCAACCTTGACAACATCTTTTTATCGTTGGTATAAACATATGCCCAGTTACCGCTAAGGGTGAGCTTGAAAGGCTCTGTTTCGTTGCAGAAAAAATCCAGCGCGGCCAGAATCTTGGTTATACAATCGGGTGTGTAATATTGATGTAGGAACCGCGAAAATTTTCTAAATTCAATTAGCTCCAGTGTCGCTGCACGGTTTAGCCCCCTAATATCTGCTATCCTACTTTGAAAAATAGCAATACTGTACTGCCATTGATCAAAGTAGAGGTGGCTTCTAGGGTCAGTTTGAATTGTTATCTTCTTGGACAATTATAATCCCCTCGCTGTTTACGCTAGGCAATGAGTTTTCAATTGAGAACTTAATACTGTTATCTTCCACATCCACAGTTACTGTGCAATCGGTCAGTCGCTCAAACAAAATTTTCTTACTCAGTGGCACACGAATTAACTCGTCAATCTTGCGACTCAGTGGTCGAGCACCCATTTTACGATCGTAACCTTTTTCTGCCAGGTGTTCAATGGCTGACTCAGTGAGATTGAGTCGAATGTTCTTGGGCGCCAGGCTAGTTTTAAGTTCGTCTACAAACTTAACCACAATCTTCTTGATAGCCAGCGTGTCTAGTTTATTGAACTTAACAATACTATCGATACGGTTACGCAGTTCAGGCTTGAAGAACTCCTTGAGTGCTCGTTCATCTTCGCCAGTCTTTTCTTGGTCCCCAAATCCGATTGCATTGCTTTCTGAATCGCGAGCACCCAAGTTTGACGTCATGATAATAATGGTATTTTTACAACTTACTTGTTTACCATTTGCCCCAGTTACATGTCCTTCGTCCAGCATCTGTAACAAAATGTTGGTGACATCAGGGTGAGCTTTTTCAATTTCGTCAAACAAGATGATTGCAAATGGATGTTTGCTAAGATCGGAGATTAGTTTACCACCACCGATGTTACCATCTTCAAAGCCCACATAGCCCGGAGGCGCACCGATCAGACTACTTACAGTGTGCTTCTCTTGGAACTCGCTCATGTCATAGCGCAAAAGATGCATGTCTAAATTGTCTGCTAGAGCTTTGGCCAGTTCAGTTTTACCTGTGCCTGTTGGTCCCAAGAACAAGAAACTAGACATAGGCTTTTTGTCATTACCGATTCCTGCAAAGCTGATATACACACGTTCAAGCACAGAATCTACCGCAGAGTCTTGACCATACAAACGTTGTTTAACATTGCTTTCTAGCTCAACAATTTTAGTCGAGCGCTCGTTTTGCAACTTATCTGTAGGCACACCTGCCACACGACTTAATTGCTCTTCGATGAGTGCTCGGGTAATTGTAACTGTACCTGCATCCTTGACACGCTCCCTCGCACAAGCGGCATCAATAAGATCGATACTCTTGTCTGGGTTTTTGCGATCATGAATGTACCTGTTGGCAAGTTCCACAGCGGCCGTGATAGCTTCGGTATCAATGAGAACGTTGTGAAACTGTTCGAGCCTGGGCGATAAACCAATGAGAATTTGTTCGGTAGTACCAGCGTCCGGTTCATCAATTGCCAAGCGATAAAAACGTCGCATAAGAGCGCGGTCTTTTTCAAAGCTTTCATAGTACTCTTCCCATGTAGTTGACGCCACAACCTTTAAACTGCCTTTGGTAATAGCAGGTTTCAACATGTTGGCAAAGTCTAGACTAGAATTGCCACTGGAACCGGCACCGCGCATGGTATGCGCTTCGTCCACAAACAAGATACAATTTTTCTTGGCCTCCAGTGCTGCAATTACAGTTTTTAGTTTTTCTTCAAAGTCGCCGCGATATTTGCTACCTGCCAGCAAACTGCCAATTTCCAAACTCCAAACTTCGTGGTCTTTGAGAAACGCTGGCACACGCCCGGCTTGAATTTCTTGTGCCATGCCTTCAACAATAGCAGTTTTGCCTACACCCGGATCTCCGACCATGAGCACGTTGGCTTTGAACTTGCGAGCCAGTACTGTGATCATTTCTTGTACTTCTTTGGTGCGACCAATCATAGGCTCAAGTTGATTGTTTTTAGCTTTTGCACTGAGATTAATACAGTACTCTTCTAGAATTTCGTTGGCTTGACTGTTGCTAATTTTACCTTCACTGGCTGTGTAATTTTTCTGCCAATGTTCAATGAATTCATTTTTCTTAACGCCGTATTTGAGCAAGAAATAATGAGCATGACTGTTGGTCTCACTCATGATGCTCAGATAGATATCGCCAGTGGTCAACGTTCGACGACCGGTAAACATGGCCTGTACATTGGCCCTGTTAAAAACACGTTCCAATGCTTGTGTTTTTCTAGGTTGTAAAACTTCTGTGTCTTTGGTAATACCAGTCAGTGTGTTTAGGTATGCATCAATTTCTGCATCCATACTGCCAGTATCGGTGCCAAATTTGTCTAGTACCTTGCGAAACGGTTGGTGCCGGATCATGGCCAACAACAAATGCTCAGTGATAACAAATTCTTGTTTTTTAACGCGAGCAATATCAATTGCTTGTTCGACGATGCTTTCGATTTCGGAATTGTTTGACATGGGCATATAAAAAAGTTAATCCAAGTTTTATTATAACATATCTCAATTAAGTCAGCGATGGTTTTGGATTGCTTGCTTGATCTCATCTGAGATATTGGTAGGCAATTGAGCATGCACTCGAACAAACATATCTCCAGTTTGTCCTTGTGCATTTGGAATGCCTCGATTTTTTACTCTCAACAGAGTTCCCGGTTGGGTTCCAGCAGGAATGGTAATTTCTAATTGAGTATCCAAAATGTCAGTTATGTGAATCGAACCCCCTAGGATCAAATCCCACACAATAACTGTTTGATCTTGAATAAGACTTAATCCTTGTCGTTGCCAACGGTTGTCGGGTCTTATTCTATAAGTTACAACCAAATCTGCACCACCAGGACCAATGCCTGCATATTGTACGTTGTCGCCGTCGTTGATTCCCAGGGGAATATTGATCTCCACAGTACTGGAACCACTACCGGTTCCTAAATTCACGGTGCGAGCACCACCTGTGGCAACGTCTTTGAGAGTTATCCACAACGTAACACGAACATGTCCTCGGCGAGGATGTTGTCCAAAATTTTGGAACCCGCCGCCGAACATTTGACTAAAAATGTCATTGAATTGTGTGCCACCAAAATCTTGAAAGTTAAAACTTTGGTGTTGTGGTCTAGGGTTGTCATAGGCTGCACGTTTTTCTGCATTGCCCAACGTGTCGTAGGCTGCTTGAATTTCTTGAAACTTAACAGTGTCGCCGCCTTTGTCAGGATGGTGCTGACTGGCCAGCTTGCGAAAAGCTCGTTTGATTTCATCCGGTGTAGCTGTTCGGGCAACGCCTAGGGCAGCATAATAATCAGTCATAGTAATAAGGAAAACCCAGTATTTTTTAATTATACTGGGCCTGCGGTCGTAAAGTCAAATTATCTTTGTTGAAACAAGTAGTCGACTATCCACCAAACGGCTAGGCCAACTACCAATACAGCACTGATCCAGACTACTATGCCTATCATTTTTTCTTACCATCAGGTACTACAGTGGCATTTTCAAGCTTCTTGTGTTGCTTGACTTCTTTACAAGTTTGTTTTACGTTGCCTTTGGCATCTTTAACAGGTTTGCCGTCTTTCATTTGGTCAACACATACCTTTTTGGTTTCTTTGGGCTCTTCAGCATACGCCAGCGAAGTACCTAGAGCCAATGCTAGTGCTAAAATTAATGGTTTCATAATTTTTCCTTTATCCTAAAACTGGGTATTCTGGCTCAGGTGGAGCCTTTTTGCCGCCCCATCCAGTTCCTACTGATGCTGAGGTTGCAACCGGGGTTGTGCCCCAACTTGGTGCGGGGTTGTATGCTGTTGACTGAGGTGAGCTTCCAAAGCTGCTTCCGCCGCCCAAGGGTTGTGATCCCCACGAGTTTGTTGTTGGCGCAGATACGCCAAATGTTGAAGGCCCAGGCCCTGGTAGTTGTGGTGCTGCATTGTTTCCTCCTGCTACTCCGGCAATCTTTTCTTGTCCTCGACTCCATGCGCTGACACCTAGCACAGCGCCCATGGCTACGTGGAACAATCCGCCACCCAGTAGCGTCAGTGGATTCCACTGGCGGAATGCATCGTTGGCTGCTTGTGTTTCCCAAAACTGTACTACAGTGAACATAATAGGGAATACAATAAAGTCAAATATACATACCATCATGTACATAATGGCCATCATTGGACGCCATTTTTTGCTCATCCAATCTTCTTCTTTTTTAGTGGGTTTGTTATCTTCTTTTGCCACGGTTAGCTCCTTTGTTTTATTTATTTTTACCACTGTGCCGTAGGTGTACCCAAAACTTGAAGGAATAAAACTGATGCGGTCCAGCTAGTCCAGCTAGTAAAAGGCGGCCCCGAAGGTGAGTAGTAGCCTTGCTGCCCTACGAGCGAGGTGTTATTGAGTTGCGTTGTAGTACTCTGCACTAAACCTAAATAACTTGTTGCGGCTGTGGCTGCGGTAGGCGCTTTTCTTATAAAATAATTCTGGTTATTAACGCTAGATGCTGTTGGACTATTTGCAATGGCAGCATACGATGCAGTGGGCGGAAACGCTGTGGCGATCAAAGGTGTTACTGTTCCCGAGGTGCTACCTTGCCTGCAAGTAAATCCAATAATGTATGTGCCTGTTGGTACTGTAGCTACGCTAGCGGGATGTGCCAATGCAAAGTTTGCAGTCCAGCCACCAGCTGGTGTTGCGGCCATTTGGGAGTCATTTAATACATATTTTGTTACACTTGATAGCCCAACAGCAACGTTGGCATAGTCTGTGGAACTTACGGCAAAGAAATTGTTAGTAGTCGCAGCATCGTAGGCCAATTGGCCAGCAGAACTGAGCAGTGCTCGCATTTGACTACCCCCAGGACTTATTGTCACTCCCTCGCCTATAGTAATTCCAGGACCTACTACTATTGCCATTAATGCACTCCCATGACATGCAGTGCGTGATTAGTATGTTTGATGCGATCGTCTAGACCAATTTGTCCACCGTTGATAGCACGAGTTAGTCCTTTGACGTCGTTGGCATCAGCAAAACGATTTAAATTGTTTTGTTCCCAGAAGAAGCAAGCACTTTGTGCTGCGCCTTCGAATGTAGCAAGGTAGTCGGCTGCTTCTTCTACAGGAATACCTAAACTACCAGCAAAGAATGTATAGTTGTCTTTGCCCGTGAGTTGAATTAGACCACGACCGCAATAGCGCCAGCCATCGCCAGACGCTTCGTCGCCGTTGCCCATACGGTTGGCATAGACTCTGTTGGCAATCTTTTCTGGTTGGCGTTGATACTGTAAAGCAAGTTCTTCTGTGGGAAAATACTTGCGGAATGTACCCATCAAACCTTTGGCACTGTAGTTTAAGTTTTCACGAATAAATTTAAATCCGCCTGATTCGTGTGCGCATTGTGCTACAAAGTGTGCCACACGCTGTGGGGTGTCAATGCCGTAGTCTTCTAGCAGTTGATCCAAGGCTTCGTGCCAGTGATCAATGTGCGGGTTGCCCGGCACCATTTGTCGTAATTGATCCAGTGTTAATACACTCATTGTTAGCTCCTTTATTTTCCTGTCCATACGGCATAGAGGCCGCCACTTGAATAATAGCCACCATACACTTGACTGAGTTTTGTGTTTACGTATGCTTCTAGTTCTTGTTTTGTTGTATTGGGCTTGACATCAAAAGCAAAATAATGACTGCCCCATTTGCTTGCACCGATGTATTGACCACCCAGCTCGCCCATGATAGTGTCTATTCTTTTTTCCGCTTGTTTGTTTTGACTATCATTCCATCTTTTATCGCGAGCCGGCATGTCAGAAGTATCTCGGGTCTCTAGGTCATAATCATCTACTTTAAAATACCCCTTCATTTCCACGCCGGGGATTTGACTTAGGCTTAGCCAATTTTTACGACCGCCAGGTGTTTGGCTAGAACCAGCCAACAGGGGTCGACGCATAATAGTCAGCACAATGCCGTAAAGTGCCTTGGCCAAGCCCTGGCCGCGATAGTCTTCGTCCACAGTGATTGTTCCTACCTGAACTGCACCAGGCAGTGGGAAACTACCGCCGACATCGTCTACTGTGAGTTGACCTATCAATTTACCAGGTGCTCTGTCATATAGTTTCTTACGTTCCAAATCTCGTAGTTTCATACGCACTTGATATTGATCCCATTCTCGTCTGGTGTAGTAGGAAGGACGCTCGGTGCTTATAGGTGTAGGCTCAAAAGGATCTTTGTTGTCCTTGTCCCATAGCTTGACGACAAAATCGCCTCTGCCGTCTTTGGTTATGGAATACAGCAGACCACTGCCGCCGGGTAATAGCCGAACAGACTTTTCTCTACCATAACTGTCTAGGTATTCTTTGCCACCTTCAAAACCACTTTTGCTCAGGCGTTCTATTTCTGATACAAACTCATGTGCTCTCATTTAACGTTCTCGTAAATCTTCTTTTGTTCTGTGTACCAATCTTGCCAACCGTGTGTCTTTTCTGCACACTGATAGTAGAGAGCATAGTTTTGAATTACAATCTTCAGCATGTCGCGCAAGCTATTTTTGCCGTCGTCAATTTGTAAGAGGTCAGGGCAGCGTTCCAGCAGCACAGCAGGGGCCACAGGGAATTCTTGCTTGACTGGCACAGCGGTAGAACAAGCTGTTAACAAGATAACCAACACAACTATTATGAATGCAATTAAACTAGGCAACTTCATTTTGCTGCCTTTCTTTGCTGCTCGATGATTTTGTTCATTCTAGCTGCTTCGTTGTGAACGTCTATGGCTTCTTGCGGAACTCGGCAGTCTTTTTCCACAGTAATAATATTGTCAACTTTTTGTATAATTGTTTCGCCCTGTTGCTTTATTATCTTATCTTTGTAGACAATTTTTTCTACAATTTTTTCATTGACTTTGGCAGACTCTTTCTTGGCTTCTTCGAGCTGTGCTTCAACCTGGCGCACACGCTCGCGCCACTCTTGTTCCACAGCAACACCGCCACGGAAGTAAACACCCAATACCAACAGAGCAACACCCAGGACTTTAAAGGGTAACTGATAATGGTAGATTAAAGGAATACGGTGTGCAAACCATCCTGCCACTGTAAGGCCAATGCCTGTCAGTAGAAGAATGTTACAGAACCATAAGATTAGTGCGTCGGGGAGAAGTTGTAGTATCCACATGCAGATATTTAGCATGTGGATTGTGGTTTAATTCACACGATTTAAAAACTGCGTAGTTTTCTCTGAAAGAACGCCTGTGACCTGTAGTGTAGCTCTGGGTGTGTGCCCAGCATTGGCAGTGGCGTGTGGTACATTCCACCAGTCAAATGTTGCTATGTCTCCAGCACGCCAGCCAGTCCAAGAATAATTGCCAAAGTTCCAGAAATGTCCAGGTTGCCAGTCTGTGAGCTGTACAAAATAACGCACAACTTGACTGGGGTCCGAAGGCATCCATTTTTCTAGTTTGTCTAGATGTAAATTCCAGGTCTGTCCAGGATGCTGCACATGTATGCGAGCCATGCATTTTTCCAGGCCAAACTGATCTGCTATGTGCTGAAACACAGGATCAAGATCATAGTTTAAATTTGTTACAACATGGTCTCGACTGTAACCCTGTTGTTCTAGGTCATACTCTTCTTGATCGTACTCTTCGCTGGCACGTTTGAGTGGGTCATTGTCTCGACCCCGTGTGCGCCAGGTAACAGGACGACTGTGTATGATAGCCTGCTGTAGTTCTTTGTCCCAATTGGGGTCTATGTTGCCCAGTAAAACAACAGTGTCCCAGCGCGAATCCATGAGATTAGTGTCAAAATGGTATTGGCTTCTTTGTTGAGTTATTTCCCAGTTTGATTTCATATCACTGTGACCTTTATGTCTGACGCTACATAATCTTGACGATATTCTGGTGCTGGATCGTCAAGTCCCAGCAACCTAGCTAGTTGTAGATTTGTTTCAACCACAGCAGCAGGCCATTCTCGTGCGCCGCGACGGTTGCCTTCATTTTCTCTGCGTATGCATTGGGCCATTTGTCTCAAGTCTTTGTAGTAATCTCTGTAGGCTGGATAAGAAATATTGAACTCTCCGCACTTTACCCACCAACCTAGACAAGCATCATCTGAACGATCCACTAGCACTACGGGACAGTCAGGCCAGGTGCGTTTGATATAATCCAAATGATAGCCAAATACATGACTTTTGATAATACGGATGCCTTGACCTGAAAATGGACGATCAAATTCTGCTTCATTTTGTTCCCGGGTGTACTGATCCAAGTGTTCAAAATGATCGCCAAATTCCATGCCTGGACCCCAGTAAACACCCATGTGCATGAGTTGATATTCGCCTGATGCATCATGATAATACTCACGATGTGGCGCAGCATCTGACGAATCAATACTGGGCGAGTAATAAATGTTTTTTACAACTGAACTCCATTTAGATCCTGGAGCACCGGATACAAAGATATATTTCATTTTTTAGGATCAATTCTACGTGCAATGGGTTGCCATGTTTGTTGAAGACGAGACATAGCAGCTCGTACGCCTGCTGGTGAGTGTTCTTCAGCAGTGATATACATTAGATTTTCACGGAATCGTGCGCCGGCTTCTGCTGATCGAATAGCAGGAACAAACTGGTCATGATACCATGTTTGAATTTCTTGTGGTGTGCCAGGCGGCAGCACAATGTTCCAACAACCGTGAATGCTGAGACCAGGTGCTGCCTTTGACATCAATGGTGCTTTTTCAAGTCCTGGCAGTGGCTTGGTATCAGCAATACCGATCAATTTTAGCTTGCCTGCTTGTACATGCGGGTATCCCACAGCCACAGGAGTAACACCAAATTCAACATGTCCGCCCATGACGTCTAACAATGCCTGCGCAGGACCTTTGTACATCACAGTTTCAATTTTGTCGCCTCCTGGAACTGCTAACTTGTCAGCAAGGTACTCCACTGCTAACTTGTGACCGCCACCACCAATGGCAAAAGTAATAGCACGTTCTTTTTTACGAATAGCAGCCACTAGCTCGTCTGGAGTATTGATTGACGAACTAGGGTGCGCCCAAAACGCCAGTGGACTGCGAGCAATATTGGCCACAGGGTCCAAATCCATTGGGTTGTATTTTACAATATTGCTGTACCATACTTCTGGTGTAACCCAATTTGATTGGCAAGCAGGAACCGAAATAGTGTGCCCATCTCTGGGCACAGTAACAAAATGATTGATAGCAACGTTGCCATCTGCCCCGGGACGATACTCTGGTACAAATTTTACCCCAGTTTTCTTTTCCACAATATCAGCTACAATCCGAAATGATATTTCATTTCCGGCGCCTGGTCCATTGGGGAATACCACAGCGACAGGTTTTGTAGGTTGCCAGGCCAATGCAATGGTTGGCAGTGTGATAGCAAAGATCGCTAATAATTTTTTAATGTTCATAATAGTCTCTTAAATATTACAAATTCTCCAGGGCTCTTGCAAATTTTTGCGGTTCTCTGTAAAATTCTACTGTATATATCAAAATTTTCTATGAACACCAAAATTTTTTCTCTCTTAACTAAAAATTTGCAGACTGCATTTAGTTTGCCCAAGTATGCTCACATTGCGATCGATGCAAACACCCCAGTGGATAGTCTGCCCTGGACCCCGGCACGCTATCGCAAATTCAAAGATGCTATGTGGCACGAGCTACAGCTAGATTCTGATTATGTTGGTACAGTGCGCGATATTACTGCAGATTTAAGCGAACGTTACACCCATAGATTTTTTGCTGAAATATGGCGTCCCAGAACGGGAGAATACGATCATTCGGGTTGGGCTCTGGTTGAAGAAATCAACAAACTCAATCCAGAATCAGTGTTGGATGTAGGTTGTGGTTACCATCCATTCAAAGGACGCATTCACAACCTAGTAGGCATTGATCCCTACAATGACGCAGCAGACTATGAAGTTGATATTTTGGATTACAAAGTCAAGCCCGGCAGTCACGATGTAATCATTGCCCTGGGCTCAATCAACTTCAACAGCAGAGATGAAATTGAACAGCGTTTTGCTCACTGTGTGAGTTTACTAAAGCCCGGCGGCCGTTTTTATCTACGTGCCAATCCAGGGATTCCACACAAAACAGGACCTTGGGTGGATATCTTTGCCTGGAGCTTTGAAGTTGTAAAACAACTGGAAGAAACTTACAATTTGAAATTGTTGGAGTTCAAAAAAGAACCTGCCGACTTGGGCAGGCTCTATTTTGTGTATGAAAAATTATAATATACCAGCTGCGGCCTGCAACGCACGAGTATCTTTTTTTATTGCGTACACAGGTTTAGCTGATAAACCTGCTGCTACACGCATTTCATTTAGATCTTCTTCGTGCTGATTTCTATAAGCATCCGGAGTCAGCGGCACAGACTGTTCAAATGCTTCTTCGCTCCAGGGATGTTCTTGATCTTCGTAAGTAAAAGCCCAGTCTTCGGGCTCAAATTCAGTGAGTGTTGACAAATCGTCTAGCAATTCTTGAATATGTCTAGCAGCAGCAGATCTGCGGCGCAGTTCTAGATACACAAGATAACGTCCAGGTTTGATTTCTCCAGGGCTTACATCAGCATCTATGACATAATCGTAGCCTTTTTCGAACCAAGCCATTAAGTCTCGGGCAGCAATTTTGGAACGAACAAAAAAACTAAGAACAATAATGTCAGCATCGTCGCCCATTTTTGAGCTGAATTCATCCACGTGAATAGTGGGCTTCATCATGCCGTCAAGGTCTTTGTATTCAAGGCCTTCAGACAGCTGGGACTTGAGTGGGTTGTTGGAGTTGTTGCTGTGCATCTTGTGCCTGCTCGTCATTTTGATTTTGTTCTTGATCTAGATCTTCGTCATAGGCTGAATCTAGTTCTTCAAGATCGATGTCTTGATCTTCCATTTCAATGCTACCTGTGCGTATTTCACTCATCAATGCCTTGGGCATGATGATTTCTACTAGCCACACAGGTTTTTCAATAATTCGGGCTTTTTTAGTCCCGGGCTGATAGTCACTGGGATTGTCAATGCGAATTGGAATTTTAACTTTTTGTTTTTTATAATTTATTTCACAATCAAACGGCAGCAGTCGTCGAGCTGCACGTGGATCAGGCATTAGCTTGTAGGGCCACATAAATGTACAAGCTACTTTGTATTTTGAAATTTCAGGCCCTTGAACTAGTTCGCCAATGATCCAATTTTTAAACGCATAGACATCCACTTCGTCTAACACACGCTCAAAATCCAACAGAGTAGTTAAACTACCGTCGCTCATGTAAATGTCGCGAATGTTATCGGCTACCTGCCAGTAATCTTCGTGGTTCTTGAAAATCTCTTTGTCCATAGTGTTATTTATGGTTGTATGCGTCTAATGTTATCGATCAGCATCTTCCCGCCGATCCACATTCCAAACGTACTATCCCAACTGCCAGATACAAACACAAATTTATAAGCACCAGTTGCAGCAACAGGGACTATGGTCGATTGCCAAGTTGTTCCCGATAATCCGTTGAGTCCGGATGATCTAAGCAGCGTAACATAGTTTCCAGTGTCCTTTTCTACCATATATGCGTATATATTGTAAGCATCTTGCCCAGCTTCAGCTCTCCAATCAAAACCCACACTATCCCCTGCATTGAACTCTATGTAAAAATTACTGTACAGTGCAGGCCCGTATACTAATGCTCCTGGTGGGTCAATAATACCTATAGTGGGACTACCAATTGTAAGTTGCATACTTTGCACTTCGCCCAGTGGAGGCTTATCCACAGTGTTGAGTGAATAATTGAATGAAGGCATTGTAAGAATTGTAGTTGCATCTCCGGTGCTGCCGTAGGGATTGGGCATGGGATCAGCAGGAGTGGGCCATCCTGCTAAATTGCTCAACCCTCCCATGCGTATTCTTGTGGCCGCAATGGTCCAACCATTGATCCCTTGCTCAAAACCTAGGTTTGGAAACTGTGGCAATGGTGGAAGAGCATCTGGCTGTACAAACCAAAACCCTAGTCTTGCTGCACCTGTGGGCATTATGAATAGTCCGTGGTTAACGTAGCGTAGTACTTTGTACCGTCGCTAAAAATATTGATCATGTCAATACCGTTGCTGTCTGTGGTCAATGTTTGATACCCGCTGGCAAACAAATATGCAACGTTGGCATCCAACAGTCTATTGCCTGTAGAATCTTGAGTCAGTATCAGTGTTAGGCTTTGACCAGCACTCATGTTGGTAGGTACATTTAACGTAATATTACCAATCAGTGTGTATTTTTGAACAGTTCCGTTGTTGCGATTTGGGGTCACGTTGCCTGCAACGTTTCCTGCAGCATACACAATTTCTGTAAAAGTGTTTGTAACAGTTGCAATGTTGTTGGAAGTACTTACTGATATTCCTGTGCCCGCAGACACTGATGCAAGCCCGATAGTATCTGTTATGGTAATAGTTACTTCGCCAGCTAGATTAGTAAGTGCAACCCCGTTGCCTGTAAAATTCAACAAAGTAACTTTGTTGGTTACAATATTGCCATCATCGGCAACTACCACAGCATAGGGTTCTTCAACAGGAACATTGGTTTGTTCGTCGATTGCTGTTGGCCCTGTGTCATAGACCAATGGACCAATTACAGTGGTAGTAGTGGTAACTTCTACTGGCGCGGGTGTTTTAAGTGGTGGTCCTACTATTATTGATTTTGTACTAATTGGTACACCATCTGGTCCATATTGCATTTTGTGTGTCCTTTGCAATATTTATCGAAATATATTTGATGATTGCTTGTCAATGTTTAGGTGCAAAGCCTAATACTTATCTCACAAAACTAATGAAATCTGTCCACATAATTAACCCGATCTCAGACCCGTAAATATCTTTGTCCAACTAGGACATAAAGGAGTAAACACTTTGAGCAGAAATCGCGCCGCAAAGGCACAAGCAAAACGTATGACACACACAGAAAATACCATCAGCTTCGATCAAATAGCTAGACCTCAAGCTAGGCGAATCGACTTGGTCCCTCGAACACGAAACCAGGAGCAGTTGGTGTTGGCTTTGCAAGATGCAGAGCAGCACATTGTGGTCACCCACGGACCAGCAGGCACAGGAAAAACTTATCTAGCTATGCTGGCTGCAATCAAAGCACTTAAAGAAGGAGAATGTGATCGAATTATTATGACCCGCCCAGCAGTGGGTGTAGAAGGTGAGCAACATGGATTTTTGCCTGGCAACCTAGTTGCCAAAATGGAACCGTGGACTCGCCCATTACTTGATGTCATGCGAGAGTATTATCGCCCCCAGGACATTCTAGCCATGATAGAAGACCAAGTTGTGGAAATTGCGCCTCTGGCTTACATGCGCGGCCGCACCTTCAAAAATGCATGGATCATTGCTGACGAAATGCAGAATGCAACCCCAGCACAGGCCAAGATGTTAATGACTCGTATTGGAGCAAATTCGCGTATTGTTATCACCGGAGATGTAGAACAAGCTGATCGTCATTCCGGTGACAACGGTTTATTAGATCTTTGCGATCGATTACAAGCACACCTAGTAAAAGGAATCGCTGTATGCCCTATGACCAACAGGGACGTACAGCGTCACAAGATCATTGGTGATGTGCTAAAGCTTTATTCTGACTAAGGAGCCTTTATAGAATAAAAATTTAGGTAAAACCCAATTGCCGAGCGAATTGCTCGGCAATGTGTTTGTAACTTTGTTTTCCGGGGTGCATGAGATCTCTGGCTAGATCCAATGTTTTGATTTCGCTGCGTTTGATTGCAGAAAAATGTATGCCTGCTGAACTACACAGTTGCTGAATTGCTAGTGTGTTCTTATCTAGATTCAAGTCTTGATTTGAAGTCGACGAAAACCATTGTTTGACAAAATTATCATTGCCGTAGAAATTGTTGCTGACATCGTTGGCCATTAAATTTGTAACAATGCGCTGCGAATCGTCGATGATTTCTAGTCGATGCTTATCGGTCTGTAGCCAGCACAAAAATTTTGGTTTTAGTAATCCAATATAATGTTTGGCAAATCTAAATGCTGTGTCATTGCTAGACCCCGAATGTCCAAGATTAGCAACATTGAGTTTGGTTATTTCGGCAAGTTGACTGGGCCAAGAGTGTTGTTCTGCTACACCGCAGCCCATGGTAAAACTACATCCCAACGCAATAATATCAATTGATTCAAACTCAGTGCCGCGAAATCCGTGACTGTTGAATTTGTAAGTGATGGGCTCTGGGTCAAAATTCAGTTGTTGAAGTTTTGATAAATTTGAAAGATACCGTTGTTCACTGTCCGAAGTATCCCAGAGTTGTTCTGAATTTGCTGCCCAATTGTAGTTATGAGGAAGCATCAGTGATCAAAGTATAGATTTCTTTCCAGTTACGAACACGCGGTATGTTAGGATCCTCGTAGTTCATGTTGTGTCCGTGTTCCATCAACAAAGACCGCAGTCCAAGTTTTGTACCAACTTGACAGTTGATAATTTTATCTTCTACCCACCAAAGCCCTGAGCCACGGTAGGGTTCTAGTGCTTCGTCTTTGTCTGCACCTGTTTCCAAAATCACAAACTTTTCAAACGCTGTTCCACCAAACAACTTACGCAGATTCATTTTACGTAGCTCTTGTGCATCAGGATTGGAACTCAAGCTGGTAATAGCGTGAAACACAAACCCGTGTTCTTCGTGCAGACGTTTGACATAGTACATAGCATCACGCAAGGGTGGCAAAAATCCAATGTGTGCTGATTCATTGAAAATCTTGATTAATTTTTTGCCTTGCTCACGATCAATTCCGTAGCGTTTGCCAATGTCGTATTTGAGGTTGCCACCTTCGACTTGGTTGAATCCATGTGTACGCAAGTAAACGTCAAAACTGTATTCCCAGTCAAGGAGAACACCATCAACGTCAGTTAGAATTATTCGGTTCTGCATTTTTTTCTTCAGATTTTTTAAACTCAACTTCATAACCGTTTTCGTGAAACAGTCTCTTGATAATGCTTTCGTAGTGTTGCATGTAATATTCTACAATGCGGTTAAAGTCTCTCGGTACAGTCACACCGCCCATGCTGGCCTTGACAACTTCTAATTTCTTAAAATCCAAAATAACATTGGCAGTCTGAATGTCGCGAGTTTTTAGATTACGTGCAACGGACATTGCTTCGTCAATCTTGCCGTCGGGCTTTTTGTAGTAGGTAAGTATAAGATATCTCATAACGTTATTGTAACAGTCTTTAGTAAAAATGTCAATCCCTTTGCCTAATTTAGCACACTATGAATGCCGAAATGAAACACTTGAAGTGTATGCTTCCGATCGTAGAGGCATAGTTGAGTATAAGTTCAATAATTTAGGATATAGAAACCAAATTGATTATGTAGACCAAGGTCAGCCTGTGGCTGCGTACATTGGTTCTAGTTTAACTTCGGCAATTGGTATTCCTTGGGAAAAAAGTTTTTGTTATTTAAGCTCGAAGAAACTGTGTGTTGAGCCTTGGAATTTTTCTCAAGGCTGCACTTATATAAACAACGGCACAACATTGAGTATGATTGAATCCTTGCTTCAAAGCCAGTTGAACATACAATATTGGATAGTGCAGTTCATTGATTTTGATCGTGGACCCACACCTGCTGATAATTCCAAAGACTTAGAAAAAAATACCATGGAATTTGTAAAGATTTTCTATCAAATTGAAAAATTGCTAGAGGACAAAAATTGGTGTTTCTTATGTTCGGACAACAAAAATCATACTGTACCTGACAACATCAAAAACCATCATAGGTGTGTGTCCTGGAACTTTCCGTTTGTTGATCGAGCAGGAGTAGGATCGCACCCAGGAGAAAAATGGCACAACATTATGTCAGCCGGGATAGTAAAAAAGTTAAATCAATGAACAGTCTGTTCAAATTTCAACTGCATTTGACTATTTTTTTCTACCCAGGCGCTGTGTAACACTTGCAATTTTGTAAGATCCAGTTTGGTCTGTCCGGACACACATGCAACAATGTCAGATAGCTTTTCAAAGTTAAAAAAATCTTTGAGTTGTATTGCAGCAAGATTGGGATTGTTGCGCCAGGTTTCAAGATTGCGTTTCCACCGCACCTGGCAAATTTCTTTGACGTTGCTCTCATTTACATATCGTTGCAACGGCAAAGGCAAAGTCAGTTTTACCCTTTGAGTCAACACTGAGTGATTTTGAACTCTTTTGGTTGCATACAAATCAACAATAGTGGAATTCATGCTGTCAGGATAATCAATGTAAAACAAATGTTTGGCCAGCGTTTTAAATTCGTCGAAATAAAAATGCGTGTTGTCAATTTGATCCACATCCACAGATGCAATGTCATCCCAGGTCTTGGTTTTGTTGAACACAGCGTTGGTAAAATCTTTAAAATTGTGAGACAGTTCAACCATGCCCAACTTAGAAAGAGTGTAATCAAAGTTGGGATCTATCTGTTGGTTGCACGCCAATTTTAAAAAATCACCTGCACTGCCCCCATTGAAACATATTATTGATTGAATGCTTGGCATAGAAATTTATACAAAAATTGGTGCGTTTTTTCTCCTATGTGAGTCCCTGACACATCCCAATCTAGATTTTTGATCATTGGATAACAACGAGGATGCGGCAATGGATCGCCGCAAAAAACATGCACAAAATTATAAGAAACCAGCTGCTGGTAGTAATCTTCTAAACATTCAGGATCTCGATCAGTCCAGATCACAGCCATTTTAACCTGCGGCGAATACAGTTTGGAATTTAAGAAATTTTTGATAGTTTGAAAAATGTATTTGTTATCGTATACCCCACAAATACCGTAGTTCTGGGAATTTTCAAACTTGCTGGCAAATATCTTGTCTTCGGCTACTCCAATGCCTAGCACAATACTACAACCAAAAAATGCATAATCTGGAACAAAATTAAAATTTTTAGAGCTACGAAACCCTAATTCATTGAAATTATAGTCAATTATTTTTGTGCTGTCTTTGCCAAATGTGTTTACAGTTTTTCCGTGCTGGTTCCACATGGGAACCACTGGAGTTCTTAGGTCGTTATCTGACATAACTCAATCAGCGTGGCACTTAGATTAATTTCTACGTCAGCAACTGATGCATGGTTCACTAGACCATTGCGAATTATAACAATGGCCTGATCTTGTTGTTCTACAGTGGTGCCCCAGAGTTCTAAGTTATCGTACATCCATCGGAAAATATCTTCCGCTTCTTCGGGAGTGGAGTTTTGACAAATAGTCACTCGAGCATCGCGCACACGACCGTGTTTGAACAAATCCACACATTCTAGCTTCCAGTCACGTGCTGAACGATCAGATTGGCTTGGGGGATTTAACTTTCCAGATTGACTGTTAAGTTGCACTAAGTTCAAGCATTTACGAAGATCGGGATAGGTAGCTTTGACATAGCTGTCTAATGTATCAAGATCAAAGTCCACATTTTCTGACACCAACACTGTGGCTACTCGAGCAGTAAATTCAGTGTGATCAGTTTTGACAATATGGAATCCTTGGCAACGACTATGAATGGGAGGAATAATTCTATGTGGATAGTTACAAGTAAGAATAAACCGCACAGATTCTGAGTAATCTTCCATTAAATTACGCAAGGCAGGCTGCACCGATTCTTTATTCATGTAATCAGCTTCGTCGATCAGTACAACTTTAAATTTGCCAAATGGCATAGTCTGGCAAAAACTGATCAATCGATCTACCCATTCAACCTTGCGAGCTTCTTTGGATCCATTAGCATACATAACATCATATTCATCTATGCCCAGCTCATTGATCAGCATTTTGGCCAGAGTAGTCTTACCTGTTCCGGCTGAGCCGCTCAACATCAAGTGTGGAATTGATCCGTCGCGAATCCAAGATTGTACCTGATCTCGTTGTGCTTGATCCACAAACACGTAGCCATCCACTGTTTTAGGACGATACTTTTCTACCCAGAGTTCTTTCATATGTTTTTCAATCCAATGCGGCTGTAGCCTAGTTTAGTCTTTGTTTCTTTGCGAAATTGTTTGCGATCTTTATTATACTCTTGGATTACTAATTTTGCAAACTTTTCGGCATTGTCAATGCTCATCCATTTGCCGCTGATGTCTGTGCCTGCTTGGCGCATGAGGTCTTGAATTCTTTGGTTCATTAATATCTACTGCCTGGTTGTCCTGGATCATTGGATCCAGTACATTCTAAATTGTGATCTGTGGAATGCGGGCAACGCTTGTTACCGCAGGTAGGACACACAATCATACGAGTCATTACATAAGGAAAGTTTCCTGACTCGTCCATTTTGTCCTTGTTGCAATTATAACAGTAACATTTATAATTTTGCTGAGATTTTTTGCTAAAAATAGCGTCCCAGTTCGATCCAAACTGATCTTGACTTACCGAAAAGGGCCGGGGCCTTGAACCTTTGCCGCTCATACTAGTTCTTCTACAACGCCTAGGACTTCAGCAGCAATAAGAAGTGCGCCAGCAAGCACTAAACTGCCAGGCCAAATAAGAAACATACCAGCAGCAATACGTGTGGCACTTTTTACAAGGCTAACATAAAAATGTCCCCGGCTTGGGTCTTTGGGTTGAATATCTATCATAGGTTTGTGATGTGGGCAGCGCCCCTGGTTATAATCGCAGTCAGTTGTGTATTCTTTTCGACACACTTTACATTTTGTCATTTAGTGCCTTCCAAACTTGTTCTTTATTGTGTTCTTCTAACCATTCATCCTCTCCGACGAATGTGCTGGTGTTTTTTAACATTTCATCCACAGCAAATTTTACACGATACAGATCTTGTTTGCAAGGCCAGTTATTCCAGCCAGTAACATAAGGATCATTGGCGCCGCGGTACATTTTCTGACACTCAGAAATAACAGCATTGACGTTCCAGTCTTTGATCATCAGTTGTGTTGCATCCAGCTGGGTTTTGCTTCAATATGCACAGCATCGGAGAATGTTTCGTCATCCATGGGCTGGTCACTTTGCAAAAGAATGTCTGCAGGATCTACACGACGTAAAGTGTGCTTACCTGTTTCGTCTTCGATATCAATGCCTCGAGTCCAACGACCGTGTGACACCAAGATCCAGTCTCCAACCTTTACGTCTATTTGATCAGGGCCCACAGCGTAGACTTGTGCCCAGCGTGGACGAATTCCTGTGCCTTTGCCATTGTCATTGAGCAACACAATACCTCCTGTGGTAATGCGTTCATCAAAAACCATGTCTACTACCACTACACTGTCGTTCAATGGTTTGAGACTCTGACGCTCAATTTTATGTGCTTCAAATGCTAATTTGGTCATTTTTTAGGTGTCGTTTGTTTGTTGTATTGATGATTAACTTGTTGTGTTTTTGAACTGATTGGGCGGTTCATGTCGTCCACAACATCTCCACGTGCATTGACATTCATGTTGCCTACTGCACGTACTTGTTCATTTTGTAGCATTAGTCGTCCCATGTCTACAGTTTTGCCCTGGGCTGTCTTGTAAGTTTTTTGTGTCATAACTGTCTCCTAAAACAATATTTAACGCAAGAATTCAGCAGGATCTAATTCGTAGTACATGCTGTCAATTCTGTGTACTCTTAACTTGTACAACACATAACTGGCCACACTGCTTCCGCGCCCCACACCCCAAATCAAACGATTTTCCTGCATTACATCCACAAGGTACTTGAGATAACGCAGCAAATCAAACAAGTTTCTTTCTTGAAACAACAGTAATTCAGCGCCACAGCGTTGTAGTTCTGCATCGGTATTACAAAGACTCAGCACATACTCTGCAATATCCAATTGTTTGTATTCATCGGGCATGTACCAATTGGCCTGGCAACGGTGATCAAATTCTTCTAGTGTTTGCGATTGTGCCAACTCATCATATCGCACAAATGCAGGCACATTGTCTAATATGATTGCAGCAGTTTCAAGGTCAATGCTGTGATCAACCAACAGATGTTGTAGTGTAGCAAGGTCATGGCCTTGCAAATACAAATTAATTACATCTTGCTCATTGAAAATCAGTTGACCAAATTTATCAGTTTTCATGCTTGGGAAATTTTGCGTATACCACAGTATGCTGGGTTTCTTGAGATTTGTCAACAGCATCTGGCCACAAAAGTCCATACTCAGACCAGGGATTGGGTACAACTTTTACAACCTTGTCTGGTGTCTCGCCATCTGTGAGATTATGGTGTCTTGTTCCAGGCTCATGCCACCAGCCAGTGGCCGAAAACGGTCCTACTGAATCTTCTTCGCAGTGCTCGTACCAAACATCGTCGCCCAAAGACGAACAAATGTCCAATGCAGTAACAACCATGATTCCCTCCATGATCGCATTGAGCTTGCAAAACAACATTAACCCAATTATTTGATCCACAGGCTCATCTGGCAGGGTTACAACATTGGCTCCGATCATTTGCAGTATTTCGCATAAATCATTTTCTTGTTGATTAACAAACACTGCATCAACTAACTCAGCATTTATAAAACATTTTAAACGATCCATTGCTATGTTTATAGCGGCTCGATTTTGGGACTGTGTTTGCAGACTCAAATTAACTTGATATTGGTTTAGTTGTAAAGCACCATCAATGTGTATAGCGCCAGGAAATTCTATGTTGTATTGTAATCTTACGTTCATTGAATATTGATTTTGTTTTCAAAGTCGATGTTGTTGATATTTTCTTTTTTGTAGCTTTCTTGTAACCGAGCTTGATAGGCATTGTAGTAAGTTTCCAATGCCATTCTGATTTGATTAGCAAGATGCCCGTTTCCTGTTCTCTGCGCAATAGATAACTTTTTTTGCAAATCTCCAACTTTGGAGTTCAGCTCGTCTAATGTCAGAGTAGAAAGATCGCCAATTAATGGATGTTCCATGGTTAGATTATATTACAAATCTGGACCAGAGTCAACAAGTATGGTTAACTCCAGTTACCTACTGATACCACAGAACTGTTGCCAACTGGTACCAAACGGAAATAACTGTTTTTAACTATGGTAGGAGCGCCACCGGGTGCAGCACTGTATTGTATTTGTGGAATAACAGTACCAGCACCATTGGTTCTGATCATGCCTTTTAATAACACAGTGATATTTTCAGTGGCCGACGTTGATGCGGCAGTTACAACCACTGCTGTTGCACCTGTGCCAAAAATTCTGCTGACAGCGCCCAGTGTATTACCAGTTGTAGAAGTTGTTTCTGCTAGATAAGTGATACTGGTAAATGTAGCTGTACCGCCAAACAATGTAGACAAGGTATGGCTGGTGGTACCTGCAGCACGAGTAATATAATACACTGCTTCAAACATATAGCTCATTGATCCAGACAATGTAATTTCGCCATTGGGTGTAGCATTGAATACTTGCTGTGCAGATGAAGTGTTTGATGCAGTGTAATCTACGCTTTGTGCAATAAAATATTGACTCGGCGAAACACCTCGCTGGTTGGCAGCAATTGAGTTGTAAATAACTGTGCCGTCATATTCAAATGCACCAGCTGCTGGGGTTACCAATAAAGTTCCAGCAGTTAGCCTAATAGGTGCATTTGTAGTGGTTCCAGCAGTTGGTCTAACAAAACCGTTTAGGTTAACACCGGCAACGTTGCCTGTTGTGCTAACAGTTCCTACGGTGATCAAATTGCCACCAGTGACGTTGCCAGTAGCGGTTACTGTACCTGCAGTAGAAACATTACCAGCAACTACGTTACCGGTTGAAATAACACGGCCGCCTGCAATTAAATTTCCGCCGGTGACATTGCCGGCTGCACTTACAAAACCTGTAGCAGTGATGTCATCGGTTTGAATGTCTGCGCTGACAAAGTTAGTTAACGCACGGTTTAAGTCAAATACTGTAATTGTTACGCCAGCGTCGTAGCTGCCAAATGCAAATTCATAAATGCCAGTGGCACCGAATGTAATGGTTCCAGTATAGGCATTAGAAGCCACGTAGCCTTGGATGCCACCGGTTCCTAGCAATTGTCCTGTGGCTGGTGCTTTGATAGTAATTGTGTGAGAAATATCGGTTATGTTTATTTGAACTTTTACATATCCGTAATTTGTCACTAGTCCGTTGACCGATGGAAAATTTGTAAACTCAATTGCAGTTGGTGCATTGGTTGTAAATGTTTGATAATGGCCTAGTGCATAATTTACTGTGGCAGTAAGAGGAGATCCTGTTGGTGATATTTGAACACGCGGTGCTGCAAAATCTCTAATGGCAGCAGCATAGATCAAATTATCATTCATGTTGTTGTCAAGCACGCCACCAGTTAACGCGGCCTTCAACAATGCTTTTGCTTGCAAATCATTTATTTCATCTTCGGCATATTGAAAGTTGGTTTTAATATTGGTAAAGTTATCGCGAAAGCCTTGACTGTTGTTGTCTTGCCCAGCTACTGGGTATGCGCCGTCGATGTTGTTTGGATTAATATTACTTGACATTGTTTGTCCTTGACCTTATGCAAATACGCAACCGTTGTTGCCGATGCAGAACCATTTGTTGTTGATGTATTTTAACGTGCAAGCATCGCCAATTGCATCAAATGTAATTGTGCCAGTACCAGAACTTTTCCAACCAGCATTAGCAACAGTAATTACCATGTCTCCACCGTCGCCGTACATAGCAAATACTTTTACTTGTCCATTGACACCCGCTGCCAGTGAAGCTGTTTCTGCTGATGCTGTGGTAAAATAACTGGTAGACACTGCCAAGCTTGCAGCAGTTGCTGATGCCAAGTCTTCGCTTGATGCATTCAATGGTATCTGTGAAATTTGAGTTACTGTTACTTCAGCACCACCGTCAGAGCATGTAAATTCAAAATCATAGTACCCTACTGCAGGAAATGTAATAACTCCCGAGTAAGCATTGGTGGCCACATAACCCTGTAGTTGTGACGCATTGATTAATGCTGCACTGCCGCCTGTGTTATCAGCAGCAATGGTCAATGTATGCGCAGTACTTAAAACTTCAACTTGCAATCTCATATAACCCACAGATGAAGAAACTGCTGTGGGCCAGTTACTGAATGTAACACTAACTGAACCGTTGGTTACCAAAGAATAATACTGGCCTGATGCAAAATTTAAAATAATAGCACCAGATGCTGCTGAGTCTGTGACCTTGGTAAATGCAACATCTTGCAGTTGTGCCGAATAGATAATGTTATCGTTGAAATTATTAGATTGGTTGGTTAGTGCAACACTGGTCTGGAGAGCATTGATTTCAGATTCGGCATACTGAAAATTTTGTTTGATATTGGTAAAATTCGTGCGAAATCCCTGGGTGCTGTTGTCTTGTCCAGCAACCGGGTATGCAGTATCAATATTGTTTGGGTTAATAAGACTTGCCATTTTTATCCTAGTTTATACCAATATGTTGGCTTTGGGGAATACGAGATATTTATCCAGTGCATCTGACGTATCGTACATATCAACTGGATCAACCCAGGCAATGCTGCCGCCATCAAACACTGTTTCGCCAGTGATAACAGTGGTAGCAGTAATCAAAGGTTGCCAATTTACAAATTCAAAAGTTTGTTGAGCTGCGCCTGGGCGATACAAATATGTATTTGCTGCATACTTTTGCCCTTGACTGGATGTAACATAATCGTCAGTGACAGTTTGCTCATCGAGTGTCAGGGTTATAGTATCGTTTGAATCAATGTTGATGGTATAAATTGCCATTCTGTTGTTGCCATAGTTAGCAAACATAGATCCTGAGCTGTTTGATAGTGTCACAGGAGCTCCGCCTGCAGTCTGACTTACTTGGAATTGTCCAACATACATATTCATACTGCCTGATTCTGTGGACAGTGTTATTGGTGCGCCGCCCTCGGTATCACTGATAGCAAATTGCGATGTAGAAGGAATATCTACAACATAATATGCTCTTGGAAGACCGTTGGCTTCTAGATCATTTACGTTACCAAACATTGTACCAGTAAACCAAACTTGGTCACCTTCTGCAATATAATCATTGATATCTCCAACGCCAGTGACTGTAATCAGATTGGTACCTGAGGTGGTGTTTGTGCATTCAACATTTACTACATCTACTACATAATATACTTCTATAAATCCACCGCTGGTTGCAGACAAACCACCAAACGGTGTGCCAGTAAACCAAACTTTATCTCCGACTGTCATTCCCAACGTACTGTTGCATCTAACAGTATCTGTTGCGGCATCAGTTGCTGTACAAGTTTGGCTATACCCTGAGCTAATCACAGGACCATAGTCAAATGTACCGGGCTCAGCCAACGCTGCTCCTGAATCAAAACCTGTGTCGTCAAAAGGATCTTGATAATCAGTGAAGGCGTCGTCAACAGAATCAAACACGCTGCCGTTTGGTCCTATAAAAGCTTCTTGTTTGACAAATATCAATTTGCTGCCGTTGGTAATAATCACTGTGGTACCAACTGGGGGTGTCTGTCCCGGAGTAGAAATCCAAGTAGGGCCGTCAAGGCCGCCGAGTGAATTTATATAGTCAATGGTTCTAAAATTAATGTCAGCAAATGCCAGTTCAGTGCAGGCATTTACAATACCCAAGTCGTTATAACCCAAAGTGTCAACTCGGTCAAATGTAGTTTGACTTGGGTCAGGAGTCCAGTCTTGAGTCACTGGATCCCAGTTTTTGCTCAGTGTAGAATCCAGCACATAACGATCTACTTTGAAATCAATGTTGTTTAGCTGTTGCCCAAACTGAGTGTTGATATAATATGCAATTCTAGCAGATTCTCCAGGATTTGTGTAGCATATTACCCAAGCAGGTGTAAAACCTAACACACGACCGTTGGTTTGTTTGCTAGTCATCCATAGAGGAAGCTTGGTAGAAATTTGCCCAACTACGTCAATGACTTGATCACGCATGTTGATCAAACTGTTGGGATACACTTCACTTATTACTGTGCTACCGTCAGCAGGGTCAACGATGGAATAAGGCAAACTAACTATCTTGCTTACACTTTGTCCTTGTGCATTTACTAAATCATCAATGACCTGACTGTATACAACTTCATATACTACTTCGCTGGTGGCAGGATCTATTGCTTGTGCAGTTTCTATGGATCCCAAAACTAAATTTTTCCAGTAATGGTTTTGATACAAACTCAACACATATGTTTCAAAAGTGTCTGGTGCGAGTCCAAATGCATGTTGGTATTTTACTTGTGTGCTAACACCAAAGTTTGGATCATCGGGTCTATAAATTGCATCCGGTATAAAAATATTTTCGTTGGTCAGCAGTTGATTGAGAAGCACACGATCGTTGGCTGGAGGCATGGCCAACACAAACAAGTTTTGATAAGGTTTGTTGTATGCCCTGATCATCTTGATTGTAAAAGTTTTGAATACAGAAATAATATCTCTTACACCAGTTTGTTGCATAACAACTTGCAGGTCAGCTCCAGAACCGGCTCCGGTAATAGTGAAAGCCGGATTGTCAGTGGTATAACCCGATCCTGCATCAACCACATTAACAGCAGTAATTGCACCTAGACTGACTTCTGCTTCTACCATCGCAACTTCTGCTGAAGCACCAGTTGGTGTTTCGAATTGAATCAGTGGTGCAACAGAATAGCCTGTGCCGCCGTCGTTGACAATGACTTCGCTGAGATTATACAAAGGTTGTTCAGAATCTTCGGCGTATGCATTAACTGTGAAAACAAATGTTGAATCAAATGTTGTTGGGTCAATATTGGTAACTGTGCTCTGACTTGAATCAAATGTTGTTGATCCAAGATCAATTGCAAAGGTATTGAATGTTGCACGACCAGCAATTTCGCCCGACGGCAACAGTTTTAGTCCTTGTGGCAACTCATTGTATGCACCGTCTTTGAGTCGATAGCTAAGAGTTCGATTACCAGTGTTTACTGCTTCTATTCGGAATATACTGGTTGAACCGTTTTCAATTTCACCCAGATAGGATGGGGTAAGCCAGGTGACTTCACTGTCAATATCTCCTGCAATTGTAATTGAGAAAGGATACGGAGGTGACGCAATCACCAGATTGGCTTGCATAGTACCTGAATCAGTGGTTAGCGTCACAGCAGTTGTTGACACAGGACTGTTGGTTATTTTAAATTGTGTTGTCCCCAACGCACCTGAGACTTCTAACACATAGTAAATTTTTGTAGGCGATGCATCAATCCCACCTAACCCGGTGCCAGTGAACACAATGGGTTGACCCACTGCTAATTGCAAAGTACTGTCGCAGGTAATAACATTGGTTATAGCAGTGGTTGCAGTGCAATTAATAGGTGTGCCAACAAAATCTGCCTGGTAGACAGTGATGTTAAAACTATACTCTAGCTCTGTAACGCCTTGGTCGGGAATAAAACCATAGTACCAACCTGACGATGGATCTAACTGTAGTCCTGGTGGTGCACCATAACCTTTATTAACACTGAATGCATATTTCACAGGCTCGTTGTCATAATCTTGGCCAATGAAACGATATGCAAAATTATTGTCACTACGCACACGCCCTAGGTTAGTAGGCTCAAAATTCAACAAGAACGGGAATCGTTCAGGTGTTTGGTCAGCTGTGACAAATGTGTTATCAGCGGTTATATAAGTATCGTCGGCGGTGAGATCTTCACGATTATATACAAAAATTGTAAATGTTCTTATGCTACTGCTTTTTCCGTCACTGACTTCTAGAGTAAATTGATAGTTTTTACTAATGGCCGAACTTACAAAGTCATAGGGAACAGTGCCCGAAGGAGTTTCGTCATATCCAACAGTTTCGTTTTCGTTTGGAGTTGGACGAATGTATCCTTTGATTACACCAGCAGAATCTATTGTCAACCCCAGTGGTAATGCCCCAGCAATCAATGTGACTGTGACATTTTCGTTTAAATCTGTTGATGTATATTGAATGGGAATTTCAACATAGTCTCCATCATAGTATGAACCAATGGTTCCAACCATTGACACAGAACTACGAACCTGAGATATGTTTACTTCGTATGTTCCTGTGCCGCCACTGCCGGTGATATATCTTCGAATAACTGTTCCGGGATATACGCCGTTGCCCTTGAGATTCATACCAGGGCGAATTGTTCCAACAACCGGCGGCTCACCGGACACTGTTAGAACTACGCCTGAAATAGATCCAGTGAACTCAGCAGAAGAAACATTTTGAAACGCTCCGGAAGGAGTTATAAATTCTGGAACGTCGTTGCCTGTGATGGTCAACGTGAAAGTGCGGTCCGATATAGCATCAACTTCGCCGGCTTGTGTTTTTGTATAACCCCGAATGGCAAACTTACTGGTCACGTCTTCAGCTACTTCTGTTGGAACTCCTTGTAAACTCGCCACAGCTTGTGGTACACCAATCAAAGTTCCGTTGTCAGATACTTGAATACCTTTTGGCAGAGTACCTGCAACCAAGTAGTAAAGAACATGTTGAGAAAACAATGCAGTCATGCTACCAGTTCCGTTGGTCAAACTAACTGGAGTGGTATCAGTCTCACTGTTGGCAATACTGAATTGAGTAGAATTTGCTACCGAAAGAACAAAATAACGAGTGTGTTCAGGTAGCCCTCCAAATGTTGTACCAGAAAACTCAACTTGTAGCCCAGGATAAACCCCGGCTGTGCTAGCACAGGTAATTAGATTGGTATCTGCTGAAGTTGCTGTGCAAATGGGTTGATTTGACAGTGGCTCAGTGTAAGCTCGAAGAGCTTGTTGGTAGAAAACGCCTTCGGGAATAACTCCCAGACTACCTGCAGGTGTGATCCAAACTGGTCTTGCCATTATACGCTATCCCAAGTTATACCGGTAAACAATCTCAATCCACCAAGAGTTGTGTTGTAGTACAGTTGTCCTGCTACTGGAGAAGCAGGATCACTGGCCGCAGTTGGAATAATCATTCTAAGTGTACCCTGTACGTTACCAGCCGTGACATTTCCACTAGCAGAAACGTTTCCACCAATGACGTTACCTGTGGTTGTGACCAACCCTGCTGTGGTAATATTACCACCAGTAACGTTGCCTGAACCACTTATGGTTAGACCAATGACTGCACCACTGGTGCTTATTTGGCCGCTGGTAGTTAAATTCCCTCCACGCACATTACCCGTGGCCGACACTAATCCTGCTGTGTTGATATTACCAGCGACGACGTTGCCTGTGATTGATGCCAGTCCTGCTGTGTTGATATTACCACCAACAACGTTGCCTGTGATTGATGCCAGTCCTGCTGTGTTGATATTACCACCAGTAATGTTTCCAGTTGCCGTTATCAACCCGCCAGTGGAAATATTTGATCCCAACAACCAAGAACCAGTGATGTTTCCAGTTGCTGTGATCAAACCTGCTGTGGCAATGTTACCACCAACAACGTTGCCTGTAACTGACGCCAGGCCTGCTGTGTTAATATTACCAGAATCAATATTGCCAACTGCACTTATTAATCCGCCTGCAAATATATTTCCACCAACACCTAAACCTCCAGCAGTTTTTAAACTTCCGGTTGTAGTAGAACTTGCTGCTGACGTATTTTTAATATTTGCTATTGTGGTAACTTCCAGTGTTGAAATATTGGCAATTCCAGTTGTAATTAGGTTTCCGCCGATTACATTACCTGTGACATTGAGTTCTCCAGCAGTTTCAAAATTCGCTGCAATGACATTGCCAACGGCACTAATTACGCCAGACGCATACATACCTCCGGTGGTATTAACATTGCCGCCATCTACATTACCTGTAGCATTAACGCTGTTGTTTGTATAAAAAGCTCCGGCATATATGTTGCCAACAACACCTGCCCCACCAGCAACTTTCAAAGCTCCGGTAGTAGTCGACGTAGAAATAGTAGAAGATTTTATGTTAGCTAATGTAACAATTTCAAGTGTGGCAATATTGGCAATTCCGCCAGTGACCAAATTGCCGCCAACAACGTTGCCTGTTGCGCTGACAATATTTCCAGTATTGATATTGCCGCCTGTGACATTACCTGCAGCAGAAATTATGCCGCTTTCAAGATTACCGATTACTAAATTACCGTAGGCATTGAAACTAACAATGTCACTGCTAACTGACACGTCAGTGGCAATAACCATTTTTCCAGCAGTGTTATCGTAACCAACGAATGCTGATTTTTCACCACCGCTATAATACCAAAGTTGTGTACCTCGGTCTTTACCATCATTGCTGCCAAGAGGCGTGTTGTTTGGCCCGCGACCCAATCCGATTATAGGATCTTGAACTTCCAATGTACCTACGTTGGTGTAAACAATATCGCCATCAACAATGAGGTTGCCTGTTATCAACGCTGATCCGGCTTGGAGAGCACCAGCAGTTATTAAATTACCACCTGTGATATTTCCACTGGTTGTTACTTGCCCTGTGGTTACTAGATTGCCTCCAATTACATTACCAGAAGCACTGATGGTTGTTCCGTTTATTGTGGTTCCAGAAACTATTGCAGCAACTACGTTACCTGTTGTAGATATTGCACTTGCACCAATGATATTACCGCCAACCACGTTGCCGGTGGCACTGACAATGCCACTGGTTTGAATATTGCCACCGATGACATTGCCCACAGCAGAGACTTCGTTGCTGGTTAAAAGACTACCAGTAGAACTGACAATACCGACAGTGATCAAGTTACCGCCTCGCACATTACCTGTGGCGCTTACTAAGCCTCCAGTGTTGACGTTGGCAACAACAATATTACCTGTGGCACTCAACGTTGCTGTACTCACAGTTGTGGTAGCAGTTAAATTATTTGCTGTGATATTTCCAGTGACTGCTGATACGTTTGCCCCAACGATATCTCCACTGGCAGTAATTGATCCAGCAGATGTTACTCCTGTGGTAACTAAATTTCCTCCAGTGATATTGCCAACAGCGTTTACTTCAGATTGAATTGATATGTTGTTTGACGTAATATTTCCGCTACCGCCTAACACATTGCTTACCACCAAACTGTTTAGTGTGCCGACTGTTTGTAAACTCGAATTAACCACATTGGAACTCAGTGTGGTTCCAGTTAAAAGTGCAGCATTAGAACTAACAGATTCTCCTGTGAGTAAACTTCCGTTGCCAATGATATAAGAGCCAGTGACGTTGCCAGCGGCACTCACTGCACCACTGACCACAGCATCGCCTGAAGTATTGATATTTCCACCGGTGACATTACCAGCGGCGTTGATTGATGCACCAGCAGTGACATTTAATGCTTGTACTGTTCCTGAAGAGCTAATAGTTCCGCTGGTTACAAAATTTCCTGATGTGGTGTTTCCAGTAACTGCCAAACTTCCGAGTGTGCCAACTGTTGTTAAACTAGATGTTGTAACGTTTGAGCTTAGAGTATTTCCAATCAACAATGCTGCGTTGGCTTGACTGACTACACCAGTTAGTAAACTTCCATTTCCTACAAAAAACCCCCCAGCAGTGACATTACCAGTTGCACTAACAGCAGAATTTGCTACCAAAGTTCCTTTAACAGTAGCTCCAGTTGCGGTTACAACAATGACATTGGATGTAAGACCACTGGACATTGTTATAGCACCGTCGAGTACCGGTATAGATACACTGGTTGTTCCGTTTGCAATGCCCGAAACACCCCCTGCAACTTCTAAAACTGCAAAGTTTTCGTTAATAATATCAAAAGCATCTCGTAATGGATCGCCGGTTCCGTCATTAGCGGTATTACCTATGTTAATTTGTTGTAGTACAATGGCCATAAATCTAGTCCTGTTATGCTATTTACCAAAACATACGCTACCGCTAAATACACTAGTTCGGAGTAATCAATGAGTTACATCATCAATAATAGCAGAGGACAAGTTGTTGCTGTCGTTGCAGACGGCACAATAAACACCACTGCCACAGATTTATCACTAGTTGGGCGAGGAGTGTCTGGTTACGGTACCAGCGAAAACGAAAATTATGTGTTTTTGCTGGAAAATTTTGCCAACGACACTGCCCCAGTACAACCAATATTAGGACAGCTTTGGTACAATTCGTCTACGGATATATTGTCAGTTTATGACAGCGGCAATGCCTGGAGTGCATTGGCAACACAAGACGACATTGAATCAGCCAAAGTAAGTCCAGCATTCACTGGTGTTCCCACAGCGCCCACTGCGGCTGTTGGAACAAATACCACACAGATTGCCACCACGCAATTTGTAACCAGTGGTCCTGCATTTATTGGTGCCCCCACAGCCCCTACAGCAGCCAGCGGAACTGCTAACACACAAATTGCTACCACTGCATTTGTCACAAATAGTCCAGCACTGGCTGGTGTTCCCACAGCACCCACTGCGGCTGCTGGAACAAATACCACACAAATTGCCACTACAGCTTTTGTTACATCTGGACCGCAGTTTGTGGGAATACCCACTGCGCCTACAGCAACAACTTCGGATAATAGTACACAACTGGCTACCACAGCTTTTGTGCAATCTCAAAAAAGCAGCATTGTGTTGACAGGAGTTCCCACAGCACCCACTGCGGCTGCTGGAACAAATACCACGCAAATTGCCACTACAGAATTTGTTCAAAGTGAAAAAGTCAGTCCAGCTTTTTCTGGCACACCAACAGCACCCAATGCTTTGCCAGGAACAAACACTAATCAAATTGCTACTACTGCATTTGTTGTAAGTTCAATCACAGGTGGCTCAAGTATTCTTGGAACCATGGCGCAACAAGCAGCAAATGCTGTGGTAATCACAGGTGGTACAATATCAGGATTATCCAGTCCTTTGGAAATAGCATCTGGTGGCACAGGGTCTGCCACAGCGGCTGGAGCAAGAAACTCGCTTGGATTAGGAAATTTATCTGTTCAAAATTCTGATGCTGTTGCAATTACTGGTGGAACTATTACTGGCATTGATCCTCTGCCAGTAGCTTCCGGAGGTACTGGAAGTTCTACAGCCGGTGATGCTAGAACGAATCTTGGGCTAGGAACATTAGCAACACAAAATGCAACCGCTGTTGCAATAACTGGTGGATCCATATCGGGTATCAGTCCGTTACCATTGGAATCAGGGGGTACTGGAGCAGCCAGTGCTGGTGCAGCCAGAAGTCAATTGGGTTTAGGCAGCATGGCCACACAAGGTTCTACATCAGTTAACATAACTGGTGGAACTATTAACAATGTACAGATTGATTCGTTGTCTGCTGCACTTCCTGTAACAGCTGGAGGAACCGGTGCACTTAATGCATCAGCAGCTAGAACAAATCTTGGCCTAGGCTCGATGGCAACACAGAATCTCAGCGATGTTAATATCACTGGGGGTACCATTGTTGGAGTAAGTCCAATACCTGTTGCTTCTGGGGGAACTGGTGCCAGCGATCAGTCTTCTGCTAGATTGAATCTTGGACTTGGTTCTATTTCTACACAGAGCGCTAGTAATGTCAACATCCAAGGTGGTGCTATCACAGGATTAGGAACTCCGCTTGACATTGCTTCTGGTGGTACCGGAGGTAACACTGCTGCCACTGCTAGAACAAATCTAGGCCTTGGTACCATGTCTACACAAAATGCTGCCTTTGTTGAAATCACTGGCGGAACCATTACTGGTTTAAATGCACCGTTGCCAGTGGCTTCTGGTGGTACCGGCGGCAACACAGCAGCAACTGCAAGAACAGGACTAGGACTTGGTACCATTGCTACACAAAATGCCAATAGTGTTACTATCACCGGCGGTGTTATATCTAACTTAGATAGCCCATTGGCAATAACTCAAGGCGGTACAGGATCTACCACAGCAGCTGGAGCAAGATTTGCTCTAGGGCTAAGAAATGGAGCAGAAACTGAAGTAGGAACAATAGCTACACAAAATGCCAACAGCGTTAACATCACTGGAGGAACTATCAGTAGTTTGAATGTGCCGTTGGGAGTCTCGTCCGGTGGCACTGGGGCTGCAAATCCTGGAGAAGCTAGACTCTCACTGGGTGCAGCAGATTCTGCAACTAGAATTATTGCTGGCACTGGTTTATCCGGCGGAGGCGATTTAACTGCTTCTCGAACACTTGCTATTGCATCAAATTCCAACGGATACGGAGTTCGATATGTTTCATCTATTGAACCAGCCGGCGGAAACAACGGGGACATTTGGTACCAAGTTTAAAATATGACAACAGTAACAAGGTATTTAGGTTATACAGACGGTATTCAACGTCTTGTTTGGTCAGGCCCTGGCGGAACAATAACAGCACATTTGTGGGGCGGTGGCGGTGGCTTTGGCGGTGGCGACGGCGGCCGTATAGGCGGTAACGGTACCGGCGGCGGCTATGCAACAACAGTGTTTACAGTGGTCGAAGGTGATGTCATTGACGTTGCTGTAGGCGAGCAAGGTGAAAATGGACAGGGCTACAGATCAGGTGCCGCTGGCGGTTCAGCAGGCGCAAGCTACGGTGGTGAAATATTTAACACCAGAACTGGTCCAGTGCTTCCGGCAGTGTACCCTCAGACTAATTCGAGTTGGGGATCTTTTTTAAATACCTACGGAGTTTGGGAATCTTACGCAGGGGCATCATCTTTTCAAAGAACTTACCCAGTTAATTTTCCAATCAGCGGTAACTATTCTTTTACGCTAAGTGTTGATAACTATGCTACAGTATCGCTAGATGGCGCAGTCATTCTTTCTGTAACTGGCAGCAGCAGTACAAATTATCAAAGAACTTTCCAGGCAACTGTTTTTGTAAATGCAGGTACACATTCTGTGTCCATTAATGCAGTTAACACTGGAGGACCTGGCGGTGTTGCAGTAACCATAGGAGCCACCAATGGCTACAGCGGCGGTGCCGGTGGTCGAGCAGGGTACAGTGGATCTTCTGGTGGCGGTGGTGGCGGTGGTGGTGCTACTGTAATATTAAGGAATAGTGTCTTATTGGCTGTTGCTGGTGGCGGTGGTGGCGGTGGTGGTGCCGGTGTGAATAGCAACGGCCAAAACGCACCTGGGCCGCGTGGTCAAGCCACTGCTGGAACATTTTCTGGGCAAAATGGTCAAGACAAAGCCGGCGACGGCGGAGGTGGTGGCGGTGGCGGAGGTGGTTACCAGGGCGGTAATGGTGGCGAAGTATCTGGAGGAGACAATGGTGCTTATGCTGGTTCTTATGGTTTGAGCTCTGCCCCTGGTGAAAATCCGTCTGGTATACTACCTGGCGGCGCAGGATCTGTATATTATAAAAATGGTATAGCACTGGGCGGAAGTGCTTCGGGACCAGCAACCGGCGGTTATGCAGCTATCGTAATAGAAACCTTTGGTACCAACATCCACGACGGAAATGATTTTGTTCCTGTGAGAAATTTATTCATTAGGCAACAAGATTCTTGGAAAGAAATTACAGGAATTTGGGTCAAGGAACAAGGCATTTGGAAAAATGTTGTGGGAAGCACAGCACCGCCATTTTCAAGATTGCCAAATACCATTGGCGTTAGCAGCAGACCTTGGATTTAAATTGAAAAGCTAGAGCCGCAACCACAGGTGCTTTGTGCTTGTGGATTGTTGATTACAAAACTAGAATTCATGAGATCTTCTTTGTAATCAACTTCAGCTCCTTGCAGATACTGCATACTCATTGCATCGACTACTACAGGCACTTCACCTGGTACATCGAAATCATCTTCTTGCTTGGTTTCGTCAAATGTAAAACCGTATTGAAATCCCGAACAGCCGCCACCTTGCACAAACACTCTTAACAGCAAGTTAGGGTTGTTTTCTTCGGCAAACAATTCTTTGATTTTTGCCACAGCATTTTCAGTGAGATTTATCATAGTCGCTCGTTGCAAACATCCCAGTCGATGATCTTCCAGATGTTGTCTAGATATTTTTCTTTGTCGCTTTGGTAATCCAGGGCCCAAGCATGTTCCCACCAGTCGACCAGCATGCAAATATCTGTACGCACAGCATGATTGGCAATGGTTTTGATATCACCGCCGGTGCTGAGATATACCCATCCCGACCCTTGGATTTTCATTGCGGTTTCTTTGAAGGCTTCTTTAAAATCTTCCCAAGTCTTGAAATTAGATTCTATCAACGCCAATACTGCGCCACGGGGACGGTTGGCGGCTTTAGGAGCCCTAAGCTGAGGGAAGAACTTATTGTGTAAAAAACTGCCAGCACGATTAAAATCCGCATTGCCTTCTCCAGAGTTATAACGCTTGGCATAGCCTTTGGCCAAGTGCTCGTAGTGATAATCGATGGTCTCCTTGCTCATCACAGGCTCAAGGTCCTTGACACTGTAGGGAAGGGGAGTGGTTTCTAATTTTGCCGGGCGTGTGCTAGCCTCAACAATATTAATAAAATCATAAATTCCAGATGCTGTTTCCATGCTAATATTTATCGGCGACGAGTAATCCTACCACGACTTAGATCATAAGGACTGAACTCTAGTTCAACACGATCGCCCAATAGGACTTTGATGTTATTGGTACGCATTTTTCCGGACAAATACCCCAAAACCAGATTATTGATGCCATCTAATCTAACTCTAAACATTGCAGAAGGCATAATTTCTTCAACCACACCTTCCATTGAAATAGTTTCCTCTTTAGCCATAGATGTTTACTTAGCTGAAATTCAGTTCAGCAGTGATCTTCTGTAGTCGATCAAAACGGAAACTGCGCCACTCTTGCTTGTCCACATCAAACACTCGCAGGCTGTGCTCGTCGGGCTCTTTGCGTTGTTTTGATTCTTTAACAATACCGTCCACCGGAGTTGCTTTGGGTTGTTTATCCTCAGGAATGTGCTGCCAGTCCAGTGTGCATTTCATGTCACGCACAGTGCCATCTGCTTTGACAAAGGTCACTGTGATAGGACCTTTTTGTAGTAGACTTCGTACCCAATCTCGGATCACTGTTTTGCCAGTGTCATCGGCTTCCTGGTATTGTGTACCGGGTGCGCCCTTGAGCAAACGAATAGTTTCTGCTTTGCTCCAATCTACATTTACTGGTGATGCTGTTAACATTTTATACTCCTTGTTTAACGTGATTTAATTTGCCCCACATATCAATCTGCTCTCGCAGTTTGTCGTTTTCGTCTTTGAATGCCTTGACTGTTGACATGGCCTCTTTTACAAGGCCTTGATTGGCTTTTCTTTCTTCTTGAACTTCTTCAATGAACTGCATGATGTTCTTGGTCTTGAGTTGGTTATACTGGTCTTGTATATTTTCATGCTTGTATTGCAAGTCAGACAGATCCGCTTCAGCGTTTCTAAGATTAACACGAAGATCTTCAATATAAGCCCCTGGGGACATTGACTCCCAATTATCCTTAAATTTCAAAGTAACGGGATCCATGCCTGCATCTACCAAATCGTCAACAAGTATCTCTCTAGTTCTTTCTATCACTTGTATAACTCTGCGGATCAATGGATCGTTGGAATATAAATCTAGATAGTGCAACAATTCTGTGTCTGTCATTATATCGTAGTTCATACTTTTGTCAACGCCCTTACAACTTCATATTGTTCAATTGCTTGTTCTACAGCACGCCAAGCATCTATTTCTGCCTCTGATATTTTGCGTTTGGTTTTCCTTCTTCCTACTGGTTCATTGTACCAGGTAGCAGGGTCAGCCTCAGTCCAGTACACCACGTTAGCATAGCCGCCAATGCTTCGGCTTTCGTAGTCGCGCCACTCTGCATACTTTGGATCCCAGTAGTAATAGTCTGTTTCGGCTTCGTCGTCGCCCATGCTCATGCCTTTGTACGCAAGGTAGTAGCCTTTGGTAGGCGGCAACTTTTCTTCTACATCATACCAAACACAAGGTTTCATACACCAGGTCCTGCTACTTTGTGAATTCGCATTTTGTTGCAATGAGCACAATGAGCATGTTGAATATTATGCGCTCCACCTTTGGGCAAATAAACTTCGCTCCAATGCGTCCAACGATGCCAACCAAATCTACACAACCAGGATGTAACCAATGGAGCCTCGTCTTTCAAAATTCTGAATGTGTTTTCTTTGGCCGCGCTCATAGTTCTATAGCCTTTAACTTAACCCAGGCAAACTTCTTCATCCACTTTTCGTCTGTGGTAATGTAGCCTGTGGGATATAGTCTCCAACCGCGATTTTTAATAATCTTCACACCACCTTTGGGGCCTTGTTTCCACACACGGTCGCTCATGGTGATGATTCTGTTGAGCTTCGGGAACCAGGTGCCAGAGAAGTCTTTGTCAGCCACTACTTTATAAACACCGGCTTGGTAGTCGCTACGATTGATGCTAACTTCGCAGTAATAGGTATGGTAGCCCATGTCAATTGCGGCGCATGGTTGCAATAGCCACAGCTTCCTCGTCTGAGAAGATGGGCACAGAGTTAGACTTGTGCATTGTGCCGATACCCTTCATCTTGGTACCGGTGTATTGTTGCACAGGCTTAGAAGAGGCAATGCCTTCGCCGGTGTTGCGACTGGGAATGTTGTGACTAGTAACACGGCCTGGGGGCGTGCTGAGTTTGTATGACAGAGTTTCTGCGCTCATAGCACGGCGACGGCGCTTGTCATCAGCGTCGACTTCCCACTTTTTTTGCAGTTCTTTCCAAGAAGCATCGAGCTCACGAGCCTTGCGAGCTTCTTCAGCGTTGCGAAACTTTTGCTTGCCTTTTTTCTTGCCAATAAGACTCAGTGCAGGACCACAAAGATGCATTGTCATATAAATCTCCGACGTTTTGTATATTATAGCACGTTAGGAATTATTGGTCAATTTGTCCCAAACAAGTTCTTCGTCACGCACATTGGCCACTGGCTGAATGTAACCTTTGGCAATAGCAAAGGAAACTATGTCCCGCACATTAGGAGGGCATTGGTCGAGGATTTCAATTTCAGCTCGGGGCACAATCTTAACTCCATCGATCATGCTGAAGCCATCCTGTCCTCGGTAAATGCGTCGAGTTGTGGGTTTGTGTACAGTAAATGTCATATCAATAAAACACAGGTTCGACTGTGCGTTCGCCTTTGAGAATCAAATACGTTTCTTGCTGTTCACTATAAACAAGATCACATTCAACTAAAATTGCACGGCGTTGTTCGGCGGTAAGCTTGAGCCAGGCTCGGACTTTGTCATAACTGCCGTAGGCTTCTGTAGGGCAAGCATTGTGAATCCATCCGGCTACACACTTCAACGCTGGTATGGTGTTAGCAGGGTGACTGCGATGCATGGCATTTAAGAAATCATTGGCTAACACTGATGTGAAAAAACTGCCCGGCTCGAAACCATGAGCCAAGTAGTTATAGATAGGGTCAGCATAGTCTTTGGCTAGACGCCACTGCACCATGGAGTCCAAAAGACGATTGCGACTGTATTTTCCAATTTCCATACACAGATTATAGCATACAATGGAATTTTAATCAAGAAAAACCCTACCGTCGGTAGGGTTTAAAATGTAGTACTTTTTACTTAAACAGTATCAGCGCCATGAGCACCGCCTGGACCATGAATCCAGCACCCACTGTAATAATATTGAGAATGTCTTTGAGCACCACTGCACGTAAAAACATTAAAACCAATCCGCCCCACATCAACAGCACTACATCAAGACTGGGTGTACGATCACTCAGGCCAGTCATCAATGCCAAAAGAGTTGGCACCGTGGCCGCATGAATTACAATGGCTGCTAGCCAACCCAAGGTTTCTGCTGATACTTTGGTCAGTGTTGTGGAAAGAAAGTTGCGTAGTGCGTCAAGATTCATGTGCGTTCTCCGTAAAAAATGTGACGTCCAATTTTTTCAATTTTAGGATGTTTCCAACCTGGGTTTACATAGTCAGCATGATAATACAATGCGGCTTTTAAGCTAGGTAGTCGGAAACCTTCTAGCAATACTTTTTTAGCCACTTCTTCACTTTCGTTCCACAATGGCTTATGGACAGCTCGCATCTTGTGATTGGTTTCGCAATACCAACTAAATTGGCAAATCACTTTTTCGTAGATGACGTTTTTTTGATATACAACACCGCACACTGAGTTAGCAAATTTACCTGACTCAACTCGGTTCAAGGTAACTTGTGCTACACCAACTTTACCTTCAAAAGGTTCGTTGGCGGCTTCCCAGTAGATGTTGCGTGTTAAGCACTCAAGTTGACGAGTGCGCTCAGCGGCTGATACATAGTCAGCCGGTAGCTGGCCGGTGTGCATGCGTAAATGTTCTAGCTTGGCAGTGGATACAGCAACCACCGCGGCCAACACAATCCACAGTCCAACGGCTTTGATGAAGCGTGAACTCCATGTAGCTACGACAGGATCAATAGTTTCAGTTTCTGCGTTCATAGGCTTTTACTTACTCTGTTGATGGATATACCCGGTCAAACCGGGTCAAAATGACACCATTTTGTCATTAAGTCTGTATATTATACAGACTTTTGATTTAGTGGTCAACTAAAAGTGCAAACCGGAATCGGATTCATTTTGTGAAGATTACGACTACGGATTTCTCGATACTTCTTAAGTTGTGCCTTTTCGGTTTTGGTCAATGTGAGCGGGTCGTATACACAGTTGTCAGCATTATCCAATTCCATAGCACGTTCTAGGTCTGGGTACGACATACCCAGTTGACCTTCATCTGTGCGGCCGTCATCCCACAAACCATCAGTTGGTTCTGCGTCGATGATCTCTTGCTCGAGGCCCAGTTCACGACCCATGTCCCAAACTTCAGTTTTAAGGCAGTCGCCGATGGGGCTGATGTCCACACCACCGTCGCCGTATTTGGTAAAAAAGCCCACACCAAAGTCTTCAACTTTGTTGCCTGTGCCCACTACCAATCCATTGTGACATTGTGCAATTTGATACAGGGTCATCATTCGCAAACGAGCACGTGAGTTAGCACTGGCTAGTTTGTATGTGCCGTAAGTATCGTCCTCAATATCACAGAACGGATCCACTTTCTTTTCGAACGCAGAGAACACAGGAGTCAAGTCCATGCTCATGTGTGTAACAGTTTCTGGAAAACGGTCCAGCAGCCAAGTTGCTTGCATTGAACTGCGATTGTCCAGTTTCCGATTTTGACGAATAGGCATTTGCACTACAATGGTTTTGAGACCAGTTCGAGCACACAATGCGCTGACCACTGAGCTATCAATACCACCTGAGATTCCCACCACAAAAGTGGAGATTTTGGCACTCTTGGCATAAGCCTTGAGCCACTTAACAATGTGATTAATGCGTTGCTTTGGAGTCATTTGACTTCCGGTGGAGGCATTTGTTTTAACTTTTTCCACATTTCACCTTTTTCTTTGCATTGCTTTTCAAGTTCACGGTAGCGATCACCTAACTCGCGCAACTCATCCCATTCTTTTTCCAGTTCGGGATTTACTACAAGGATGTTGAGTCGTTGTTCTAACTCCTTGATTGCGTCTGTTAAGCTACGACCATTGATTTTAATATCGGCTTCGTTGCCGTGTAGTTCCAATAGTCCTTTTTGACTAATAGAAGTACTAACAGCAGGAGTAGAACTAACAGTAAGATTACTCCAATCCAGCTGACTGGTGCCATTACTACCGAGCCAGTTATAAGATGTGCCAGTTGCACCAGTACCAGTTATGCTACTAATTGTAATAGTATCAGTGGCATAGATATCTGTAGTAGAGGTATAATCGCTTAGATTGTTATGATATATGTTAGTCGTGGTGACATTCTTTGTCATTGCAACAAGTTACGTTGAGCTCTTCCCTAATATTATAGGGGTACTTCCTGCGAAGTTTGATCGCTTGCTGGACCCGAGCAAACTTGTCCAGCAGAAGTTGTTCCCTGAGCTCAGGCGTTAGAATGGCGGGCCATTCTCGTCGATCGGAGAGAACCTCATGCATCATTACACCTCACTTAGCAGCCGCAAGAGCTTCTTTTTCGGCAGTAATTTCTTTACGGCGCTCTTTGATGCCTTTGCTCATTTCTTGCAAAGCTTTGCGAGCACGAGCGGCCGCAGCCTTGACACCCTTTTGGGTAAATTTTTCATTTTCCGCAATGTATTGTTCGTAAGCGGCGACGATTTGTTCATGTTGTGTCATGATTAACTCCTTTATTTGACAACGAAGTATAACATTGTTGAATCAACAATGTCAACGATTTACAGTAGATTTGGCACTCTAGTTAAACTAGATAAATGTGCCGTCGATTCCAAGTGTCCCAGATAGTAATATTCTCAAGACTAGCAGTCCATGATATTAAAAATCTATCAAACGCTTGTTGATGATGCAACATCATTCTATTACCTGATACCGAAGCATGCTCGACTCGATGTTCTCGAATCCAGTTCTTTAATTGTGTTTCGGCCTGCGAATTGTTTCGCAGTGTTATAATGTACAGCGGTTCCGCTGAACGATACGTGGGTAGAGACATTAAACTAAAGTGGCGCCTGTGTAATCAGGGCATTGAATGATACAGTATTTACAGCACTGATCCAAGCCAATAAAATTTTAGGCACTGTTTTAGTTATGACAAAAAGCAAAAAAAGCGACCCGAAGGTCGCTTTCACGTTGCGAGGCGTGATGTATTAGAGAGGAGCATCCTCGGCTGCGGCCAAGACCTGCTCGGCAGTTACTGCCTTTTTAGTAGCTTTGGCTTTTACACCTTTGCTGGCTTGAACCTTGACTTCGCCTTTCTTGGCCAGCTTGGCTTTTTCTGCAAGCTTGTTAGCCACAGCGAAACCAGCATCACCTTCAGTGATACCTTGTTCGGTAAGATATTGCAAAGCCTCAAGCTTGGTCATTGCCTTGGGCAATTCAACCAGATTGATATCGGTGCATCCTGCTTTGTTGAGGATCTTGATGCGAGCCACCAAGTCGTTAGCGAAACGAGCCTTGACAGTGCCATCAGCGTTTTTAGCGGTACCAGCCACGGTAAACAGTTTTTCAGTTTTAGACATAGTTGCCTTTCAAAGTTGCCTTACAAGTTTAAAAAAATGTTGTGCCTTATTGCTCAACATATCAATATTATAGCAAAAGAGCAGATATTGGTCAACCACTTTTGCTAGAATTTTGATTCTTTTTGCCCAAATTATTGAGCCAATTCTTTGCTTTGTTCCTGGATAGTTTGGACGCCGCGGTCCAGGATTCGAGCAATGCCACCGAACCCCACACTGGCCACTACCAAACCCATCACAAATCCAATAATCAAATTACGCATTATCGACTCCTAATCCATTCACCAGCACGAGTCAAATCGGACCCTGCACCACTTACTGCACCACCCACAGTGCCACAACCTGTGAGCACAGCGAGCACAGCAATGATCAACGCTTGTTTCATTACAGCACCTTTACATAGTTGAGTTGGGTCAAGTTGTCACGATGGGCCTTGACCTTGCCCTGGATTGTCACAGACGTACCAATGTCAAACTTTTCTTTGAAACCAAAACTCACTACTTGATCCTGATCAGTAATGGCAGTGATAAAGAAGATATTGAATTCTTTTTTGTAGAAGGAGCTGATTACTTCAACCTTGGCAGTGACTTTGTTGCCTACATTGCCGAGTAAGCCGCCACGAGCAAATTGAATACGCTGTTCAGCAGTCTGACGTTCTTGAGTACGTTTGACTGAGTTAGGCAAAGACGCAATCACAGCCATTTCGTAGCGATGACTCACAGTATAGAAGCGATCAGTTACTGCCAGGCACTTGCTGGTTGATGCATCAAACTCAGTGAGTTTGCTTTTGAGCGCACGGAATGTGAGATCTTTTCGCAAGAAGTCGCGCACCTGTTCTCCGGCTTCTACATCCTCCACAAGAAGTTGGGTAGGGTTTTGCAGAAACTCCATCATGATGTCGCGATTGCGTTTCATAACCAAGCGTGGTCCACCGTTCTCAAGATATTCGAAAACATGTTCCTTGGAATAGACACCGTTGATGCGTTGAGCGGCACAGGCCGCGGCCCATACATCACTCACAGAGTAACCAATTTGAGGCAGGCTTTTGGGGCGACGGCCGAGGCGTTGTGGTTCATCATCGTAGTCATCGGCATGGCCCATGCGGCGAACTTCTTCAGCAGTCATGTTAGATACGTCTACAAATCCTGGCATGTCAACTCCTTGTTTCTTACTATACTCTAATTATAGCAAATTGGGAATTTCTGGTCAACCGTTTTACTGATAATACTTGAGCATTACACGTAGAAGTTTTCGTCTTGGATGCCCAAGGCATCATACACATATTCGCGCACAGCGGTGTCCATAGCTTCAGCAAAGTTGTCTTGCTCTGCGAGCTTGCTGAGGGCCTTAAGGGTTTGGGCCCAGGTAAGATTGTTGGCCTTTGCAGCCACCACAATCGCACCAACTGCGGCGTTGCCAAGCTCGGTATACATACCGTATTCCTTGGCTGCGCCAGTCAAATTGTATTCAATTTCGATGCTCATGTTTACTCCTTAGGCCACGAAATCAAAGATAAAACCGTAAGAACCATCGGGGCTCATTTGGACTTTGTTGTTGTAGTCCTTGTTGAGCTTACGCAGGACTTTTTTAGCTTCTGCTTCGTTGCAAATTACACTGAGAGAACCACAGAAAAATTCTGCCATGTTGTCTGCTTTAACAATGGTTGCCACTTTGGCAAGCACTTCTTTTTCAAAAGCCATTTGCGAACTCCTTGTTTCTTACTATGTCTATATTATAGCAAATCGGGAATTTTTGGTCAACCAAAAATGTAATACTCAAGTATTACACCAAATCGACCTGAACTTGCTTGTATCCAAAACATCCACGTACAAGACCAGTGGGCACGGGCTTGCGAGTGGCTTCTGCCATGCGACGGTCATAACTCAAACGGAGCATAGCGTCCCAAACAGCGGCTCGAGCATTGCCGGTGGCAAATTGTTCGCTCATTTGCTTGAGTGTGATGTACATGCCAAACTCTTCACCAGTCTCGGTAGTGAGAATGAAGCGAAATTTTTGGCTGTTTTTGAAGCCTTCAACTACAGTCTTGGTACGCATTCGGTGCTCCTGTTTTGTTACTCTATGTCTATATTATAGCAAAACGGCTATTTTTGGTCAACCAAAAAGTAGTACTAAAAAAGTACTACTTTTTCTTGCTGGAATTTTCAGCATCTGTGGCCCGCAAAACTTCCATCATCTGCTTCTGCTCTGCTCGCTTGCGTTGTTCTGCTTGGCGAGCCAATTCCTTTTCTTCGTACCGCTTGACTCGCTTGTCATCTGCGGCACCTAAGATGGCCGCGTATTGCTGGTATCGAACCCAGCCAGTGAGAAAAGTTTCTACTTGACTAAAAGTGCCTGTAAAAATGTCAGTGTCGCGGGCGTAGATGGGCAGTGAGTCGCCATCGGGGTACAAGGCCACCCGATCAGTGTCACCCGGACCGCCCCAGTTACCATGCTTGGGATTGGCTAGCCTAAAGCCTAACATCTTAGCCTGCGCTTCGATACGTTGCCAGCGAGTGTAGGTTGAGTATCCACTCATTCTTCTTTCCTCATCAATAAAATTGCAGTGAGTTCTGGACCTTCAACTTTGACCAGTTGGTTGCCGTTTTGTAGCAGTTCCCGCTCGCCCCACTTGGTTTGCCAACAGATATAGGGCTTGCCCGTCTTGGTAAAACTTTTGATCTTGGCCAGCTTGAGCTCGCGATAATGTTGTTTCATAAACACAACAAAATCATCTACAGCAAGCTCACGGCCTAAAAAGTCCCGAGTCATTCGGCACTCACTGTCTCTGCGTTTTGAATATCTTGATCTGCCAATGCTTCTGCCAGCGGGACCAGCTTGCCGCCTAACACTGCGTCAGAGCCGTAGGTAGTACCAACAAACCACTCACCATCCTTCATGATGTAGTAATACTCAGCACCACAACCGTTGGCACGATCCAAAAATGCTTCGAAGGTGAAGTCAGCTTGGAACTCGGTGCCCTTCTCTCCGCGGTCACGCCCGTAGAACACAGTAACGTCTTTGGCAGGGTTTTCAAAAGTATGCTCAATACCTTCGGCGACACGAACGTATCGGCCCAGCGAGCTAACATCGCCTAGTGCCACAAGAAAATTAGCATTAGCAGAATCGTAATGCTCAAGCAGGATACGACCATTGTGGTCCAGATAACCGTCCCAGTGGCAGTAGACAGATTTACACACATCACCGTGCATCACACCAATACGACTACGAGTTCCCATGATTATTCACCTTTCATGCAGTAATTAAACAGAATCCATTTGGCACGGTTTAGACATTGACGAGCATCTTCAGCACGATTGAAGTCAACCTCACCGTATTCAGTATTGATCATTTCTTGTGCATCACTCATCAGACTAGCAGCCATCATGGCTGGACCTGAAAAACGAAACGTGATGCTCTCTTCAACAGCCTCACGCATTTGGGCTTCAGTGCAACCGTACATGCGGATATCACGTTTCTGACTCTCGTTTAGTGTTTGATACATAGCCGGCTCCTTTTGTTTCAACATGTCATTATTATAGCAAATTGGGTATTTTTGGTCAACCAATTGCTTTCACAAGCCCTGTGAAGCCAATTGCCACACTTACAAGATTCACAAACATCTGTGGCTTATTTGCAACACGGATTGTCCATGCTAGGAATAGCAAGGTTCCGATGAAAAATGTAAGGATATTGTAAGGATACACAGCAGGACCCACTGCGTTTAGTGAGTGCCCTGCTACAATAAACACAGCACCGGCCCACTGCAAAATTTCGTTGATATCTGTTTTCATACCCATATTATAGCAAATTGGGTATTTTTGGTCAACTAAAAATTGTAGTACTATAGTTTACACTATTTTCCAGCTGGTCCAAGGGCACATTATGAGCACGATAGCCTTCTTGTACCAAATTGTAGTAGCCATGGGTAGGTGGCGAGTTTCGATTACCAGGTTGCATGCGATATACCAAGGCATGATAGGTGCGAACACCATGTACTACACTGGCAACCACACGGTTGTAGTAGTAAGGGTAACCTTCAAGGTTATCCAGTGCCTGTAGATTCTCTTCGTTGATTTCCCACAGCACACCATCTACATAGCTATCACTGCAAGGTTCCACGTCTGCATGTTGAGCAAATCGAAAACTGTGGTTAACTAACCGGGCATGTCCTAGACTCTTGGCGCCAGGGCACCGTGTGGCCATTTCTTGAGGATTGGTATTCATGCCATAAGCAAAATACAACATTATTTCTTCCTTGTTTTAAACTCTTGTTGAACATAGTATTCTACAAGTTTGCGTTGGATCATAGTAATGAGATTGCCATGATCGTCTGGGATAACAAAACGCACAGGGCACCTACCCCAAGTTCCGGTGCGCACAAATTCTGCGTACCAATTTCTATGTTCCTTGTTTTCGGGTTCAAATACTACCCAAGGGCGGCCGTGCAGTGCAAGTTGACTCATTTAAATCACCAAATGTTTAAAGTAGTTGAAATGTTGTTCCAGTGTCCAGGACTCAGGATCAACTCGGGTACCGTCATGTGTTTCAAATTGTGCTTCAAACACTTGACTGTAACGACGGAAGGGCAACCACATGTCAGGAGTGTGACTGGCCCAACCTGCGTCTTTGAGTTGAGCATGTTTAGCTCGACTCAGTTTCACTGTGGGTGCATTCAGTGCCTGCTCCACAGTGATTACACCAGCCAGCAACAGGTCACGAATGCGAGCCGCCGGAATCAAATGTTCAAAGTCAGTGTCTGCATCAGCACCTTGCTCGTGGTAGTGAGCTCCCATGTTGTCACGTTGCTTGATGCAGTATTCGTGATAACGGCGTAGATAATAATCAATGTCATTGCGAATTTCACGCAACAGTTGTTGATCGTTACGCACACCTTGGTACTCTTCAACCAGTCGAACAAGATGACTGGAGCAGTGCTGAGCCACAGTTCGGTAGGTGTTAGCACTGCGTTGAGTTTTGCCGTACACAGGCGCAGTGAATTGTTCAAGAGATTCTTTAAGCATGATCTGCTACCAGTTTGCAAAATTCTTTAAACTCTTTGTCATCGAGCTCACCTTTGATTTTATTGGCTTTCCAACATACCAACTGAACATTACCTCGGACATAGCCTCGATAGTTGTTGATTCTATCCATGGTGCATCCGTTGGGATTGGTACCATATGCGTAAGTGCCGCCACGAGTGAATTCAAGATCCCAACCAGTCAACGCACATTTTCCTTGCTGTTTGTTTAACAAGTCCATGACATAGTCTATGTCAATATCAAAATCTAGGTCACGTACTTCTCTAGCTGAGTATCTGGTTTTACTCACAGTAACACCAAGAAATTTTCTGGCTTCTTTGAGATCAACGTTCATCATGCTTCCTCCGGGAACAAGCCAGGAGCATCGTTACCAGCCTCGATGCCCATCTTAGCGCCTTCGCCGTGATACGGCAGATCCAGCTTGCCACCGTTGCGAATATGTAACTCACGCAAGAAGTTAGCCATAGCACTAGGGGCATTCCAGCTACCGCCGGGGAACACATGTGCAAACTGCACCTTGGCCTTGCTGTGAATCAGCGCACTAGACTTGAACGTAGGTTTGATGCTTTCCAGCAAAGTTTTCATCCAGCCTTTGGGCAGTTTGGTGTTGGTGCTAGTAGCAGACAGTCGGTGGAGTTCGTAAAGACCGATATAACAACCTTGGTCGATTTCTTCTTGCAATGGGAAGGTGTCTTTGATTGCAGTAAGGATGTCATGCAGTGTCTTGCCGCTTTCGTCTACCTCAATGCCTTTTTGTGCATACTTGAAGTGACTGAAGAAGTAGTCATTGTCACCACGCAGATTGTCTGAGCTACGACTGCCTTTGTCTTGTAGGTCAATGCCCACAGCGTCAAACTGGTCTTGCATTGTGCGAGCACGAACGTTCTTGATGTCACGGCTACCATTCTTGTAGCGAACAAGAGCGTTACGATGCAAGTCTCCAGGATTAAGACGCTTGACACCAGTGTCATTCAACATTTCAAACGCATAGCTGGGAAAGTTTGGATCTTCTGTGTCCACAACAGCACATGGAATCTCAGTGAAGCCTAGGATAGCAGCCGCGAGGGTACGGTGTTGTGCGTCATAGAGATAGATGTTTGAGCCTTTGATACGGCAAGCAGAGCCAGGACTACAGATACGAGCATCCCACTTTTTCATAATGTTGATCACATGCTTGTGAATAACATCGCGCTGAACTTCATAGTCAATCCACAGGTCTTCGATCTTGACCATGGTACTGTGGGGGAATTTGTGAGCACTAGCCATTGCACGGGCACGCCATGCATCTAGTTCTTTTTGAGAGACATTGTAGTGGGCCTTGATTTGCTTCTCAACTTCGGCAACCACTTCCATAAATTTACGTACAAGGCGTTTTGCAGCCATTTAGGTTCCTTTCTCGATGTACTATACATCAGGTTATGTGAGTCCGTGAATGCACCATGCACCACCAACTCAGATACAAGTTTAACACAGTTAGAAATTTGTGTCAACCTGTAAAATTAATACTATCGTATTAGTCTTTCTTTGGTATCACGTTCGCCCCAAAATTTTTCACCAATGCGACGAATTGTGTCTGCGGCTGTTTGTGGATTGGCTTCGAACATCTGCTGAATGTCTTCTTCGTCGATGCCAGGAGTGGCAGTGATTATATAAATTTCGTAGTTGCGCTGGGGGTTAAATCGTGCGCGAAGTGCCCAGTGATTTATTGCTGGCATTTCTGGTGGCTTGTCACCTTTAAGCAGTGCAAAAGTTCTGTCTGCAGGGTCCGGCAGTCGAGCCACAGATTCCAGTCCATAACAGTCCCACATGATAGCGAACATGCCAGGACGGCCTTGTTCTTCGTCGTCGGTGTCATTCATCGCAATTGGAACTTTTTAAGATAGGCAGCAGCATCAGAAACGTCTTCCTCAGACTCCTCGTCGAAAATTTCTAACAATTCCATTTCTAGTTCGTTTCTTGCAGCTCGAACAAGCTCCATAGCATAACAAAGGTCATCATCTTCGCCTTGTGCAATCATGGTATCAAACCAATCTTGCAAGACTTTGGGACTAGCAGTTATTAGGAATTCGAGGTTTTTTCGATCGTGATCATTCATGTAAATCTCCAATTGCTTTGCGTATTATAGCGTAGAAGAGATTTATCGTCAACTATTGCCACTTCATTATGAATGCACAAAGGTCTTTGTCGGAATCGAAAAAGAAGCAATATCGGCCAGGTCGAATGTCTGAACTAGGTTCGATTACCTGCCAGCGCCAGTCATATTGCATTTCGTCTTTGCACCATGATATAACACTGTCAATGCCACCAAAAGGTTTGGTAATTTCCCGTGCATAGAGGAAACTTTCCTTGTCCCTAATTTTGTAATCTTGTAATACAACAGACATCTACTTTAGTTATGCTCCTGATCTTGGTGCTTTAACAAATTCCAAGCAATATGCTGTTCAGCAAGTTCTACAAAACGTTCAGCATACCTGCGTTCAGTAAACGCCATGCCCCTTAACTCTGTTACCCGGCCAAACAAGTGATCTAGCATTTCGGGCTCCCAAGATTGGGAGTGCAACACTGATGTGTTAATAGACACACACTCAGAGTCCGAACACGCTCCTACACAACAGTCTCCGGTTTGAGCTGCAAATTCTAACATTTTATAACGTTGTCTGCGTACAACACCACGCTGGGGCCAGGATACTGACCAAGTTAGTCCATGCCAGCCGGGTATATCTTTGATTGTAAAAATATTGCTCATTTTTTTAGAATATCAAAAATTTCTGCATATTCAACTTCGGGCTCCATATGGAAGCCACGCCCCCAAACGGCCCAAAATTTACGTTTATAAATTGTTCGTCCCCAAATATATTTGCCAGCAATCGTTCTGACTGGCCACCATGCAAATGTTTTGCGCCAAGGATAGCAATCACAACCGTCGTAAATTCTTTGTGTTATTTCCACAGTCCAATATTCTCCTGTTCCTGGATTTTTAGGAATGTATTTTACACGAGGTGCAGGATTATAATTCACGACCACCTCAAAGTAAACAAAGTTAAAGTATGAGCATCTGGTAAGGTTAAGCCCATGCCTTGGATCTTAGCGCCGTGCTGCTCGCACCAAGTTAATAGCTCATTGTAGTGATCATTCCAGTAATTAAAATCTGAAAGTATAACCACATGCTCACCGGGATTTTCTAACAAAAAATGCGGAGCCACAACAAACCTGTTACGTTTGTACTCAGCCATGATGTCATCTTCCATATTTTAGTGCAAACATCATAGCATCTTGGTCACATTCAAATTCAATAAACTTTTCCTTTAGGTACCCGGGACTGTGATAGTACGGATGCTGACAGTTTGATTCTAACCATGCATCAACTAACACATCCTTATAACTGCGTTGGTAATATGCTTTCACATGATCAGTGGTATATGCGTAGACAACACGATGCAATACAGGAATTTTTACGCCAGGAAAACCCTTCATGGGCTTATATGTTACTGTCATGTCCACTTCAATTGATAATAAGTTGCCAGCGCCGGGTTTTGAAATCTAAACACTGCATGTCGTGGCGATACAGCTTGAAAGCTAGATCCGTCCCACTCTGCTTGATGATACTCCCATTCAAAGTCTTGATCTTGAATCAATCCTGCAGCCACTAGCTCATCTCGCAATTCTAGTACGCGGACTGCATTTACATGTAAAATTTTAACAACAGTATTAGTCAATGTAATTGAGTCGAATATATTCGTCAGCCCAGACAGCATCTTGCTCGTAGAACAAAATATTGTCTGTGATGTTAAATGTATTGCAAAAACTCTGTCCGTATCTCAGGAGTCGAATGGCGTCAAACAGATAGCATTGGCGCCACTCTTGGTATTGGTCTGAACTTACTGTAACAACAGCAGGAATACACGTTTTGGATAAATCAGTAGCGATACTGGCAAACACATTTGGACTCATTCGGTTGTTTCTGCCTGATCGTTAACTACTTCAATATCAGCGAGGTAGAAGTATCCTAGCCCCCTGTGGTACCCGTTATGGAATTTGGTATGTGCCCAGCCCGACAGTATTACAGGTCGTGACATAATGGCATTTACCAATCTATGATAAGGATTGTCTTGTTTGACTACCATCATAAACGGCGCAGAGTGATTATTGCTACGCAACCAGAATTGAGTGTATTCACCGCTTCTGCGACTTTTAAGCACTTTTTCGATCACTGTGAATTCAGCAGTGACGCGGTCGGTTTCTCGGCGCTGAGTAAGTCCTTCTGTTTGCGCTACCACACGGTCTATAGCCAGGTCTTCTTCGTAAAAATATGGCAGTCTATGCAACAAACCTATGTCATTTTTCTTTAACTGCAAGGAGTTGCTTACTACACCATAGAGTTTTTTGCGGAACTCACTGATTTGTGTATTGCTCAGCATAGACATCATGATGCGATCTGCATAGTATTTTCGTATGTCTGCAGACTTGCTGTAGTCTTCTGCGGTTGGAGACATGTCCTCAAGATCGGCCCAGCGCCCTTTGCCGTCCTTGTAATGTCGATAACTGGCCCAGGCCAAAGCAACAGGATCGTCTTTAAACACTATGGGATTAGACTCGGAAACAGCAGGAGACCCCCAATCAAAGTCTTTCCACTCTTCAAGTTTGTCTAGTAAAACAGTTTTAGTATTCATACTATATTTTACACTGGATTGGAATTGTCGTCAACTTCTTGCCAAGAGTAATCGCCTAGCCACTTTACACGGCAAATATACTCGTATTCCTTTGGTGCGCCGGTGCTCCATTCTGTTGGACCATGCATGACCAATCTAGTACAACTCTTGCGATGATCATAACACAGCCAATAGATATGACCATGAGCAATTTGAAATTCGTACCGAGCCGCATGCACCATGTCAGTAATTTCAAGTCTGCGTTTGATTTCATCAGCTTGTTTGCTTAATACCGCTACAAGATCCATGATGCGATTGTATTCTTGTTGAGCATGCATCCTGGCCACGTTGATCATGATGTCTTTTTGTTGCTCAACAGGCACTAGCTCAAACTTAAATCCTCCAGCTTCTGTAGCATACGGAGTAACGTTGCGGTTGAAGAAGTGAACCAGTGTATTACCAGTAGTGACGTCAAAACTAGTACGTCCTTTGGCTGAGTTTGACTCTTCGCCCATTAGTCCCAAAGACCTTGATAGTATTTTCCAAACAGTCGAAAGCCATTTTGAATACGAGTTTCAACTACCTTTATGCCTTCATAATCACATTTATATGTGTCTTTAGGACCGTGCCCCATTTGATAATACCGGTGCTCGCCCTTTGGCACTTCATTACCATCTTTGTCCACAGGGATCCATGTAATATCATGCTCGCCTGAACGGTAAGCATCTTGCCAAGAATCATCTAGCTTGTGTTCAAACGCAAAGATCATTTCATCCATGACCCAATCCCAACGCTTGTGATGATTATCATCTGTGTCCCACTCATTTTCCTTTGGGGGAGCAGAAGTGGACTTGAGTTCTTCTGGCACATCCTCATCATCGACAAATGGTGAACCATGCTTGGTTGCCTTGAGTTGCTTCAGCATCGGTAAGGCAATACTGCCCAGGGTATGATCCATTGACCATGTATCCCAGCGATCAATCTTAACATAGTCAATCTTGCGATCAACTCGATCCCACACCCATTGAATTGCGCGGCTGAGTGGAGTTAGTCGATCAGCCCAAGGTTCGAGCCAGTCCGGACGCTCTACATAACGACTTTTTGCACCGTTGAGAGTATCAGCTTGGTCGTTCAGTGTATCAGTCAGTGTCCAGCCACGGCTGCACTTTGACCAGTCAGTCCAAAAGAACATATAGTCCAGCATAGCGTACGGTGAGATCCAATGATCTTTATACTTGTTGATGTAAACTTTCATTACCAGTTTCCTACGTCGGTTATTTCTTCTTGCCAATCACGTTCAGATTTGGTGGTGTGATATACTGCCCAATGGCTAGCACCGATGCCAGTTTCATTGGTCTCTTCTATTGTAACACTTTCTATATTTTCGGTCAATGCCAAAAACACAGCCAGACGCTCAATTTGATGTCTACTCAGTGTTACCTTTTTCAAGCTCATTTTACAGGTCGCATGCTTTCT
>JACCDO011142100.1_pt1 | contig 63977 bp, 64 predicted proteins | sample 7446101 | NCBI WGS metagenome assembly JACCDO01 (sample SAMN15323440, study PRJNA562643) | freshwater metagenome | isolation source: river surface water | place: USA:Blue River Watershed | collected 2017-08-16 | reverse complement strand
GACTCCCCACTCGAAGGACCGGGTCAATTCTCTGACTATAAAATAAATAAGAGAATTGCAGAAGGAACTTTATATGAAAAAATGAAACAAGATAAAGATATATCAGTTCCTCAAATACCAACTCCAAGTCGCGATCTTTTTGTAAATAGACAAGTTAATTATAATGAAACTTATATGGCTCAAAACAATAATTACTTGATGTTTGGCGAATTAAATAATATAAAATCATTACCTACTGCAGCATCTATGATTTCTAGAAATGGTGGAACTGCATCAATTAGAATAAGTGATAATAGAATGCCTATAACTGGAAGTTACGTTGATAGATTACTTGGAGAAAGATAATGGCAATTGATTTTAATAATGAAGTTACTGATCGTTCAATAGTTGATTTTGATTGGAAAAAAATAGCAAGAACTGCAAATTATAATTATGCTTCAATTCGAGATGCTATCATCTATGATATTCAAGAATCAGAATATCAAAATCAAATAAAATTTCAGATAAACGATATTGAAATGGCTATTCCTCCATTGCATATAGGTATTAACAAGGAAAATTTAGAATATTCTTGGAAGACATTGAGATCGAAAGTTTCTACTAAAGTATTCTCTAATACAGGTATTTATAATGTGCAATTAACGCTTCTATTTGCTAGAGAATCTTTATTGCAATTACATAGATTAATATTAGAAATTAGAAATAATCCTTATGTATGTATTAAAAATAAATATCTAAGGTCTTCTTTAAAAACTGATGATTACGTAAGTTTAATGAAATATGATTTAACTAGTCTCAACGGTCAAGGATTGAAATCTACTCATTTTGTAGTTACTAATTTACAATGCAATAATTATCAATCTTCTCCTGGTGCATTTTTACTAGAATTAGATTTAAGAATATTTAATACGGTGCCATTCAGTTCAGATTTAAAATACAGACATGATTTATTTTATAATATAGATGCAACAACAGCTGCTACAATAAATGCATTCTTTTTAAAAAATCAACAAAATACAGAGGATCCATTAACTTATGAGGATAGAATCATAGTCGATAGATATTCAAATATAGCTAATATGAATAGAACTGCATTAGATCTAAATTTAAACAATATTTATTCTTTGTCTCTTCAAGATAAATCAGCAAGCTTTGGAGTAGAATATCCTTATGAATCTTGTATTTTCGTTAGGTATTATAACTACTTACAAATAAAACATCTGTATTTAAATTTTAACATAGAAGTAGAAGATGAATTAATTCAATATTTTTCAAATGAAAAAATTGAATTAAAATTAAATAAAGATCAAAATTATAATAATTACATAAATAATTTTAAAGGTTGGCATGATTTATTCAATATAGGTTTAATTAATTTAGAATCAGGAATAAATTCTGCATATAGAGTTTTGTCAATTGCAGGTAAATATTTTCCAACAAAAATAAGAAATAAGATAATTGATAAAATGTTAGAAGATGATGATACATTTGCAATCATGTATGAGTCATTTATAACAATGAATTTAAATGAAGAACTTTTAAATAAAATAAGATTGTATATATGTGATGATGTAAGATTTGATACTTACGATGATCAAAGTGAAATAAAAAAATACAAAAATAAGATAGAAGCAAATATTGAAAAATTAAAGACAATAATAATAAATGGTAAAGATACAGAAGTTACTGTAACTGATCACAGATCTTTATCAGATTCAAGTAGCCAGAAAAAAATATCATTGTCTGCAGATGAATTATTAAGTTTAAAAAGTTATTTTGTAGCAAGTAATTCTGGAGATTTTTTACCTAATTATTCTTCTTTAATTGAAAGAAGAACAAATGTCTTTTCAAATGTAGAGACAGTTTTATTAGCCGCTGCAACTACCAATATAGATTCAGAAATAGAAAAATTGTTATTATTAAAACCGTTAGTTGTTACTTCTTGTAGTGCAATGTTAACAAATTCAGTAGCAACGATACCTATACTTGGACACACATATCCTACTTATCAATATTTGGGTTCTCATGAACCTGTATACCAGCTTACTTTTGCTGCAAGTTCATTCGGTAATGATCCAGAAAATATAGACGATCTACCTATAGGTATTAAAACTATAGAATCTTTCAGATATGAAATGGAACATAATATTCAAAATTTCAAACAAATACCGAATTCTCAGGCATTTAGTTTGAACTGTTTTATAACTAAATTATTTGATTCATATAGGCAATCAGATATTAGTATAATGTTGAATAATACAGAAGGGTTAGAATCAAATAGTAAAGATCAATTAGCAAAAGTAAGAAAATTAGTAAAAAAAAGATTGTCTATCAATGCGATAAATACTCAAACTTTAGAAGGTTCTCCAGGTACAACTGTTGGATCTTTTAGATTTACAGAAACCAATAATTTTGATTTAGAAAAACTTCAACTAGTTTATAATGATACATATAATAATTTATCTGGAATTGCGCAAACAATATATGATGAAGTGATTAGTAAATGTGATCAAAAAAATCAAAAAATAAATCCTTCAACTTCAAAAAAAAGACTAGGGAATGCTAGAAAATTATTTAAAGATTTTTTTGAATATTACAAAAAAACTAGAAGTACTCAAACGCAATTAATAGATCTTTCTTTAAACCCACAATTTAATGAAACGGGAGAATATTTTTCATCTGGTAATGGAACTTTGATTGATGTACATTATAGTATATCAGAGCAAGATGCTGGAAATAGAATTTCAGAAGATGATTTTAAACAAGCATTCTCTGATTTTTTGGCAGATAAAGGGTCTTCTGAAAACTATGCCCCTTACTATAAAGCTATATCTGCAGAAAGTAGTTTAACATATTATTTAAATTTAAATAACTATGATATTAATAATATAACATTTGGTAACCAGCCTTTTTATGATAACAATGGTAGTGAAACTCAAGTAATTTCTGACATTTATCTATCAATAGAAACATTAGAAGAAGCAAAAATAAATGCAGACAGTTACATAACAGGAGAATTGGAAGGAAAAATAGACGATACTTCTAATAAATTAATTCAATTATTATGTAATTTTAAGCTATTAGCATCTTCACTATTGATAGAACCTAACTATTATACAGAAGACATTACTGCAGAAAAAGAACGTTTAAGTAAAAGATTCTATGGTATTTTTACGTTTAAAGATGAAGCAAATAAACCTCAAATTACTCCAATCTATTTAAGTCACGTAAGAGCATTTATAGGGGCGGATCCTTCAAAAATGAACCAAAAGTTCTATCAAATAATCGATCAAGCTAAAAGTCTCAAAACACTAAGTAATTTAGGTGGAAATTTTGACCCCAACAATTGGAAGATTTATAATCCTACAAATAGTAATAATTATACAGGTTACTTAGAATCAACAGTTTTAGTTGGCGGTGCAACAGCCGTTGCAACTGCAGCTGCAACGAATTTTTTATCTATAGGAATTTTTATAGGGGCTTTAACAGGAGGTATTGGAGGCGGCAGTTTGTATGAATTAAATCAGAATTCAACAATCAGAAGTCGTTTAACAAACGCTAGCAATTTGAACACAAATTACCATAAGTTAGCAATAATGCAACAATTTATAAATATAGAAAAAAATTCAACAGAATATAAAGGTTTTGATACTCCTAAGAAAGAAAATATTTTAAAAGAAATATTTGCAATAGATTATCCATCAGAAATAAAAGATGCATTTTTTAATAGAATAATAAACGATGCAGTTTTATTTGAGATTTTATACGGTACTTCTAATAAAGATGCATTAAGTGATATTGGCGCCTCAATTACACAAAAAATATTAAATACAAATCCGATATATTATTTATACTCTCAATATGGAATAGGTTTAGAGAATTTAACTAATTCTATTGTATTACCAGATGAAAGAACAACAAGAATAAACAGTTTAATGTTTAATGGTTTTGAACAAATAATTTTCTCTTATTTATATTGGTTTCCAAAACAAACAGATACTTTTCTTACTATCGATAACCTTAGTGAAGATTTAAAATACTATGATGAAATATTTGTCAACAATACAAGTCCAAATAATAATATATCTTGTAATAATGGAGATAGAATTTATTTAGAAGATTCAGATCAATTAAGAAATTTAATGATCAATTATGAATGGAGTGCAACTGTTCAGTTACTTCAAGATAAAGATATCGATAATATTAATAATTATGCAAAAAGTTCAGAACCTACAAAGCCATTTCTATCAAAAGATAAAATAAATGAACTTTTTGCATCTGAGAATAAAAACGACTATTTACTTCAAATATGTAAAAAAGATCAAAATTTAAAAAAATCAATATCAGCAGCTCAAGACGGACGATTAGAATTTTTAGAAAGACTATTCAATGAATTGATTCTAGAAATTGCACGAGATCCAAATATTTCAACTTCAATTAGTGATAATACTAACATAGATGTTTCGTCATTACAAGATGAAGTAAATGGCTTGGATATGCTAAATAAAAGTTGCTATCCAGATATTGATCTTCCTTGGAAACCTTTAACTGGTAAATCAGAAAAATTAAATCCTGGTTTTTTCTATTTTGACAACAATACTGAAATATTTACAAATGAAGAAATAGAGAATAATAAAAGAGAAACTTATAAATCTGCTGAAGCAATTTTAAAAAAAAGTTATAAATTTATGAACGAGATGAGTAAGGGTAATGTTTATAGTGGTAATAGTTCTTGGAATTTTATAGAGAAAAAGAAGACAACAGAAAATAGAAAATTGGTCACTAATTCTGATGGTTCGATCGACATAAATAGTCCAGAAAATCAAATTGAAATAACTATTCAAGATTCTACTATTACGGATTTTAGAGAAGGTGGAATTCTTTTAGAGATGTACGAAAATGATCTATTTAATCCAGATAACAAACTACCAATTACACATCCTAAATTTAACTTCTATACTAACAGTGAAGAGAGAAGATTGAAAAGTGGTTTTAGTGAAGCCAAAAAAGCTAATGACGGGAACGATAATAAATCAGTTGATACGTCAAAACAAAGCTTTTTTCAACCAGTGATTGTTGAAACTGGCAACATCTCTATATTAGCTGAACAGAATGAAAATTTAATTCAACAAATTGGATCAAGTCAATTAAAAGTCGATAATCCAACCCAACAAACTCCTATTACTGATTTTCGACCTTTAATTGGAAATGCATTACTAAAATTAAATAAAAATAGAGTTAGAGACCCTAGTACTACCGGATTATTTTATAGTGAAAATTTCAATATATTGCAAGGAAACAGTACTAATGCGATTCCAGGGGATAAACTTGACAAATATGAAAAATTTATAAAAAATAGTTTATATGCAGATGGTGAAGCAAGTATCGAAAGAGTATTAAAAGAATTAAATGAAAGCCTTTCTTTTACAAGTAAGCGAACAATTTCAAAAATGTATCCTACTTTTAAATTCTACATAATAGAAGAGGACTCATTTGAAAGTGACGATCCATTAGTTTTTGATGATTTTTATAATTTCAATGCAGTGAAAGACATAACAGTATATAAAAATAGAAAATTAGTTGCAGATACAGCTGTAGTTAGATTGCAAAATGTTTCTGGAAGTATAGATGCTTCTAAACCAACTGGAATCAGAGACATAGATTATGAAATGAACGCTATTCTAGAAAAAGATCAAGATACCATAGGACTTCAAAAAGGAAGTTTGAATATATCTTCAGTTTTATTAAGACCTGGTATTACTACTCAAATAAGATTAGGGTACGATGTCAATCCAAATAATCTAGAAGTAATGTTGTCAGGTAAGATAACAGACATTAATTGGTCTTCAAATGGAGATATGTGCGAAATTGTAATTCAAAGTTTTGGCACTGAATTACTAGCTAAAAAAATAGGAAATGACCAAGATGGTATAAGCAAATCACTAGAATTTGAAAATACAAACAGCTTATTGACTTTTATGATTCATCAAACTGATTTAATTCATTTTGGAAGATATAAGAATAATGTAGAAATTACTCAAGCTTCAGATGGTAAAAGAGAGCCAATTAGAATTAGAAAACCCAAACTACACAATGACCACTGGATAGATTCAGTAAGATATGTATATAATGAGTATGGCGTAATTTTAACCATTGGTTTAGTTTTATCAATTGCTACCGTTACTGCAGTATCTGTAGCTTTTCCAAAAGTAGGAACTTCATTAGTTAGTTTTTTAAATAAAAGCGGTCAATTTTTATATCAAAGTAAATTCGTAACAGCAATAAGTCTTTTTACTAATAAATTTTTCTTTAGAGCTTTTGGAATTGCTGATGATGTAATCGAAGGAATTGGAGCTTCAGTTGTAGCATCAGCAGCAAATACTGGAGTAAAAGTTTCGCAAGGTAGATTAGCAATGTTTCTTCAAGCTATAACTCCGCAATGGTTAGACTTTTTATTTGTTAAAGGAAGTTTGACTTCATTTAGAGGGTTTGCACAAAAATATGGATATAATCAAGCCTTGATAAGATTGCTAAGTAACAATAGTGCAGTTGCAAAAAGTGCAGTAGAAGTAATTAAAAATAAAGGCGCTATGAGTATATTTATGGCAAGTTTATGGAACACTGGATTTAAAACATATATAGCTTTAAATGTTGCAAATTTAGCTTTGGGGGTTACTTCGGAATTAATAGGTAATTCATTAACTCTTCTATCATCTGGTTTATCTAAAGTTTTAGGTTTCGGAGATAGCGGAGCAGAAATGAGAAGAAAGTTAAATTTTGCATTAAGTGAAAAAAGAATAATTTTATCTCCAATGGATGATTCAATATATACTCCTTCTTCGGAAACTTACATAGTAGGAAGAGATGTATTAAAACAACAAACATCAATAGATCTTTCTGGAGATGATAACTATCTTGAAAAAATGAAACAAATAATTAAAAGTAGTTCTTATTATGTAGCCGCAGAAATGGGAAATGCTGTAATGGATATATTTTTAAAGAATTGGGTGTTTGGTTATTTCTGTGCTCTTTCAACTGGATTGTTAAATTACAAAATAAGGACTAGTCCTTATTACATAGAAAATAGCGTAAATCCAGACGATTGGACTTGGAATATATTTGTAAATACTGCAGAATTTAAACAATTAACAGAGAATCCTTATGCAATAGCAGATAAAAGGCTACAAGCAGCATTTGATGAAAATGGATATAGGATATTTAATAAAACGACATGGGAAGTCTTTGAAGAAATGACCTTGAGACATCCTGGTTGGATTGCTGGTGCAAGACCTTATGGATTGGGTACTGAATATAGAGTGTTTTTTGGAAAACCAACTGATTCTGTTTATAAAAGAGAATTAAGCGAAGCTGCTAAAGTAAGGCTGAATAAAATATTTGAAATGTTTGTAGATAGTAGTAACTTTACAGTAAAAACAAATTCATTAAGTACTACTACTGAAGATGAATTAATGGCGCTACTCCCGGCAAAATATAAAAGAATGATAAAAAGCATCAGGAGTAGATTGATAAGTTTGCTAGATGAAAATAGCGCAATTGAAAGTATTAAGAAAAATTGCGCTATATTATTACTAAAAGAATATAACGATGTCTTTTCAAATAGAAAAGAGATGTTTAGAAAGTATCATTATGCATCTAGCGATACTAATATTGTATCTAGTAATATTAGCATAAATGATAAAGCACCAAACACCGTTAATGTTAATTATTTACATACATATGATTCTGCAAACTACGGTTCGGATTATCAAGCGAAAATATATACTAGACGTATGCAAGCGCATCCATATATACCTGACGAAAATATAAATGAAATATCTTGGTCTGAAACGAATCCAGATACTATACAATGCAAAGGTTTTGGAGCTGCACTTAGATATGGCATGGCTTTATTAATAAATGGTGCTAAAGAAATGTATGATGGAGAAATCATTTTAATTGGAAATCCAAAGATTAATCCTCATGACATTTTATTGATTGAAGATAAAAGCAATGGAATATCCGGACCAATCGAAGTAGAAGCTGTAACTCATATGTTTAGTTTTGAAACTGGATATTTAACAGAGATAAAACCAAACGCATTGGTTACAGGAAATGAAGCAATGACTTATAGCGTAACATCTACTGCACCAGTTTTTTTAGCTACAGAACAAGTAGTAAAGAAATTCTCTAGAAGAGGTTATCTAAATAACAAACCAGGAGAAAAGACAAGTTTAAGCAAAGAAGATTCAAATGAAATAATGAGAATTCTTAATAATTATTTTGATATACCTACAAAAACTAATCAAAAAGTAGCGTTAGGATTAAATTATCCTAATTTTTGGTACGATTATGTCTATAAGGGATATAACGACAGAATGTTTCAAGAAACTGCGAATAATGTGCAGTTGCAAAACATAGTTAGTAGAATAAAAAATGCAGTCTACCAAAATATAGTGAAGGCTTTAGAAGAAGGAAAAATAGATACATTAATAAATATGAAACAAGGTTTATTTCAATTAGATGAACAACTAGTTAATTCAATAAATTTAATACAACAAGACGTAATTAACGTAGGTGCTGTATTAGCTGGAACGGCATATAGTGTAGATTTGTTGGCTTCTAGTTTAGGAAGTACTAATTTACTTACAGGAGGAAAAGTAGCAAGTATGCTAGGTGCGCTTAAAAATGCTGGAAAATTAGGTGCAATGGTTAGTTTAACAGCTTTGTTACTTGGAGATAAGATAGAACCAATTATTGAAGAATTTATGCAAAATGAAAGTACATTAAACAATGTACTTAATTTAACTCAAGAAACAAGATTTGCAAAAATTAATGATGGAACTCTTTTGCATTTTTTTCCTTTATATAAAAATGAGAAAGCAATGGCCGGCGCAGGATTCCAATACATTCGACAAAATGAAATATGGCATAATAGATATGGACAAATTTATAATGATTTATCAGATGCAGCACTAGGTTACGTACAAATGAGAAAACAACTTCAAAGTAAAAATTCTCTATTGTCTAGTACTGATATGGAAAAATATATAAAAGAAATGAATGATACTCCTTTTAGAAAAGGAATTTTATTTTTTTACAATAGATATTTAAATAGTGAACAACAAGTAAAACAAGAATTAATTGAAAAAGAAGTAGTACTTTCTAATCAAAGCGCAAGCGGCATAATACAAAGCGGAGAATAATAATGATAACTAAAAATAATAAACATTCGAGATCAATTTCTGAAAAAAATAAAGACATTATAAATAATAAAATAAAGGATGTAAAGCCTTCACTTGTCTATCAGGATGTACTAGTGTTAGAAGTTTTAGAAAGAAATGACAAGTCTAAATTTATACAAAATTATGTTTGCAAAAATTCTTTAGAATTTGTTTGTGCTTATTCAAAATTACATGGAAAATATTTTGCACATAAAATCGATTACTGGAATGATAGTTTTTTAAGAACAAATTTTGGAAGTAATAAAAACATTACAGGTAGAGAATTCAGATTAGAATCGAAGAATTTTTCAGAAACAGAAATAAAAAAGGGCAAAATTCTTCTAAACCCAACTGTTTCTGAAAATGAAAGTAAACAAAAAAATTCAAATACAGATGTATTTTTTTCACTAGGAAATTTTAATTTAACTGGAGGTTTATTTTCAGACAGATCTGAGTGGAAATTTATAGATCCTACTGCAGAAATAGGGTATATTATAAATGATTACATACCATTAAAGAAGAATTGAAATGTCTGAAGCTATAAACAAAAAAATAAAAGCACAATACAACTCTTTGTGTTCTGCAGCTATATTTTTAGAAATGAACGCAATTGTTTTAACTGCTGGAAAACCAGCTTTAAATTTAATTGATATAAGCGATAAAGGTATCACCATACAAACGAATCCTGAAAAACCAATAAATTTCATGACAGATAATTTGTTTGGTCCTTATTACCAATGGAATACTAATCCATACAGTTTGTTTGCGCCGATGTTAGGAAATGCAAACCCAAGAGCAAAGTTTCATGCACCATTTTCTGATAATTTAAGTGACTTAGTAGGAGTTACATCTGTCTTTGCAATGATAAGTGGAGTTTAAAATGCCAATAAATATAAAGTCAAAAGATATAGCTTTGTCATTCAATTCTGATTTTATTTTAGAACTAGATGATGCTGGAATTCAAGATATAAAAACAATAACAAATGAAGAAAATGAATTGTTGATGCAGAATATAATTTTACGTCTATCTTCAAATAAAAATGAATGGGCGCAATTAAGTAACCAAAATATAATTCCAATAGATTTTAGTATGTTTTTAGGAATGCCTTTAGATGAAACGTTAATGCAAGCAATATCTGATAAAATAATAGCCAGCTTAGTTTTTCAAAATTTACTATCTATAGATGAAATAACAGTATCTACATCTTATTACTCTTTAAATGAATGCTACTTGGGACTTAATATTAAGCCAAAAAATAATCAAAATTTTAAAAAAAGTTTATTAATAAGTTATGATAGTAGTACGAATATTTTAACTCCAACCGTTATAGATTATATAGAGAGATAAAAAATGACAATATATGTAGATTTAAATGGAAGTTTCAACTCTTCAAACAACATAAGAGATGCATTAAAAACAAATCTTCAGATTGCAAACTTAAGAAATGATTCAATTGTAAACGTAATGGCAAATGCTGTAGGTCAAGAATTAAATAAAGTTTCAGTTGCAATGAAAGATGTTTACGAAAGAAATAATTATCTTTCAGCTAAAGGATCAGATTTAGATGCCATAGCATATAATTTGTTTGGGATGAGAAGGAATCCAGCTATATACGCTAGTTCGAATGAAACGGATTATAATATAGTTATATATCTATCTCCATATTCAAATTATACTAACTTTCAATTAGCTAATGGTAATAAATCAATTACAATTCCAAAAGGAACTATACTTACAGATTCTATATCTACTACTGGCGAATTAGGAAGAATTCAATATAGTTTAGATAAAGATTATATTTTAACTAATCAAAGTAAAATATATGTTTCAGCTACTGCAATTACTTATGGCAATACTCAAAATATAAATAAGAATGTTATTAAAAGAATAAATTTTACGAATTACGAAGATTCATTCAACAATAGTATCATTGCTGGAAACGTTCATCCTATATTAAGTGGAAGAGATTTTGAATCAGATGAATCTTTTAGAAAAAGAATTCAAATGTTTTTAACAAGTAAAACTTCAAATAATTTTAATGATATTCAATTGAATGGCATGAATATACCTGGTGTAATTACTACAGAAATTATACCAGGATATTATGGAATAGGAACGACTGGAGTAATTATTTTTGGACCAAATAGATTAGCAACCGATAAAGAAGTAACTGCACTACAAGAGCAGATCGATAATAAATTTTCAAACATTTCAAAAATAAAAGTTTCAAAAGGTTTCTTTGTAAATTTGGATTTAGAAATAAATATAAATATAAAGGGAAATATATCTGATACAGATCAACTTTCAATTAGAAGAGAGTTGAAAAATATAGTTAACAACTATATTTTGATGAATTATAATAGCAATACAATATCTTTAGACAGTATACAATCTGAAATTGTTTATCTATTTAGAAATAATAGTAAAATAGAACTTCAATTTAAAAATGGAAGTATATTTAATAAAAAATATATAAGAAGATCATCTACTCTATTAGGTTTGAATAATTCAGGTTTTGAAGTTCCAGACAACAATATTGTTGTAAATAGAGATGAACGCTTACTTATAAATGATGTCTCTATCAATTTTGAATATACAAATTACGGAGTTTAAATATGGATAATTTCATCGGAAGATCTATTCGAAATAATTTTCCTAATTGGAGTAAGATATATAAAGATGATGCATCTGTTGGTTCTATTCTGTTTACTCAAATAGGAAATGAAATAGAAAAAGTCTTAGATAATTTAAATGTGAATTTAAAATCAAATTCAGATCCACTAAAAAACCCTAGTTCCATTTCTAAACATATATACATATACGACTTAAAAGAATTTTCTTATTACAAAGATGTAGTTGATAAAATTAATTCTGTAAAAGAATTTAAATTTTTCAAATATGTAAACGATGTAGAAACAGAAATAAAAACGTTCGATACAAATTCCTTCACTTACCAACGTTTTTTAAGTAGCTATTCTGAAGAATTTGAAAAGTCTAGTATAACTGATTTTGAAAACCAAAATATTATATTAACTTTGGATGGTCAAAGTATTGATAAAGAAATGAATATAGACTTTTCAAAATCAATAAAATTTGAAAATAAAATAAAATTTAAAAAACCAAAGCATTTATATATAAAAGTATCTGAAGCAAATCTTTTTTATTCAAAAAGTATAGCCTCAAGAATGATTACCGTTAAAGAAGAATACTTTATAATATTAAGAGGTTATGATTTACAAAATGTTCCAGTTGAAGAAACTATATTCATAAATGAAAATCAAATATATAAAACTAAAATAAAATTTAGTAGCATTTGTGACATAAGTAAATCGAATTTATATTCTACTATAGGTGGCCCTTGCTTAGTTAGACATGGGTTTAATGGAAAAGTAGAAGTATTAAATTATCCTATAAATTATGATATTGTAAAAATAGATTTGAAAACAATTTACAAAGACACACTATCAAAGATAGACAGTTTTTATGAGTTTGAAAAATCAAAATTGTATATAGAAAATGAATTTGTAAATAGTGTTTCTAGAATTTCTTACTTATTCAAATTAATAAATGATCCTTCAATTGCTTACAACAAGCATAATGGAAATATATTCTATTCTTTATTTTCTCAAAATGTTTCAAATTTAGATAATGATGAGTACATACAAGATATAGAATACAACTCTATAATTTCTAAATTAATGTGTATTACAAATAAAGGTAACTTATTAGCATTAGAGTTAGGAATGACGGAAGTAAAAGTGCCAAGTTTATTTAATGCAACAGTTGATTTTGATATAGGAATTGAATCCTTATATCAAAGATATAGTCTTTATGATTCTGCGCAAATAATTGTAAAGCATGCAAATGTTTCAACTTTGATAAATAGAATTTTTATTATATATGAGAAACCAGATAAAAGTATCTTCTATATAGGTTTTGATTCAAATGATACTCCAGTTATACAAAGCGAACCTTACCTTCACATAGTAGGAGAGCATAGAGAAGTAGAAAAACTTTGGAGACAATTAACCATTGATTTAAATTTAGATCAAGCAGGACAACATAACTTTTATTCATTATCCTTAAATCCTTTAGCTTATGAAAAAGAATTGATAGCTGCATTTAATAATTTAAATTCTAAAACAATTGAATTTGATTTTTTCAATAACATCATTCAATCTTACTTGAGAAATAAAAAGAATCAAAAATCACTTATTATTTCGTCTTTCTCTTTGATAGCAGAAAGTAATACTCCAGTTTTTAAATATAATACTTCAATATCTTATAACTTGAATACTAAATTTGGAATTTACATAGAAAATATAACTAATGATATTTTTATTGTAAAAAGTTCAGGCAATCAAATTTTAGAGATGTATAAATTTAATCAAAAAAGAACTGGAGTTTTAATAGATTTTTTATCAGGAGAATTTTATTCTTATGATATTTTTGATAAATATAAGTTGTCAATAAAAATGTTAAATAACGACGAATACATATATCAAAGGATATAAAATGGCATCAACCTATTCAGATACAAGTAATTCGCAAACTAACGATTCAAGGTCTTCTCAAATATTACCAACAGATAATATAAATTTTTTATTTGATTTTATAATTGAAGATACGGATTTATCAATAAGTGATACTGCAGAAAAGTTAGAAAGATTACTTACTAATTTTTCTAATCCAAACAAAGTAAAACAATTTCAAAACAATATAGAATATTCTTTTTCAAACTACATAAAAAGAATACCAGAAATTTTTAATATTTCCCTTAAAGAAAAAGTTAAAATAAATCTAATAAATGAATCAATATTCATACAATACGAAAACAATAATATAGAATTGTATTTGAAAGAATTTAGATATTTAGATTCTCTTATAGATGAACTAAAAAGAATCAATTTTAAATTTGATAAACAATTATTTACGTTAAGTTTTCATCCAGATTACGAAAACTATAAATATTACCCGAGTCATTTTTTAGAATTTAATTCTAACCTTAGAGTTGAGTATCGTCAAATTATTCAAAGTCAATCATTTGAAATTCCACAAGATATGTTGCTTTCAGATATTTATTTTGAAAACAATAGCTTGTTAAATTTAGTAGAAGAAGAAAGTGATTTTAACACTTATTTAACTAATTATACAGATGAAAATTATTTAAAATATTTCATTGATAAAGAAGCAAGTAAAATTTATTTTCCATACATTTGTATTGGAAATGAAATCTCAACGACTGGTGTTGATAAAAATATAAGCTTTAATTGGTGTGATTTCAAAGTATATCATATGAGCCACGAGTCTATTAATAGAATTTTAAAAGATGAAAACGGATATGATTTAAGTTATAAAGGGTTATCTATTTATAAAAAAATAAATGAATTACACAGTTCAGTGTGGAGTCAATAATGAGTGCAATTACATTTGATTATGAAATAATCTTAGGTAGCTCTGGGAATGGTAATGATTCAATGATCGTTATTTACAATATAGCAGGATCTGAAGATTATTCGATTATTCTAGATGGCAATCCTATTAATAGTAAAATAAAAATATCAGATCTAACAGATGGAAATCATATTTTTAAATTGATAGACAATCAAAATAACCAAGTACTTTCCGACGAAATTTCAATAAATATAAATTCAAATCAGAACTATTTAAATGAAAGTTACTCAGTAAATGATAATTTTAAATCAATAGATATATTTATTGGCGATAGTATTGAAATTAAAAGATATCCAATTGAGTTTTATGTTTATAAAGATTTAAAAGTTAACTCTAACATAATTCATGAATTTGAAACTTCAGGATTTAAATTAGACCTTACGGAAGCAATTAATCCAGCATCTATGGAAACTAATTTCTCAAATACAACCGGAGGTTATTTATATAATGCTTATGAAGGTTTATCAGAAGAAGATTATATTAGTTGTATTACTTATGGTTGTGAATTTATATCAGTAAATGAAAGCAACAAAAAATTTATACCTGTCATTTCTACTGGCGAATACACGATTAACAATCGTTCTCAAAAATTTTACAGCAACTTTAGTATAACTAAAATTTTTGAAAAAGATTCTTTTTCTTATACAACTTTAGATTCAGTTTATAATGAGCAAATAACTATATATAAAAGAGATGAAAACTTTAATAATATACCATTTATTCTTTATAAAGAAGACGAGAATCTCGAATTAGAATTTTCTTACAAAAAGATATTAGAGAACAATAATACAACTATACAGATATCAACAAGTAGTATTGGAAATTTAAGATCGTTTGATACTATCTATAATAGTTTAGATTTAGAAAATAAAAAAAAGTATTTAGAATCTCTTAGCGAAAAAAAAGGCTATGGAAATGGATTTAAAAGAATTTTATACACTGATTTTTTTCCAATTAAAAACGTAAAAGTATTCTGTTATGATAGTCTAAATCCAAATCAAATAGATGTTATAAATCCTAATTTATTAAAAATAAATGAATATAAAGGCTTTATATATATAAATGAAACGACGTCTAAAACTAAGTTTTACTATGTTTTCTACGATATAGTACCTAGATTAGATTACGAATATAAAAATGAGGAAGAAGACTTAATAAGATCAAACTTTGATTTAGATTTAAGGCAAATCAATAATCAAAATCAAACTGGTTTAATTTGTATTAACTATGAGGAAAAAAATATAAAAAAGATTGTTCTAAATCAAGAAGGAAGACTGGGTGAAACACCAGAATTTGAACCACAATGCGATATAGGTGTAGACAGTCTCATTCTTAATGCAAAGGTTCTTAATGCAAATAATAGCCCAGTAGAAGAAATACCAGTTAAATTTAAAATACAATCTTTGCCGAATGACAATGGAGAGAATGGATACTTAAATGACTCAACTTATATTGATGGAATTTCTGATCTATCTAATAGTGATGGAATTAGTAGATGTATTTACTTCGCTCCATATAGAGAAAACTCTTTAGAAAGAGAAATTGAATCAATAGTAGATGATTTAATAGTAATAAAATCGAATGAACGTGAAATGAATAACTTAAATATATTCGATAAAGAAACTGCTTTGTATTATATCAGAGAAATAGAAAAATTAGATAGTTTTGATTTTTATACAAATGATAAAGATTATGTAATCTTTTACGAATATGATCAAGTTAGTCAAAAATGTAAACCTGTAACACCCTCTTCTATATATTCTGAAACATCTAATTCTCAAATTAAAATTAGATATTCTAAGAATTTTGGAGGAAATGTATTAAAAGAACAATTGAAATTATATGCGCCAAAATATATAAAGATTGTCGCAGAAGCAATTGATCCAGCTACAGGTCAACTAATAACTTCCAATGACTGTTATATTAAACTTAAATTTCCAAACTATTTAAAAGGAAGTATATTAAGTAATAGTGAAATGCAGTATTTAGGTTATGGTTTTCCTCCCCAAAACAACGAATTAGGAACTGGATTGGGTGGAATGAATTATTTTACTATAAATCCAAATGATGTATATAGTAAGATGGCAAAAACAATAACAGTGTTCAATGAACAACAATGAGGTTATAATGATTAGTAATTTAATTAGTACCAATATACCAATGCCAAATTTTGTTGCAGGAGAAAGACCTTCTGCAAATAAATTCAATGCTTTCTTTAGCTATCTTAATTACAAATTGATGTTTGTTGGAAATGCAATTGGAGACATTCATGGAGTTAATTCTGCTAGCATTCCTACTAACCGTTGGAGTTATAGTTATCAGAATGGTAATATTTCAAATAACGCTAGTGAATCAAGAGATATCGACATTATATCTCTTGCTAACTTAATTGGTCCTAGTTCTAATTTGAATCCAAGATTAATAAATCAAACTGATAGTTATCTTATCAATAATGAAATAATCCCTGCTGGAACTTCAGAATATAATTTAAAAGCTTCATTCGGAAATCAAGTTTCTAACATTGCTATTTCAAATTATTCTAAAAAAGATACTTTTAATAGTTTAGAGAATGCGAATGACTTTTATTTTGATTCTTCAGAAAATACAATTTTTTTCTACAAAAAAACAACTGAACCTATAACTGTAAATTATTCAGTTGATACGTTAAAAAGAAATGCGTTTTCACATAACAGTTTTAGTTTTAATGTAATACCAGATCCAAATACTTTTTCAGCATATACCAAGGTTAACAATTCAGCTTATTTTTTAAGTATTGATTTAATCGCAGGAACAACTAACTATACAATTTCACTACCAACCATTGGCGCGCAACAATCTAATTCTTTTGATAGTTTGATTGGTGGAGATGTAAAATTAGATCTTACAAATCCTAACTTTAATAAATCAATTTTATTACCAAAGAATATTGTCGATTATTATTCTACAGCAGATAATTCTGAAAAAGTAATACCTAGCAATTTAATTGTTTTAAAAAATTATACAAATGGAGATATATTTAAAGATGCATCTTATTATTTTGTAGATAACAAAACTATTCGAGTTGAAAACTTAAATATAGATCCTGCATGTCTTATAAGCGACAACTTTGTTTTAATCACAAACGGAACTAATATTACAGCATCAATTGATGATTTGAATGTTAAATTTGCAAAACATAGTCACGATGGTTCTCTAGGAGAGTCAAAAGTTTCTATAAAGCACATTGCAGATATTTTTAGCAATCAAGATGAAACTAAAAAATACTTTCCATCAACTGCAATTGGAATGAATTGGATGCCACAATACTTACATCGTAATGGTTGGAGTTTAGATTGTGATAATCTAAATGACGACAATGTTATGCGCGGACATCTAGTTTTAAATCAAGGTTTAGCAGTTTATTTTAAAAAGCCTGAAAATGAAAATGAAATAAATGAAGCACCTCGAATATTTAGTTTTCTAAATTCATTTAATATTTTTGCAACTGAATATATTTTAAATATATCGATGACAAAAGATATAAATATAGTGTCTTTTGAAAACTTAAAACTACAAGGTGGTACATCTGCAAAATTAATTTTAAATCCTTTATCAAAACATATAAATATTACAGATACAAACACAACAATCAAACATGATGAAGAGATAAATATAGTAAGTAATAATCTTAATTACGAAAATTATTCAGGTACCAATAATTTAAATCAAAATTTTACAAGTGGAGTACATACAACTTATACTTCGTCAACTGAATCAACTTCAATTAATTCAGATAGTATAAAAATTGCAAAAAAAGAGAGCGTAATAGTAAATGGTAGATCTCCTGTGGAAATTGATAAATTATATTACAATGAAGGCTCTAGCGCAGATTATATAGTAGAGAGTGAAAATAATTTACCACCAATACCAAGAAGTCAAATAGATAATAGATCTGGAAAACTTCGTTCAGAAACTACAAAAACAATAATTATTAATTGCATACCAACGAGTGAAAATAACACAGCAGATGGAGATAGGCCTAAATGGTTAATACCTATGGGGCCTATAAATATAAATAATTTTTGGACTAGAACTTTTAACGATGATTTTGAAAAAAATTATCGATTTGCAAATGAAGCATTTGGATTCTCAAGTTATGATTTGAAAAATCTTTTAATTTTTCAAAATCAATTAAGAGATTCGTTAACTCCAAAAATTGACGATTCATTTGTTTTGAATTCAACAATACCATGGGATGAAACTACTTTAGGTTATCGTCAAACATTTAAATTTAATAGTGATGGTCAAAAATTTGCTCTAGTAAAACGTGGAAAATGTTTATCTCACATGAATAACGGTTATGATCCTGCATCATTAAATTCTGAAGTTAATGTTAATTTAATAAATGCCGATACAACAGATAGCACTCATAGAGACCACATTATACCTTATGCAAAATTAGATGCAGTCGGCGCAAATCATACTGACTTTAATACAATAACCAAAGCAACAAGAAAAAATCTTGCAATTGCAGATAAATATTATGAAGCAGACCTTGTATACGTAGGAGTGAAAGAAGAATCAAAAGATAAATCTTATAATAGCTTAACTTTAGATGATCTTGATACTAGTATCGAGATAAGATATTTAGAATTAAAAGAAATTCAAAGTCTAATTCATTTTTTCTCAGTAAGTAATGGAGGAAATGCATGGTATCCAGAAGATGAATATCTATGGAATCTTTTCAATACGTCGGGACAATATTTTGCATCACAGCATTTAAGTTCAATAATGCGGTTAACTAAAACACATTGGTTTAGAGAATCCTTTCCTATAGTCAGAATCAATTCAGCAAAAACAAATATAATAAATATAGACCATGCACACAATGTAGATTATATTAATAATTTGTATTATGTAATGTGTCAAAACAGAAGTAAGCATATGATTCAAAGTCCTTATTTTAATTCACGTATTGGAAGAATACTTTCTAATAAATTTGGACACAATCTTTATAGAACTCAATTGCTAACAGCATATATTGATGTAGATCATTCTACCTTACATGCTGATACTGAGTATAAATATGAAGTTAATATTAATTCTGAATTAGCTGCATTGCCTTATGCACAAGATCCAAAAGGAGTTTATAATTATGGAGAATTTGAAGAAAAATATTATAATTATGATCCTGTAGGAGATGATATACCAGCAGAAACTTATGGTGAAGGTACTTTGACATATAATCTTACTCACAATGCATATAGAAATTTTTATAGCCCAAATTCAAGTAGATCAGGAAAAAATTTAAATTTAGAAAGAAGTTCAGCTAGAGAAAAAGTTGTATATGAAGGACCAGCAGTAAAATTAATAGTAAAAGATGTAGATCATTACGTAGTGAATGCTATTCCATTTGGAATGTATCAAGATGGTTCAAATAATATGATTATGGATACTAAGGAAAGAGAAAATTATGATTTCTTTAGTGGGATGAATTATGTTCAAAAAACATATAGAGTAGGTTACAAAAATCAAACAAAAATTAAAAAATGTAATAGTTATGGAAGTGGAGAAACATCTACAGATTATAATGGCGTTTTCTTTTATAATCAAACTAGTGCCGGACTTATAGATAATAAATATGTACCAAACAATACTCCAACTTCAAATCTATACATAATGACTAATTCAGATAAATTATCTGATAATTCAGGAACTGCATTTACTCAACAAGAAACAAATGAACATGAATTTACTGACAGTTCTACTACTGAAAGTACTATCGATATTCAAACAAGGAGAATTCCAGCTTATGCTTGTTTAAATAATATTGGAGATTTAGACTCATTGGTTCAAAATGGAAAAACTTATTCAACAAATTTAAGTTGGGATTCAGTATTTCTTACTAACACTAGTAATTTAAATATAAAAGTAAAAGTAAAAGAAGAATATATATTGGATTATGATTCAATCAATAATCAAATCGAAACTCTTTTCAATGACAATATAGATGAATTAACATCAAATTCTAGAAAAGATGAATTGACAATATTTTTAGGTACTTTCGGTTCAATAAATATAAATCCAAAAGGGCTAAAAAAAGTAAAAGTTGCATACATAGAAACAAGCAATACGCTATTTTATAAAGAAACAACTCATTCAAAGAAAACAGAATATTCAGATTACGATAGTGATCCTAAACAATGTGTACAAGAGCGAGGCGGAGCAGATGGAGTTTGGTTCAAAAATAATGAGAATATAATAGATGATGACAATATATGGTGGGACTTAAAAGGTGGTTCAGATAGTTGGCTTTATAGAGATCGTTTTGGACGAAATAAATTTGGAATGAGTACAGTATTTGAAAAGATAAGAGCAGGTTATGCAAGAGTATATTTTGGAAACTTAAAAGAAGAAAATCCATATCAAAATAGCTATTTGCTTTTTGTTCAGGCTTACAATAATGAAGATATTTTTGGTGCATAAATGAATAGAACGACTTTATATATTTATAATGCGACAATAAATGACGAAAAAGATATACCAGTAGATATAATTGTTAATGATCTTCAAGATCAAATAGACAGCGATATCTACAAAAATTTTAATAATATCAAAATAGATAATATAGAATATAAAAGTTTTATAAAAAATAAAGATGTCAAAATTTCTTATTTTGAAACTCAACAATTAAATTCTAGAAATAATTTGGATATTATAGATTTTAGCTGGCAATTGCCTAACAATAATCCAAATTTATTAGATGATAATTCAAATTATGTAATACAGCACACTCCTAGCTTTAGTTCAAATTATGAAAATATATTGATTAGCGACAAGTATACTACAGATAGAAATTCTAATTTAATACCTTTATGGTATAAACATAAATCTTCTAAAATTAAAAAAGTAACAAAATACGAGAGGTTCAAATCCAAGTATGATGTCTCCGAACAACAAGATAATTACAATATAGAAAATGGAATACTTTATACTAATAATAAAAACACATATGACTATAATAACGATAGTTATTGTTTTTATATAGTTACAGGTTTAGATAATGCTGGTGCTGTACATAGTGAATTATTAAATGTAGTTCCTATTTTTAATGAAGCTTCTTGGGAAGATATATATTATAACGATTCAAATTTAAATGATCCGTTAAATGGGTCATTTAAAAATGATGTCTATTCAAAAGAAGAAGCAGTCAATAAGTGGAATTACAATTTATATTTTGTTGACGGCTTTACATCTAGAACTTGCAATAATGGGATTAATGGTTTTTTCTGGAAGCCAGAAGTAGACAGATTCATTAAATTAAAAAAACCAAGTAGTATTTATTCTTATGATCCATGGCATATAAGAATACAAAGTTCTTCAGTCTATGAAACTTATGGAGATAAATTTTTAAAATATTCTGTTCCGGAATATAAAAAACAACCATTCAATCCTATTTTTCCTTGTGTGAAACAAAATGAAAAGAACTGCATAAGAGTTACTGCAAATATAATAAAACTTCCATCTGAAAGAATTAAGCATCAACCAGATCAAAATATAAACCTAGATATAATCTTATTTGATAATGAAGAGAACGCATATGAAGCGTATACTACAGACATTACAAAAAATGATAAATTATATTCAAAAGTAAAAAATCAAGATATAAGATATAAATATGGCGCCGTAAAATCAATAGATGAGAGCAATGGCTTTATTGAAGTTAATATAAATCTTTTAAATGCAGAAATTGTAAAATGCAGTTACTTTGAAGAAGTAGTAGATTTTGTTTACGTTAATTATGATTTGAATCCAGTTAATAATAAAAATTTAGAAAATTGTAAAATTGCATATTATTTAAAACCAATTGACGTAAAGGAAAACTCAAATGATAGTAATTGGAGAAGTATAGAGCATATTGTAATAGATAAAAATGATAAAATAATTTTTAACAGTAATTATAATTCCTTATCTCATTTATTAAATTTAAATCAAACTAGCTATATAGATTTTCTTAGCGATTTCACCACTATAAGTCAAAATGATTATCAATACTTATTGCTTGGAGAAATCTTCTATAAAGATTATTCAAAAATCGATGACTGTTTTTCATTCGATGTAAGAAATACAGAAAATATTATCGAACCAAGAGAAGAAGTTTACAAAAAGAACTACAAACTTCAACTTAGTAAATATGGCTTTGGAAATGAAGGAATGCCTATACAATTAAACGATCTATTATATTTATCTTTGCCTAAAGCTATAATTGGTTTAGAAGAAAATGAATTTAATAAAAAATTCTATTTAGATACTTCTTTAAATATATCTAATATAAAAATGTCAAATGAACCTGACTTAAACTTCAGAGTAGTATATTCGTTTTCAGATTCAATAATATTTCGTTTTGATATAATAAGTACAGGTATCTATACTATAAGTACAGATACTGGTGGCAGTTTATTAACTTTTAATTTTAATAATTTAACTTATCAAAAATATCATGATTGTATAATTCAAAGAGTTCAGCTTAATAATTCTCAAAAAGTTAAAATTATATATGAACCAGATATAACATCTGGATATAATAGCACAATAGACCATGAGCTTGAAATACTTAACTGGAGTTAATAAAAATGTCGTTTGAATTAAATGTGTATAACATAAGTAAGGCCACCTATGACAGCGTAGGAGATTCATATAATGTTCCACTGAATGTATATAATAAAATACAATTTGAAACTACAAGTGAAGATAGTAAAGGGTATATTTATCTTCTTCTTGCAATTGAAAATAAAGATTTATCAAATAGTAAAATCCCAAAAATAAAATATACAATGCCTACAAATCTAAATCAAATAGACGCTACATTAGAATCATCTAGCGATACCGAAATTATTTCAAGATTAGATCAAAGTATTATTTTATTTCAAATAACAAAAAGACCCGATCTTAGTTCATTCAATCCAATAGATGTTAAAAATATTCCTACAGCCCTACATTCAATAGATGCAAATACTAAGCGAGTATATTATGCAAAAATACAACTAGATCCTTTAAGTGTTTTTTCTGGTCGATTTGATATTGTAGTTGAGGAATAAAAATGACAAATATAAAGCTGATTTCTAATTATAATGAAATAACTAGAAGAGCAATACTGCACAGATATAAATTAGATAGTTACAATGACAATAACGATCCCTTTAGTAGAACTCTTTATGAGAATCTATTGGTAAAAGAAATAAGTTTAGATTTTTTAAAAGATGCAGTACCTAATGGAAACTACTTGAATAATTTATCGCATAATCTTTCTAACTATTTTAAAACAAAAATGACGCAAATAAAAATATTAAATGAATTTTTTATAGAAGCGGAATTAAATTCAAAAAAACTAAATGACAATATTAAACAATTTTATATTATAAATAGAAAGAATTTAAGAGAGACAGAAAAACTTTTAAATCTAAGCCAAATCAAGAACAGGGTATTTAATTCAAATTCTCTAATAAAGAATACATTTCAAGATTCTTTAAAACTACATGAAGGGTTTTTATTTGATCCAAAAACAAACGCTGCATTATCTTCAAAAGACATATGTAATCCATCCGAAGAATCTTTAACTATTCAAGAAATTTCAAATTATAAATTTAAATCTAAGTTTATACATGTCGACCATAGTAAAACATCAGGAGAGATTTGGGGAAATGATTATTCTAATTTGTACAATATATATGATGAAGGAAAAATATTCAGATGTATAATGCGTAAATCAAGAAGAGATATTTTTGCAAATAACGAGTATTTAAGTTCTGGTGCTACTCTTAGTTTGATATTTGATTTTGAGATTAAAAAATATTTCAATTCAATTAGGATATCCGAAGCATCATTGAAAAAAATAACAATAGAAGAAAATGCAATAGAATATTTAAATAATCAAAATCAATGGGTACAGTTGGAATTTAATTACGATAAATTAAAGGACAATTACAATATATTTTTTGATTCTATCTATACGAATCAAATAAGAATAACATTTAAACAATTAACTTTTGTTGATATTGAAGGAGATGTAAATGAAACAAGTTACAGTAAATCTTTTTATCAAACAATAGAAAATACTGAAACGGATTTTTTATATTACTATTACGATCTCTCTATATCAGAAATATCATTTGAATATTCAACTTATAGAAATAAAGGAATCTATAGATCTAACGAATTGTTAAGTGTTTACAAACCAATGTCTTTAAGATTTAAAACAGATATATTATTTTCAGATCCAGATGTAGTTGTAGAAAAGTATTTAAGAATAATGTTGTTTACAGATAGAGATGTTGTTGCTAAAATATTTCAAGATACAAATTCTGAAATAAAATTAAACATGGCGATAATTGATGAAGTTATTCCAGTAAACGAGTCTTTTTATCACGAAGACATATTAGTTCCAACCAAAATATCTGAAGATTATTTTGAAAGTAAATTAACGTTCCTACCAGAAAAAGATAGTTTAGAATATGAAGGTTTTGATCAAAGTGAAATTAAATTTTACAATTTAAATGATTCAATAATAGAAGATACAGATGTTCTATCTATATACAATTCTGGTGGAATAAAAATTAGAATTAATAAAAAATATGATTTTACCAAAAAGTATTCTTTAAAATATAGAATCAGAGACAATGTAAAAAACTTTTTAGGAAGAAGTTGTTTTTTGCTAAATGGACAAATTGAGTTTCTTCCATTATATCAAGAGTCTATTGGATTTATTCAGCCAATCATATTAATAAGAAGTAAATCCAAGTTCAACGATAGCACTAGTGTTGTTAGTTCTTATAAGTTGATTGTTCAAGAAAAAGAATATACAAATAAAAAGAATATAACATTTGATATCTTTTTAGCTGAAAACAAAGGTGTAATATGAGTTTTAATTATATAATAGATAATTCATTTCAAAAATTTAGAGAAATACTCAATGATGGCTTAGAAAAAAATGGATATGATACTGCAACATTAAATGAAATCACTAGATTGAAATCTTATGCTTTAGATCTTCTGTTGAATAATATTACAAACATTGATGGACTTTTAAATGAAATTATAAAGGTAAATGAGTTTGATTTGTTTAAAGACCCCCAAATAGAAGGATTTCAAACATCATTCAATGCAATTATAAATAGAATCTTACTTCTTAAAAATTTTACAGAAAACAAATTTATAGATTATCAAAATAAAATGTCTCTACAAGAGAACGTAATTATATCTCAGAAAAAAAAAGTTCTGCAAAAAATTTCTTTTTTAAATCACGTAGCGAATAATTATCAAAAAGTTTTCATTGAAGAATTTCAAAATTTAGAATTTATAAATGGTCAAGAAACAAATCTATTAATTGACACTAATGCTAATCTTGCCACTTTGCCTGTATTAAATAGTACACCAGTAAAAGTAACAGATATATTTATAACTGAAAATAGTAACGGTTTATCAGGGGCATTAAATTCTAGAACTAATGGAAATTTATGGTTTACTGTAGATAAAAATGAAAACACAATTTTTGAATATAATAAATTAGATTCAGGCCCATGTATTTTAGGATTGAAATACACTTTTGAAGAAACAGTAATCAATGAAATTAGAATTAAAACAAAAATAACTAATTTAACTTCTACTTTTAAAATAAAAAACATAACATTTGATTCTGGAATTAATGGAAGTAAAACTATAAAAGAAGTAATTGATATTAATAAACAGAACTTATTAATTGATTATTTTTCATATGATAAATCTATAGGCTACTCTATTAAATTTCTACCAATTAAATGCTCATCTTTAACGATTGAATTCGAGCAACCAGATTATCAAAACAATTATATTCAACAAACTACTCAAGTTTCTTATAGGAAAGTTTTTACAATAGCTATTAGCGAAATAGAATTTTTTTCAAACAAATATATAAATAATGGATCTCTAGGATCTAAAATATTTGAATTAGGATATGGATTGAATGGATGTGATTATAAACTGTCGATATATCCAAACAATAATGCGTATTATAAATCAAATATGCAGCTGTTTCAAGGTGGTAACTCAACCAGTATCGAGCTTAAAGAAAATGAATTTAATTTGTTAGTAGATAATCTTTCTAATTATCAATATAAGTTAAATATAGAAAAAGTTTCAGATTCTGAAAATACAAAAACGCCAGATTCAAATTTTGAAAGTTTAATTGAAACAAAAAGTTTGATTAAATTCTTAGATCCAATAAATAATACATTTGTAATAAACGATACGTTCGTAAAAGAATCTGTCTTTATTTGCAGGCCTGATATTGTAAAAAGATCATCTACAAATGAAAAAACTATAATTAGGAATTTAAATTCTAGTAGCGGAGTATTGAGTACAGACGAAAATTATTATACTTATTCTTTACAAATGCCTTCTTGGATTTTTCAATTAGAAGATGTATTTTTTTATAAAGGTTCATCGAATACTCCCTTGAGTTCTCAATCTATAAACTATGATATAAATACAAATACAATGTCTATTAAAATACCTAAGCAAGAAAATTTTATAGGTATAACCCCTTTGCGAATATCTTGTAAACCAAAGAAAACTTTTGTAAATGAAAAGAATGATACATGTTATATAGAGATAAAAGAAAATTTTGAACCAGATAAAGCTAAAATAAAAATATTCAATACAAATAACGATCTAAATGTAGAAGATATAAGTATAGGTAATTTAGATGGCAATACAATTTATGATTTAAATCAAAAAAATATAGTGAAGATTCTAAAAGCAGAGGGCGTTGAGACTGGAATCAGTTACAATATCAATGAAATAATTTTAAATTCTATTGAAGGAAAAATAAAAATAAATTCAGATTTAATACAATTAGCAACTACCAACAATGATAATAATTTAAAGATACAGTTTAGTTACTTAAAGGGCAATCCAGTAGAAAATAAAGATTATGAATTCTGGTTTAAAGATAATAAAATAAAGGGGATTGCTATTAAAAATTCAAATCTATTTATAAATACAGTTGAAGAATCTTTAAAAGATAACAACAATAGTAACATTAAATTTAAACTTTCAAATAAAAAAAATATAGTAGTGAATTCAGTTAATTTTGGAAATTTAATTTTCAATGGACAAAGTTTTGAAATAGTAGAATATAAAGATGGGTCTGTAGAATTTGATACGTATAAGAATGCAGAAGATACTATACCTGATCAAGAAATAGATTATGAACAACCATTTATTGGATTTAGAATAAATAGAGATATTGATGTTAAATCAAATAAATTAATCACGAGTTATGAACAATCAAAGAATGCATCAAATAAACAATTTGATTTAATAATAAAGGATTCTATTTACAATGGATATATAACTCAAACTGATGAGAAAATGTATCAAATAATTAGCGATTTGAATTTAGATTTATCAAATGATGAAACGCCTTACAACAGATACAGCCAAGCGATTTATTCTTTAGAAAGTAATACTGGTATATTTATTGCAAAAAGAGATGATCTTATATTGAGAAATGCAAAAGTAAATTATAGTTATTTTATTGCAGGTGAGAATACAAATAAAATTAGTATAGATTATGCAAGTGGGTGGGTCTACTCTTCTAAACCTATTTTGAATTCAGAAGTAATATTAGTCAGTTACAAAGTATGTAACATTGAACTAGAGTATTCAATATATGAAAATGTAACAAGCAATTTTATTACAGATAAAGAAGTTCAGTATGACAATTCTATTATTCAAGATATAGCTCCATTAAATAAAAATATCAAATTGTATTATGGTAAAATAAAAACGAATTATGATATAAAAGATACATTCGAATATTATTCGCCATTGATTTATTCAATAAAATTAGGATTCAATTGAAATGAAAAAATTAAACAATAGAAATTTATATGAAATTGAAAAAGAAAGAAAAATAAGAGATTACATTCTTTCTAATAATTTTGTACCTACTAAACAAACAATTAATTTCAATTTAAATTTAGATTTAAATAGTTCTGAATTTATTGATAGCGATAAATTTATCTATGGAAACTCTATAAGAAAAGAATACTCAAGTGCAAATGATTTCTTTTTTGCAAAAGAAATCTCAAGTGCAAATAAATTTAACACAATAGTAGATACAATTAAAAATGATTTAATTTGCTTATATAATAGAGCAGTGGATTTAGATGATGAAATCGAAAATTCATTTAGAAATTTTTCAAATAAATCATCAAAATTTATAGATGAGTACAAAAGACTAGAATTAGAAGTTAACAGAGAATTGATATCAAATACTAATGGAGAAAATTTTACTTTTGGAATTACAGAATATTTTAATAATGAAGAGAATGTTATAAAATCAGAGTCAAATGCATTCATACTTGATGGAAAGGTAATGTGCAGAGCTAAGAAATATTCAGTTGATAAACAGAATAATTATATCATAAATACTAGTTCTAGATTAAGAAACAAAACTGGAGCAGCTGGTTCGGATATAAATAGTCCAAATCATATTTTAAAACAAGATGGAAGTTATTATGAACATGTAGTCTACACAAAGAATCAATTTGAAATAGTAGATTTCATAATAGATATTGATTTGAATTCTGCATTAGGAATAGATGTTAAAGTGTTAAGGCTGGATATTCTAAATTCAGGGGGTAACACTTTAGGTGCAATATATACTTCAACAGAAATAGAGAATTGGGAGCCTTCTTTTGAAGGCTTTAGTGTATTAAATAATGGTACCAATCTTTTTACAATAAATAAAACCAAAGTAAAATATATAAAATTAGTTCTAACTCGTGATGCGCCAACTAGTTATTCTGATTCAAATTATGTATACAGTTTTGCTATCGATTATTTTGGATTACTAGATGTTGAGTATGAATTAGGAGATTCAACAATTGTTTGTGGCCCCTATAAAATATTTGATGAAAATAACAATCCTGTAAATTTTAGTTATGCAACTATAAAATCAGGTACATGCTGTACTATACCAGATGAAACTTCTATAGAATTTTATTTAAGTAAAGATAAAATAAATTGGGAACATCTATCTTTTTGGGAACAAACAAATTCAGTTGTTTCATTTGGAGAGAATGTAAGCAATTTATTTTCATTAATGGATGAAACAAGTAATAGATTTTTAATTAATTCCAGATCTGTTTTAAGTCAATTCAATCTGAGTTGTTTGAACAATGAAGCTATTCTGAATTTTTACATACCAAATGATAATATACTAAACTATAAAAAAAATTCAGCAGTAATTAAACGAGCTACTAGAAGATCTAAAAATGGAGGCTGGTTTGTTAACGATCGAAAAGCTACGTGCCATTTCTTTGTAAATAACTTTGATGGTATTTATGTTCAATTTTATGAATCCGTAATTATCGATAATAAAAAAGTTAGCGGCAAACAATTTTTAAAATATGGAGAACACAAGATAGAAATTAGTAATTATAAAAAACTTACCGACATAGAGATAAGAGAAAATAAAGATGAAAAAAGTGTAGATACTTTATTATTAAATAGTACTTCAAGATTTTGTATTGAAGGTTACCCTTATCCTTCTTCCTTTGTTGGATCTAAAAAATATTTAGGTGTAAATGACAATTATGGATGTATAATGAAAAATACTGATCCAGTTTATTTTGTAAATAATAAAATAGATAAAACTATATACACAGAAATAGAAATACCTGGAATTGGAATATTTTTTAAAGTAAACATTTCAGAATCCGATTCTAATTGGATAGATGAAACTTTCTCAATTAACGCTTTGTCATTGAGTAATATTTCTGATAATAAATTATATATAAAAGCTATCTTGAGTACAAAAAATCCAAATATAAGTCCAAAAATAGACCTTATACAAGTGAGAGTAATTTAAATGAGTTTCTTTAATCAAACCCAAAAAACAGTCAACATATCGACATATAGAATAACAGATCCATCGAATACGAATCAGATTTCTATATTTTCTAAAAATATTACTTTTGATTTAATTTTATTTAGAGAATATGTAAATACTATATTGTTTCCAACCATAAAAACATTAACTTCCAAACCTAGGTATCCAAAAGATGTACTCGAAGTAGGATTATCTGGAGAGACAATTGTAACATGGTTAGAATCTCAAGGAAATTCAAATTCAAGTTCTTCTTTATTTTACGATCAATTAAGTCAAAGACCTAAAACTATAAAAGAATCGTTTGATTATTTATCTGCTATTACATCAGGTAGCATAATTCAAAATATAACAAACGTTAATGCTGATCTAGAAGGTCTAAGGAATGAATTAGTTGCACTTATTGAAAATTCTACAATCTTACTAGAATGCAATAGAAATAACGTAAAGAAAATAGCTTTAGATTTATTTGGCGTAGATTATGTTTTGAATTGCATAGATGAATCAAGTATTGCTACGCCAGTTTATGTTCAAATAAACAATATGAAAACCGCATTAGGTTTAAATGATAATGGGTCCAAGGGTAATTACTCGTATACTAATTATATTAGCAATACCGACAGCCATCACAATGCTATTGGCAAAATAGATAACAAACTTAAAGACTTACAAGATAATAAAATTTCGGTTTCATTAATTGGCGCACCTAATGGAGTTGTTCCTTTAAATGAATCTTCAAAGATTGATTCTGAATATCTACCTTCATACGTAGATGACATATTAGAATATGATAATTTAACTGCTTTTCCAGAGGTTGGAGAAGCTGGTAAAATCTATATAGCTAAAGATACAAATAATGTGTATAGATGGGCTACAACTGTTTATGTAGAAGTAAGCCCTGGAAGTCCAAATTCTTTAATCGGATTAAGCGTAACAAATCCAATTACTAAAAGTGGAGATTCTACAAGTCCTACAATAGGTATAAATGCTAGTAGTTCAAGTATTGCAAATTATGTAGTACAAAGAAGTGCGACTGGTTCAATTAACGTAAGTACCGTTAATGGTACTTCTTTTGTTGCAAGCAATGTAGTTATGAACGATATTGGTCTTTCAACTTCAAATGGAGATGTGTTATATTTTCAATCAAATGGAGGTCCAGTAAGCGTTGGTGGACAAACTACACATTTTGCTCCATTAAATATGACTGGTGGAAGTTCAGATATTAATTTTACAAATGCTCCATCAGCAATTAATTTTTCTAGATACAGTCATGCAACAAATATTTATCAGCCAATTAATTTTAATGTAGATGCTACTACTGCAGATAAAAGTGTAAAAGTTTTAAATGTAGTAAGGCCAGGGGCTGGCAACTCTTATATTAAATGGAATGAAGATGTAGATCAATGGCAATTTTATCCAGAATTACCAAATCAAATTCCTAGTGGGGCTACCACTAATCAAGTATTAGCTTGGGATGACAGTAATACTTCGCAATGGAAAAGCTTAGGGGGAATTTCTAATTTCTTTTTTAATACAAGAATGGATAGATTTAATTATGCGACTATAAATGGCGTAGATGAAACAGGAACAAAATCTATGCATTCAGAAGATAAAGTTGGATTTGAAGCACTTGGACATACAGTAAAAATGTTTTATTATACTGATGTCAATAATAATGAAGTTGCTTGGGATCATATAAATGATTCAATTGTTACAAATATAAGTTTATACGAAAATAGTACTTTAGCAGTATATACCCCACCTTATTTTGCAGTATATACAAATACAACAAACAAAGAGATATATATAAATAGAATTATACTGAACACAGAGTCTCAAAGTCATACTTCCATTCAATTTATTCCAGTTAAATTTAGTGTTTCTACAAATATACTTTACGGAAGAGGAAATTTAAGTGGGAGATATCTTTATAATACTGGGGACTACAAAGTAAATTCTAGATTCAATGTTTCGAGTGTAATTGAAGTTGAAAACAATACTGAATTTATAAATGGCCAAGGAGAGTTTAATAGTTTGTTTAATACAATTTCTTTATCTCCTGGGGAATCAATTGCTTTAGTTATGCTTGAATTGAGTGGAAAGAGTGCAATTCAAGCATATGAAAAACCATACGTAAAGGGGTTAAATATTAGTTATCATGGATTTACAGAATCATCAATCGGTTTAAGTTAATGATAATTAAAAGAAATATAAATGCTCTTGGAGATACAATTATCATGAGCATTATAGCAAATACATATAAATACAATTATCCGAATGATGAAATTTATTTATTTATTGATTCGCCATTACATTATAATGCAATATTTCTTGATAATTTCATTGACAAAGTTTATCCTTATAAAGATGATTCATTAATAAATAAATTACTCCTTGATAACAAGACCTGTGATCTCTCCTCTGAAACTTCAGTGTACGAAGAATCAGGAATTTATATTGATAGAATATATTTATCTCTATTAAAACTAGAATGTAATACGGACTTTGTAATTAAAAAAAAGCCTAATTTATTTATTGACGAATCTATTCCAATCGTTGATGTATTTATTCACTGTGATTCAAATGATGAAAAAAGAAAATATAACAACTGGAATGATGTTATTGAGTATCTATTTGGTTTAGGTTTGAATGTTGCATATTCTTTCGGTAACCGATGTTTTTTTAGAGTTCAAAATTCTTTCATTAACCGAAGTAATTTTAAACGTTATTCTGAAGAAATACCTTTAAACGATTTGATTTATATGATTAGTCAATGTAAGTTATTTCTCGGATGCGATTCAGGATTAATGCATATTGCAGGTTTATATGATATAAACTCTCTATGTTTGTTCGGTTGTACAATTCCAGAAACTCGTTTATTATATTATCCTAATACGAAATATATACTGAGTAAAATTGATTGCGTAGGTTGTTACAATAAAGAATGTTTGAATTCTTTTAAATGTATGTTAAATATTAGTTCAGTAGAAATAATAAATAAAATACAAAAGGAATTTTATGAGATTTTGTTTTGATATAGATGGCGTTTTAAATCTTAGTAACAATTATGAAGTATTCATACCTAATAAAAATTTGATAAATAGAATCAAAATTTTAAAAGAATCTGGACATGAAATAATTTTATACACAGCTAGAAAAATGAATACTTATAAAGGTAATATTGGTTTAATTGCCAAAGATATATATATGATTACATTACAACAATTAAAAGAAAATGAAGTATTGTATGACGAAATATATTTTGGAAAGCCTGCCGCAGATATTTATGTTGATGATAAAGCTTTTAACATCAATGAATTGGAGTTTTTAAATGAATGAAGAATCACCCACTAATATAAAAATTAGATCAGTAGATGAAAAGATAGATAATTTACAAGATATTTTATTGCAAAAATTTAATGAACAAAATATTTGGATTCAAAATATAAATGACAAGTTATATGATCTAAAAAATAGTACGAGTAAACATGATACTGAATTATTGCATTTAGACAGAATAGTTAGTAATATGCAGAAGTCTTTAGAAATAATGAGAAATATTCAACGTGAAAACGAAAAAGATATTATAGAAACTAAGTTGAGTATAAAAGAAAAAGCTTCAATTACAGGAATATCTGCTATCATTTCTAGTATTGCTGCAACTATAGTAGATAAATTAACATAAGGAATAAAAAAATGGCTATTGAACCAAACAACAACTATGATCAAATAGTTTTAAAACGTATATCGAATTTAGAAGCAAGAATAAATGATTTAACTATTGCTCATCAAAGATTCATAACTTTAACTCAATTGAACGAATTAATAACAATTGTTAGTAATGATCTTTCCGTAGTAAAAGAAAGACTTACTTCCTTAGAAAGAAGAATTTCCTTAATAGAAGACAGTCCAGAGAATTTATAAATTAAATAAATGTTTTAAAATAGTAGCGTCTTTTTTATTTATTAACTTAAAAGTTTCTTCATAAGGGATATTGAATAATTTAGTATTTTTTAAATTTAGAAAAGAATATAAAGTTTCAAAAGAAGAAAAATTATTATCTTTGAAGTATTTGCTTTGAATTAAATCAAAACCCATAAATTTTAAAATTTCTTTATCATGAACCTTATCATCAAGAAGTAATGTTGATTTTTCTTTTTTTACAGAACAAACATTTTCATATTGAGAATTTAAAATATTATTTACTGTATTTTCACTTAATAAACATAAAGATATGTCTACTAGTAATATTTTTGAATACTTTGTATTTTTTGCTACATGCAATATATCTTGGAACAAATCATTAGATTCTATTGTATCTAAACCTATAACAATAACTGAATCAGAATAAGGTTGAAATAGATTATACATATACTGCCAAAGAGGCTCTTTAGACCAATTATAAAATAAAGGAGAAACTCCTAAATTGATATTTTTATTCACATAAATAATCGTTATTAAATCATTTGACATCTTTAAAACTCAAATATTCCTTTTCATCAATCTTTGGTTTTTGTTGCTGTTCCATCTCATATATTTTTTGAGATAACCGCTCTATTATTGATTCTAAATCTTTTTTAGAATTTTCAATATTCTGTTGAATTGTTTGAATAATTGGATCTTCAATTATTTTTTTCTTACAATCACAACCCATTTTTATCTCGTTTCTTTTTGTAAGTTTTGTCTTGTTCTTCAATTGTTAATTCTTCAGTAACAATTTCTTCAATGATTGTTTCTGTTTTTGCAATTTTCAATTTCTCAATTTCCAATTGCAAAACTGAATTTTCTGTTTTTAATTTATCGTTCTCTGTTTTCATTAAAGCTAATTTCTCTTTAAAAAAGAATAAATCTTTTGATTTTTCTGCTAACTCTAATTGTAGAGAAATGATTTTTTTAGCACTTGTTGGTTCCATATTAAACTCCAGGTTTAAAAGGGGTAAATAATAAATGAGGTTCCCAGTTTTCGTTCTCAGGACCGAAAGACTCAGTAGAATCGATACAAGCTTTAATTCCTGTTTTATCAACTTTAATAGCTACAACATTTTTTTGTTTCAAAACATCGGCCATTCTTTCTGCTAACCATCTTTTACCTTGGAATTCCCATTCAGGCATTTTATTTTTTTGATCAAAATCAACTACTTGAACTTCATTATATTGAACAAGTTTAAGATCGGAAGCAAAACTCAAAACAACATCTTTAAAATGACGACATCGTCTCAACCAAGTAAAGATTACTGTAGATAATTCATCTTTGGCTACTGTATCTGATAGATAAGTGCCGCCTGGAATCACATGTTTGATTTGTTTTTGAATTGTAGTCCCTGATAATTTTTGAACTAAAGCTTGTTGATGTGAAGCTCTACTAATGCCACCAGATCCTTCTAATTGTCTAATAGCTTCTTCTTTAGTAATTGCCATGTTTCTTTTTCCTCTTGAAGTTGTTGTTTTTTATTGTTATGCATAAGTAACATTCTTTGAGTAAATGTAAATCCATAACTAATCAATGTTATAAAATAATTCTCATACAATGTAAGCATATTTGTGTCTATGTAGACACTATAATCATTAGTATCTATTAATGCAATAGGTATTTGTTTAATTCCAACTAGAGAGTGAAATAAAGCATCTCTTCTGCATAATTGATTAACTGTTCTTATTCTTTTAAATATTAAGTATTTCATTTCCATTGCTACATGATATAAAAATCTTTTAAAATATTTAGGTTTAAAATAATTTATATCTATTGTATCCTTTGATAAAAACTCTAAAAATAAAAAAACTATATCTTCATAAATTTTTATATCATTTCTTTTTAGAAATTTTTTATAAGTCTTTATTTTTATTTCAACTGGTCCGATAGGTTTATTGTCAGTATCTAAAAATCTACATATAGAATAGATAGTGAAATCATTGTAAAAGTTTTCTTCTTTTATTGAGTCCGCCCAAATTTTAAAAGTAAAATGCATAGATTCAAGCAATTTTTCTATAGATTCATTTGTTCTGTAATTTTTATAATTTAAGAAACAGTTCACTATATTTTTTTCATCTCCATAAAGAGCCTTATTACTTGTATCAAATTGCATTTCTTTCATTTTGAATTCTCTTTTACTTCTATATAAGCTTTAAATAATTCAATCCAATCATCCAATCTCATAGTAACTAAAGCTTCTTCTCTATCATCTTTAGTAATAGCAGCTGGAATTTTATCTTTTAATTCACAATCAGCAATTGCTTGTCTCATTGCAGCTTTAATATTACATTTAATTTGTCGTTTAGCTTCGATATGTATGTATTTAACTTCTACATCTGCAATTTCAGAACCACCAACTCTAGCTTGACCAAGTCCTCGTTTTGCTTCTAAACCTGTCTTGTCAGATACATATTTTGCTAATTCTCTTTCGAAAGATGCACCTTTGATTCTAGCGCCTCTGCCTCTATTTGCCATTTTTTTTACCTTTATTTTCTGAAATTTTTACACGTTTCTTTTTATGTTGTTCTATGTAATCGATGAATCCAAATTGAATAGCATCTAAAGCTGAAAAATAAAAACTAGTAGTTCCTTCAAATTTTTCATCCCAAATTTTCTTTGAAATCTTTGTTCTTTTTTTAAGTAAGATGTCCATTTTTTCTTGATAATATTTATATAAATCATCAAGTGATTTCATTTGATTTTTAGATAGTATTTCAAAACCAGAGATAATAGGTTGATGGTAGAAAAATAAACAGTTTGGAGTGCAGACTCTATAATCAGCTGCGCTCAAAACAATTAAACCGCCAGACGCACAAAGTCCAGTTGCAACTATAACAACTGGTGATTCTAAACTTTTTATACAATCATAAATTGCAAAAGAAGAATCAACATCGCCACCTTCAGTATTTAATATTAAAGTTATTTGTTCATCTGAAATAGAGTCTAACTCTAATAATTGCGAACATAATATGCTAGCCGAATCTCTATTGATTTCTTGAGAAAAAGAAATACATCTATTTGTTGATCCAAAAAATTTTATATCGTTTGGACCCCAAAAGTGTTTAAATTCCGATTCATCGCTAGAGAAACTTGATATTAAGTCTGTTAAAAATTTCATTTTTTCATCATTGCTCATCTTGATTCATACTTTCATAAATAAGGTTTTTTAAAAAGTCTGCATTTAATTTATCCTTTAATTTGTACGGAATTTCAAGATAATTATATCCTGCGTTTAAAAGTGCAGTTTTCTTTTTATTATCTCTATATCTTATATTATTAAATGAAACTATCTTTTCATTATAAGACATATTTCCAAAACTTGTAGCTTTGTAATGTTGATTTCCATGCAATTCGATTATTAGATTATAAGATTCAATATACCAATCTGCTGCTTCATGGATACTATCATATCCATCGATAAGATTGCAGATAGGTACTTCTTGAAAACATTGCACTTGTTTAAAATAAGAATCTGTACAAAATATTTCTTTTAATTTATTGTGAAAATCAGAAGCTGATTCATATAAAAAAAATTGATTTTTCCATGTAGCTTTATTTTTGCCAGGCACCAATAATAACCTCTCCGTCTTTTACAAAAGACGTAACTCCTTTAGCTGTACAAAAAGCGCATAACTCATTCCATAATGAATTATCATCTATATGATGGAATTGACCAGTTGCACTTATTTCTTCAAGATAAATATCTCCAGTAGAAATTTTCAATATAACAACGAATTCCCTTAATCCACGAATAATTGTTGCTAAATGTTTCCAAGGACCGCCTAGGAAAATATCTACTGGCAAGTCTATTTGTTTGTTGCTAATTAATTTAAATTCACCGTGATTCATTTTTTTGACAAGCCTTTCTTATTGGGCAGTAATAGTTTTGACAATATGGTATTTTGTATAAAGTTTTTTTAGAGATTTCTTCTAAGGCATTTTTAAAAAAATGCCTATCTTCTTTAGAAAGATCATCTTCAATTATTTCATGTTTAATATGATTGTTATCATTTATAACATTGTAACGAATAATATTTAAAAAATCTAAATCAAATAAATGTAACTTAGCATTTGTATTTTTAGATATTTTAATTTGAGATATAAAATCTATTTTAGCTAAAGTTGGTAAATCTAATCTTGGATTCATATTAGAAAGCAAAGGAAAAAAACATACATAATGAATAGTATTTGTTTTTATATCTTTGTAAATTCCTGAAAACTCTAATTTTATATTTATATTTTCGAACCTATATGGTGCAATATAGTTACCAAATACTGGTATATACTTTGAAGTATCAAAGTATTCGAAAAATTTTGATAAAAAATTAGAAGCTTTTAGAATTAATTTTTTTCTTAAAACTTCATCTTTCATTTGATCTAAAAAAGGTTGAGATACATTATAAAGTATCTCTCCAATTGATTGGTGCAAATCAGTTAGATTACCTTTCATTTGACAAAGTATCATTTTCTCAACAGTAGTTTTAACAATAACTGTAATAGGATCAATAGACGATACTCTTCCGTATTCTTTTTCCAAATGAGAACAAACCGCATAAGCTCTTAATCTATCTTCATTAAATGTTTTAATCATTCGTAATTACTTTTTATCTGTTTTTTTAGTTTCTTCGATATTCTTGCTCAAGTAAATAGGCACAAATTGATAATCTTTATCTTTTGCTTGTGCTATAGTTAGAATTTCAAAAGTTTGTTTGGGATAAGATTCTCCAGTTTGAGTTTTGATAATATCTCTTTGAACTAGAGTTTTTCTTATCCTATCAACAGTGTTCGTAACGAACACTGTCCCGGTTTCTAAGTAATAAAACTTCTTCTCTCCAATTACATAAATTCCTAATGCTTTTTGATTCATTTAAATCTCCATACGCTCTACATCTGAATCTTTGTGATGAGTTGAAACTTCAAATAAACTTAAAGGTTTATCTGTATTATTATAAATACGATGCCATGTTTTAGGTCTTATAGTGTAAGACTTAAAAACACTTAATTCAATTATATAACTCATATTTGTAAATGAATCAACATATTCAAGAGCGAGACCTTTATCTTTTACAATAAAAGTTTCTTTTTTCTTTTTATGTCTATGCATTGAAGTTTGAGTACTTGGGTTGAAGCATAATTCTTTATAACAATAATTCTTGTTATAATAGACTATTTCTTGACCCCATGTTTTTTTTATTATTTTATGTGAATTAGTTTTCAGATTCTTCTTCATAATCTTCAGCCTCTACATACATAACTTTTTTGCCGTCACTCTTTACATAACCATTATTTTTTAAATCACGATAATGCTCAGCCTCTGTAGATGCTTTTTGATTAGTTACAGGATCTAAAGTTACAGACATAGGATCTAAATCTAAGAATAATTTTTCTTTGAATGGAGAAATTTTATTCTTAGTAAAATGCAACATAAGTCTTGGACGCATATTTCCATCTGAATCATTCCAGAAAATTTCTGCATGTTCTTTACGATCATGTACGTCATTGTAAACGTGAAAAATAACATTAGGTCTATACATTAATGCGCGTGCATCTGCTAAATCATCATCAACTGGCAATCTAATCTTACTGTAATCAAAATTCATATTTTTACGATATTCTGCAGTAGCGATCATACTGCAGTGATATTTAGTAGTTAGAATTTTTTGTTGATTGGAAATCATAGTCATGCGAGTTGATTGTTCCATATTCATAAAATCCATATAGTTGTGGGTATTATCGCAAATTAGCATTATTTTTTTATTTGGATGTCTTTGTCTATAATAACGTAAATTTCTTTCTAATACAGATAAATTAGGCCCATCTTCTGAATCTAAAATAACTAGTCTTTCATTTTCAATCAAATCTCTAAATGTATCATTTGCTGATTGCCAAGCATCATGATATTCTTTAGGTTTATTTTTTAAATTAATATTAGGCTGAACTACCATACCTAAAGTTAAATTAATATCAGTAGCTGGATTACTAATTCTCCATAAATTAGTTTTTATACGAGGCTCAATTTGTTCATAACTGTCATCAGTAGAATGTAAAATTACTAATGCATTTTCATCACTGTAAGCGATATCAGTTCCAATCATTAAACATGTAGCAGTTTTCCCACTATTTGCACGTCCACCAACATAGGTTAAAGCACCAGAAGCCCAATTCATACCACCTTCCATTGCTTTTTCAAAAGCTTTAAAATAAGACATTTTAAATGATGTACTTGTTTCATCATCTTGAGACTCTAATCTTTGCTGTTGAATAGCATCAAAACGACTAAGTTGATAATTTATACCAATAGTATTATTCCTGTATTCTTTTTCAATTGTTTCAATTGAAATTTCATGATTAGCAATATGAGACCTAATGCTATCTGGATCTTCAACTACATTACGAGTATACTGTTCTGCCGCAGTTTTTAATTTTTCTAATTTCTCTGTAAACTTGTTATTTCTAATAGCATTTACGTCAGTTGAAATTGAAGCTTCGCTGACACCAGTAAATTGACATAGCGAACGAATTAAAAGCTCACGCTTGATTGCTGCGTCTTCTGCAGCAATTACAGGAACCATTTTTTGACAAATAACATCGGGAGTTTCGTTTTCGCTAAAGTTTTTCATCTGCCATTCAAAGCTACTTATCTTTTCTAAAGATAAATAAATATTAGGATCTTCAACAGACTTTAAAAATTCATCAGGATCTTTAACTGCAATTCCCTTAGGTGGTAGAACTACGTAACAAGATACACCTGAAGTTGCCTTGATAATGTTCTCTAATACTCTTTGAGTTGCTGCATGTCCTGCTTTATCCCAATCGAAATTTAAGAAGATCTTTCTAATACCCAGTGACTTTAAATATAATAAATGATTCTCAGTAAATGCAGTGCCGCAAACTGCAACTGCATTTTTAATTCCTAAACGGAATAACTGCATCAAATCACCTGGTCCCTCAACTACATATAATCCATCTTTTTTAGCATTTCCAATTGCGGCATCAATGCCCATTAAAGCTTGATTCTTTTTATATATAATTGTTTCGGGAATATTTACATATTTAGGTTGATCTTGTTGTTCAATTAAATTCCTGCAAATGAATCCAATAGCTCTCTTTACATGATCTTTAATTACGAAAGTAACTTTATCTGTACCAAAGAAACTATTGTATTTTGTTTTTACTAAGTTACTTGCGATTACATAACTGGCATCCCAACCACGTGCTACAAGTTCTGCAATTAATACTTGTTGATCAATAGTTCCTACTACAGCAAATTCTTGAATCCAATTTCTTTGCATAAGATACTTATTGTCAATAGTTCTTTGATTAGATAAAATATCAGAAATATCTTGTGCAAGTTTATATAGCGTTATCTTTTCTTTATCCATTTGAGATAATTCTCCAACGGAATAAGGTATGTTTAATTGCTTGCAGAGTTCAGGAATTGTAATAGTTAACCATTCTGAACCATTTAAAGGTAGATTGTCTAAATGTGCTGCACATGCAAAAATATCACCACTAAATCCACATGAAAAGCATTTGACAGTTTCATCCCCTGTCTTTGGATTCAGATGCATAGATGGATCCGTATCTGCATGAGCAAAACATCTAAATTTTCTACTAGATGTTAAATCTATATTAAGTTTTTTTGTTAAATAATCTTTTAATCTTCCTCTCAGAGTAGTTACTACTTCATCAAGTTCTGTAATATACATTTTATTTCCTTATATTTTGTTTTCGATACAGAAGTGTATGGACGAGATACTACATCTGCACATGTAACCTTAGCAAATAATATTGATTGAAAAATTTCCATCTCATTGATTTCTGAATACTTATTTAATACTCCACCAATAGTTGCTAACATAGTATCGCCGGCGCCCACTGAACATTTCATATTAACATCTAAAATTCTTTCAGAATATGAAGTTTTTTTAGATGTTATTCTGAAAGATATATCTTCAGAATTATCAGACAAAATTACATAATCATAAAACTTAGAAATAGATTCATCAAAAGATAATTTATTTGCTCTCAATATTTTTATAGGAATATTTTGCACTATGTTATGATTGAATGAGTTATGTTTAGAATCCACAATTACAACGTTTGATTCTATATTTAAGTCTTTGTGATTTACTGTGCCTCTATTGTAATCTGAAATTAAACATACATTAGATTTAATTTTACTTTTTATTGGTTGATAATAAGTAGTAAAAAAATTTTTATTTATCTTTGTATTGTTTTTAAAAACATTTAATAAAAACGGCGATTCAGGTATGAAAGTTCTTGGAGATAAATCGAATATAGATTTGTAATTATCTAAAACATTTAAAACTCCGCCATTACATATTTTATTAGAATCTAAATAATAATCTATAAATGGATCGCCAATAATCACAAGTTCGTTACTGATTCTTTCCATGAACTTTCTGATATCTTATTGAATTTTACATTATATGGAGATAAATGATGTATTGAGTCGCCGCCTAAATAACTAACAGCAGAACTAATTCCATCTTTCATTATTTCTATAAATTCTTCAAAAGTATATTTTTCATAATAATTATGGTTACTTGTAGCGCCTTCAACGTGAGTTGATTTACCGTATACATCTTGTTGAAATGATCTACTTGCTTGGCCTCTATATATCTTGTATTTTACTGATGTTTCTGGATCTAAATTCCATCCACAACTCTCTTTACAATAAGATAACATTTTACCTAACATTACATAATTTGCACCAGCAGAAAGATATTTTACAATATCTCCAGATTCATTAATTCCACCATCAGCAATTACATATACATCAGGATAACATTCAATTGATTTTGAAATATTATAGACAGCAGTCAGTTGAGGAACACCTACCCCTGTTACAATTCTAGTAGTACATGCAGATCCAGGTCCAATACCAACTCTTAAAAAGTTACAACCAGATTCTACACATCTTTTTGCTGCATCTGGTGTAGCAATAGAACCAGACATTAAACCTTTAACAAATGGAACTGATTTCCAAAACTTATATGTTTCATGAGTTTGTAATGTATCTCCATGTGCTACATCGATACAAAGATTTAATTTTAAATTTTCAGTAGTCCCTTTAAATAAATTAGAAAAATACAATAATTCTTTTTCTACATTTAAAGAAATTGCAATCCAAAAATTATTATAAGTATGAAATTCCAAAATTGCTTTTGATCTTTCTTCTTCATCTATAAATCTAGAAATCACTGGAATCTGATTATTTTTCAACATTACTTTGCATAAATCATAACCAGTTACTTTATCCATTGGAGCTGATACAATAAATGGATGATCCATAATTACTTCAGATCTACTAGATACAATACCCATTTTAGGTTCTAATAAGACATCATTTACGGTTAAATAATTATTTTCAAATAATTTATCATTATTATCAATCATTTTTTGGTTCGCCTTCTTCTGTATAACAATAGTTTTTATATTGACATAATGCGCATTGCCAATCACCCTTTTCAACTTGCTTATTTAATTTTTCTTTACCTTCAGCAATTTGAGCTTGACGTTTTTCAAACTGAGTTGTTTCAGTTTTATTTAATTCACCACGATCATACATTAACTTTAATTTATCATCACTATACTGTAATTCAAAATCTCTTGATGGAATTGTTTTATTATCTTCTACAGAACTTTTGATTAATTCATAATTTTTGCAAATAGATTGAATACAGATTCCAGAGTTAATTTTATCACCTGGCCAAGGTGCATGTGGTTGATAATAAATATAATCAAAACCAGAATCTTCATCTTTTTCAACAGTAATTTTATATTCTGCGTATCTACCAGTATCACGACTTCCATAAACTAATAAGCCTTCACCGAAATGATCATATGTGTTTCCATACCACCATTGGTAAATACCAATTTGCATTAAATGCGAATCTCTTGGTTCACCTAATGTACCTTTTTTACGTTCACCAGGCGTTCCTAATACTTTATTAGCATTGAATCCATAAACTGATTTAACTTCTACAATATGAAATTTATGTGTTTCGGGATTCACAATTATTAAATCTATTTTACCTGAAACATTTAATTTAGGAATGTAAATTGAAGTTTGTCCAGATATAAATACTCCAGATTCTTTAGCTAAATCTACGCAATATTGTTCATAAATTTCGCCTTGTTTCCAAATCCACCTTAGATAAATATCAGATTCGGAAGTATTCTTTTTTAAATCTTCTACTAAATCTTTATAGTGTGAATAATTTTCAGAAAAATTATAACTATCGATTAGATATCTAAAGTAGTTTGCCCTTCTACATTTTCCAAGTACAACTTGTTCGCCATATTCATTTGTGATTAAACTTGTTGCTTCAGATGGCCATAACGTTGGAGCTTTTTGTTCATCTAAACCTGGACGCCCTAAATAATTAGTAATATGAGTTATAAAACTCCAAGTCATTTTTTATTCCTTAATTAAATCTTAATTTTTTGATTTAATTCATCTTGAATTTGATTAAAAATTTCTTTTGTTTTTTGTTCGAAATCAGGATCTTCTTTAGCTTTATCAATTGATTCTTGAACTAAATTCATTTGAGTTTTTTGATATTCTTCAAATTTATCCATTTCAATTTCGATACCTTTTGCAGCTAGTTGCTCTACTATAAATTCAATTAAAAAAGTTAATTGAACGATTGAATGATAATTAAAATCCAATCTCATTTCATGTGATTGTAGATATTTGACAACTTCTGCAGATGTTGATGTTTGTTGGTCTTGCATTTTTACAAAGCCTCTTTCTTTATTGGTAAATGTGTACCTATATACACAAAGTTTGATTTATTAAAATCTGTATTTCCATTTTGATCTTGAATGATTATTGCATAACCATTAACTGCATTCTTAAATTTTAAGTCAGCTTTAAATTGATAAGGTAATCTATGAGCCATAGCGCCTTGTTCAATTAACAATTTTCCAGAAACAATACCTTTGTATTGTTTATGAGTGTGCCCTACAATTATTGAATCAAATTCAATGCCAGATAATCTTTCAATGAAATGATTCAATAATTTTACTGCAGTATGACCAGGATAACTATTTCCAAAACCATCTGGATGGCAGAAAATAGTTTTTCCTATTCTTATGTACCAAGAATCATATGCTTGATAAATTACATTGTTAAAATTATGTTTATTAATAAGCATACCTTCTTCGTTCAATTCTTCTCCGTTAGCTATTCTGGCTAATAAATCAGGTCTAAAAATTTGTGACGCATCTTTGTCTATGCCATTTTGAGCTAGAGTTCTAGAAGCTCTAGAATCGTGATTGCCAGAAACAATTACAACTTGTTTAAATTCGCTACTTAAATAACGAACTAAATCAAACGCTGCAACATATTCCTTTATAGCCGCAATTCTTTTGGTTTTACTATACGTACTAAATATATATCCGTCAAGAATATCTCCATTTAAAACAACAATATCTGCATCTTTATTTTCGTTACATATTTTTTTAAGTAAATCATCCATTACAAATGGAATATGTAAATCACTAAAACATAATATTTTTCGAGAATGCTGTGATGGATTATGTATTTCTTGAATGCTATTCATTTTAAATTCAGTTACTGCATTTCTAATATTCTGCCAAAGTTTATCTGTTTGTTTAGAATCTACATTTCCTATCTTGAATTTAAATAAATCAATTTTATCTTTGATTAGATCATACGTTTTTAAAGTAGAGAATCCTTTAACTTTGTTTTCATAATTTAATTGGAATATATCACATACTTCAAAAACAGTAGCGTTATTCTTTAACAAATCAGACAATAAAGTTTCTTCTTCACTGTTCCATTGTATTTTTTTCGTCATTTTTTTCTTCCCATATATGCTTGAAAAAAGAGTTTGCAATTAATTTTAAATCTGGTTCGATTTGATCAACCTTAGCATTAAAGACCATAATGTCGCCAGTTATTACATTTAATGCAGCAAATTTTTCATAATTATTGGGAAATATAACTATTTCTGCTGCTTTAGTAGAATCGTCAATTTCTAAAATTGCCATTTTTTTTCCAGATTTTGTATTTATTACTCTAGTACTTAATACTACACCAGCTACTTTGTAATACATAGATTCTTCTAGAGTGTCTAAATCTTCTCTTTCTATATTTGCAAAGTTAATTGGATGACCACCAATATAACAACCTATATATGAAGCTTGATTGATTATATCTTGAATGTTTAGTTCTATAACTTTGTATCTTTGAAAATCAGGTTTCTCAGGGATTTTTTTCTCTTTTAGATCTACTTGTTTTTTTAACTCTAATTCTTCTAAAGATTCTAACTCGCTTTTATACAAAGATAAAGACGTTAAGAGTTCTTCTGTTGAATTTTTAAGTATCTTGCGTTCTAATTTTGGAATTTCTTTTCTTAAGAAATTCCTACGCTCTATTTGAGGCAGAATTTTTTGATTTTCTTCTTCTCTTTCTTTTATATCAATTAATCTTTGATTATATTCTAAAATATCATTTGTATAATTATATATTGAAGATACATTATCTAATAATTCAGATCGAATATATCCTAATTTATCGAAAGCACCTGCTTTAACTAGTGCTTCAAATACTTTTGTATTAACCTTTTGAGTATTGACTCTATTGATAAAGTCCCACACATCTTTAAATGGCGTTGTTTGTCTTGCTTGAATTATAAATTTAGCTGCAGTGCCACCTACATCTCTAATTGCATTTAATCCAAAATAAACTTCATTATTGTGTATAGTAAACTCAAAACCGCTACGATTAATATCGGGTGGATATATATCCACCCCAAAATGTTTTGCTTCATTTATATATTCTGGGGCTTTAATAGCCCATGTTTTTGGTTGTAAGGTTTTACTTCTCGTACTCATCAAAGCAGTAAAGAATTCAACTGGATGATTTGCTTTTAAATAAGCAGTAACATAAGTTAATACAGAGTAAGAAACTGAGTGTGCTTTATTAAAACAATTTGAAACAACTACACCGTTATCTAATTGAAAATCATGATGCGGTGAATCTACAGATATATCGTATACAGGTCTAAGGCCCATATATTCTTTTGATACAATTTTCATTTTTTCCTTTAATTATGATAAATATAAATGTAAGAATCTGGTTCATCAGGGACTGTACTATTAGAGTAAACAGTAGCATTTCTTGCAAAAGAAGTTAAATTGCTAGAAGGATTTTTGTGATATTTATATTCTAGTTTTATATTAGTTGTAACACTAGGATGAAGAACAGCCATTCCTATAAATGCATTTCCGCCATAAGCTTGATTTGAATAACGATAAGGGTATTGGATTAAATATTGGCTAGAAGTGCTGTTATAAAAAGATGCTCCATTTATTTCTGAACCCCAAGTTGAATTACTTTGGCTAGCTGAACTTGACAATCCAGAAGTAGCCATTATAAATATGTTAGTTGGCCCTATTAAAAAATACTGTTTATTTGGTTGAAATTGTATTGTGGTCGAATTTAAAAGATTTACATTTAAATCGTTTCCAGAAATAGATAAAAAACTAAAGTATGAAGCTGGTGATGCAGTTAAAGCAGAAACTGCATTTAACTTAATTAAAACTTGATTTAAATTCAAAGTATCAGGAGGTATAAAAGACATTTTTTCAATCCTTAAGTATGATAAAAAATAAGTTAAATTTATTTTTAGTAATGCCGTCTCTATTGCAAACAGTATTGAAAGTTATTTCAGATTTCAAACCTAAGGTTGTATTAAATACAATCATATTTTTTGTAGCTTTATGCATAGGAGATGCGCAATTTAAAGTTGCAGTTGAGTTAGAAATATAACCAGCATTATAACCCGTTGACTCTCCAGTTAAAGATGCAGAGTTAGTATCTTTGATATTAGAAATATTTAAACGAATTTTGACAAAAAAATTAGAGTAAGTAGGAGATGCATATCTTTGAGTAACTGTTTCTATGTTTCTTGTAGTATTAAAATGTTGAATACAAATTGAATTTTTAAAATTATGAAAAGAGATATTAGAATGAAAACCATTATTTCCGGTAGAATCAGATAATAATGGACTTGAATTATTATTTATATTAAGAATAGTAGTATTACTAGGTAATTTATCTTTTACATAATTTAAAAAAGAATTATTTATATTTCCTAAATAGCTCATTTATCTACCTCCCAAATGAATAAGGAAAAAAGAGGATAAGCAAAATTTGTATTTTGAAGGTTGCTTCCTGCAAAAACTATCGTGCAAGGATAAGATGCATATACTGTAGTTGCAGTTGTATCTAAAAAAATAGTTAAAGAAAGTAAATCTCCTGCATTTGCTTCAAAAGAAGCAAATCCAACATCATTTGAAGTATTCAAAATAGTTGCTGCACCAGCAATATTTCCCCAAAGATTATTAGCTAATAAATTATAATTATTTGCATAAACTTGGTTTTCTATTTCTACTCCATTTTTATATAGAACATATTTTTGTACTAAGTTATTATGTCCACCAGTACTATTATAATAAGAAAAAATTCCTGCTAATGGTAAAAAAACATTATATTTTTTGTTGTCTAAAACAACTTTACCATTAGATGTTGATAAACTGCTTTGACTTGATTTATTAAGACTGTTAAAGCTAAATTCAAAATTAGTAGGAGTAATTGGAGCAGTAGCGGAAGTAAAAGTATAACCTGTAGTACTGTAAGCGTGTATGAAATTTACATTTTTTGGGTTTCCTTTAATCAGATAACTCATTTAATTCTCCATTGTGTTCCATCACTAGCGATTATTAAATTTGCATATTGAGAACTAAGGATAACAGAAGTTAAATCATCTATATATTCTTGAGGAGAAGCTACAGGGGTTACAGTTACAGTTCCCGTTCCTAATCTTTTTATCTCAATTTTAAGATATGCGTTATCTCCAGAAGCAGAAGGTAAATTTACTACAACATTACTTGCGCCATTATTTATATAATATTCTAAAGTAACTACACTAGTTGCAGGACTAGATATTACATATGGAAAACCAGCAGATACAGTAGTAGGAGTTATTCTTGAACCAGAACCTCCACTTGCATTTGCTGCTACCCAATTAGTTCCATTCCAAGATAGAACTTGACCAGTAGATTTTGTAGCTACATCTACATCTAACAAAGCATCAATAGAAGTAGAATTTATTGTTGAAGTTACAGACGTTGATAAGTCTTTTATTTGTTTTGATACAATTTTCATTTTTTTCCTTTATTAATTTATCCTAAAACATGTAAATATTGTTTTTTCAATTACATCTGTATTACCATCTGATGTTAAAGTAAAATTATTTGTTCCAGACAATTGTGCACCTAACCCTTTTACATATCTGTTTCCATTTGCTTTTACATAAGTGTTAGAAGAATTAAGATAAGTTTTTGAACTATTTTTATTATTAGTTATAGTAAACAAAAGAGTATCTGTATTTTCTACAAACTTACTATTAACAAAAAAGTTAGAATTAGTAGCAGTCAAATTTAGTGAATTAGAATATTCTAATTCACTAGAAAAGTCTTGAGAAAATACTATTGGTGTATTTGTGTAATCTGAGTTTGCGGAAACTCCAGTTTCTATAATTTGAAAAGGAGAATCATAATTTGTTCTATTTATAAATGTCATTTTTATATCCTTATAGCAAAAATGTTTATCCATTCATGTACACCTGGAGAATCTGATCTATTGCAAGATAATACTTGATCAGATAGTAATTCAAAAGTACAACAAGAAAGTCCTTGCTCATCTTGTTTCATTGTTACAGAATTTGAACCTATTTTTAAATTCGTAATTGAAACATTCAAGGCATGAAAGATTTCTACATAATAATAATATCCAGCTGGCAAAGTTGCAATAGTATAATCTTGGGTACCATTATATGCAACAGTATTTGCTGGTAAATTAAATGATGCGTTTGGTATATTATTAAAAACTTGATAATTTGCTTGAGTAGTATTTAATATCCAGTTTCTAGATATACACATTAAATAAGGCTTAACTAAACGGTTCTCTATTGTTAATGTTTTATTTATATAAGTCATCTTCTAATCCTTTTTATTAAGATTTCTACATATTGCACAGTACCTGTAGGTGATGTAGCTGTGGTAGAGCTAAGAGAAGGTCTAACTACTAATGCTTGGTAAGGTGAACCAACTGCGTGGCTATAAGTTTCAGAAGAAATAAGAAAATTACCTTTTATAGCTTCTGCATTTACTAAATCAACAGTATAATTCACTGCTGTGCTTGAACTACCTTTACTTACATAAAAATTAGTACTTTGAAAAGGTGTAGTCGAATTTCCAAATCCAAGAGACAAACTAGTAATAGGAAAGGCAGTATTGTTAAAACAATTCAATACTGTACTTGATTTTGTTAATTGTATAAAACTAGGATTTAAAGATTCATTTGCTGAAAGACCGTGATACCCAAAAGAATATTCAAATAAATAAATGTAATTTGTTAAATCAAAAGCAGAGTTATGAAAAGCTTGCATAGTTATTCCATTAGACACGGCCGTTTGAATTTCAGTTCCAGAAAGGAAATCAGTTCCAGCGATTAAATATTTATTAGGCATTAAAATTGGACAATATCCTCTATTAAAAACATGAGTTCCACTAGAAGAGTAAGCAACAGAATAAGCAGCACCTTCATAAGTTAATTTTACAATATCAATATCTACTTTTTTTAATCCATTTGTATTGTTTTTATTATCTATATTTAAGTAAGTCATTTTAAATAATCATCCATTTAGAATTATTATAATTAACTAAAGTCAAAGAACTGTATTGGCCATCTAAATTAAAAGTAGCAGCTGTAGTCTCTAATAAGTAACCGGATAAAGTTAATACTTTATTGGTTGTCGTAATGTTTTTAACATAAAGAATGTTTCCAATTGAACAGATATTTGGATTAGGTAAAGTTACGTCACTATTGATTGTCCAAATTACAGTATCAGTTGAACTAAAATCAGTAGAGGTTGGAGTAGAAGAAACGATAGATGCAGCAGCACCACTTCCACTTGAGTTGCTGCTAATTACTCCATTAGTGATGGCAATTCCAGCACCTGCAGTATAATAAGATTTTATACTAGATACAGATGGCGCTTGGTCAGTTTCGGAACCAGCCATCGAATTAACAATTCCAGCTGCTTTTGCAAGAGTGTCTGTATATTGAGTAATTGTAGTAGCTACTGTACCATTAGTAATAGTAATACCAGTGCCAGCAGTAAAAGCGTTACGAGCTAAAGTATTACTAAAATATTTGTTAGTAGTGCCTTCGGTAACATTATCTGTTGTGAATTTATCTAATTCACTTATCTGTTTTGATTTAATTTTCATTTTTTTATCTTTCTTAAGTTCTTGGTAATTTTACTAAACCAGTTAAACTAGTGAAGGGGACTTCTACCCACCTAGCACCTGTCCATTTAAATCCAAAACAAGTATTTGTATGTGTACCTGCAACACCAGATAATACTAAATTTTGAAGTGGAGATAAAACATTTACGGTAAAGGTTGTAGATGAAGAATTTGAAGTGATTATAAATCCAAGCCAATCTCCAACTGAAGGATTAGAAGGAGTATAATAAATATAAGAAGTAGAAGCAGCAGTTGCAGTACATATGACATATTTATTTAAAGCATCTGCTGGTAATTGAGATACTGCGCTTGCCCAAATACAATCAGCATTTTGATACCAACCATTTGTTAAAACTTGAGTAGAATCTAAAACTCTAGGTGTTTGATTTGCAATATCAGCGCTTGGAATTGCATGAATAAGAATATGTGATTTATTGTTATTCAAAAGAGAAGCATTGGTTTGTTGATTATCCCAATAAACGCTACCCATCGCAGACCAAGGTCCAACTGCTCTTATTTTTACAGTCTTGGAAGACAAACTACAATCAAGGTATTTTAAGCCTCTATATCCACGACCGTTGTTAGAATCATTTGGAGCCACCATACTATTTTGGTCAGAAGCATATTGACTAGCAAATTTAGGCCATGCCTGATCTACTCCATCTATAACCCAAATAAAATGTGGAGAATGTCTCCATGTAGTTCCTGATGAATAATAAAAGAATGGGTCAAGTATATAAGAATATCCTTGAGGAAAAACAATACCATTTGAATCAACTGTAATTCCTTCAATATATTTACCATTCATATGAGTTTGAGTAGTAAAAAATTGATGCACTTCAAGACCATCTACAATTAAAGGATTGTATGTAGGATCTTGTGTGCCAGGAACAGAATCAAATCCAGTATCTAAACTAAATTGAGACATGTTTAAAGTAGAATGGGGGATGTAACTCATTTCACCACTCCATCATCGTGTATTTATTATTAACATTACCAGTAGTATGAGTAAAGGATGTTTTAGTATAATATCTAATACTAGCCCAACCTAAAGCATAAGGCATAGCCCATCTTTCACTTGCAGTACCATTACTATCTACAAAGAACCATTTAGAAATATGATTTGGTCCATTTTTAGGATTTTCTAATCCATAAGCCCAGTTAGTATTTGCTGCTGCAACAATACCTAGTAATTTAATAATACTACTAGAGTATGTATTTCTAATTTCTTGATAAGCATTACCAATAAATCTAAAAGAAGCATTCATTTGAATTACTGGTTGATTTGTATAATTTTGACTACTCCATTTATAAACATGGCGAGGAGCATAAGATGTTCTACCTTCAAAACTCATAATGGAAACCTCCATGCTGAAATTGTTGTATTTTGACTTTGATAAGCACCTTGACTCATTAAAATAGTACAGTCAGAATGAGCATCTACAGTAAATGCACTAAACCATTTCTGGTCATTGTTTGTAGAATAAGCTCTACTATACATATTCTCTGCATAACCAGCATTACCGTAGTATTTGTTCCCACCAGAAGAAATTACTAAAACAGCAGTTGTAGTATTTGAACTAGCAAAATCTAATTCAAATAAGTATCTATATCCACCTTCAAAAGTAAGTGTAGAAGTACCACTACCTTCAATTGCTTGAAAAGTACCTTCTTGAAAGAAATAAGAACCAGTGGCATTGGCATTAGGTCTATATATTGTAAAGCCGGGAGTAATATCAGGTTTTTTCATTAAAAAAGACATTTTAAATATAATCTCCTATTAGATGATTAACCAGTTAGAACCATCGGAAACAATTGTTAAAGAAGAATAAGTTTGCAACATATCAGTTCCACCAGAAAATCCATCAATAGTTTCGCCAGTTTTAGGAATGATTTGTACTAAAAAACTGCTATTTTTTTTAAAAGTCAATTTGATTCCACTATTACCAATTGCAGAAATATTAGTAAGAGTGACTGTTGCATTTGCTGTAGGAGTTAGTCTATATATAGCTTCGGCAACACTAGCAGAAAGCGCTGAGGGTACAAAAGCATTAGAAGTCGTAGTAAAAATTGTAGGTTTAGTAATAGAAGCAGTAACTGTTGAATTAACCCAATTAGTACCATTGTAAGTTAAAGCTTGATCAGCAATAGGTGTTGTGATTACAACGTCTGATAGACTGTTAATCACAGTGCTAGAAATACTATTATTAATAGTAGTGCTTAAATCTGAAACTTGTTTTGATTTGATTTTCATTCTTTATCCATTCCATCTAGCTTTAGTGCCACGAGTATCATAATGAATCCATCCACCTTCACGTGGATATAAACCTAAACCACCTTGTTTCATTTTGCCTTCTTTGATTAATTTTTCAACTAAATCATACATTTGTTGAGGAGTTAAACCAGTTATTTGAATATCTGCTGCATTAGCATACATATGCTGAGACATAGTAGCACCACCAACAGCTTTGTTGCGTTCAGGAGATCTATATCCTGAAATAATTTTAATAGATTTTCCACAGGCATCTCTCAATACTTGAAGGTTTTTTAATAACTCAGTTGCATTAGCAACAAGTTCTGGAGGCACTACATCATAATATTCCATTTCGGACATATTAAAATTCTTAGTAATTTGCAAATTAGTTTTTTGTTCTGGTTTTAACATATAAATCTCCTTAAATTTTATCTATGATTTTTGAGATAACTTCTTTTAAGTTATCTGTGTCTTCTTTCATTTCTTTTAATTCTTTATAATGTTCATAAACTTCAGCATATAATGCTTTTTTATTAGATTCGCTTTTAGAAATAAGCTCTTCTAATTTTGCGTTTAATTTTTCATAATTAATTTTAGATTCAGCGCAACATTTAGATTCTTCTAATTGTTTTTTCTTTTGTTTAATTTGATTAAATGCAGAATAAGCTACACCTAAAAGCCCTATACCTAAAGCAAATACATCTAGATTTGATTCTTTAGGTGGTTCGATAGTATTTTCTAATTTTAATTTAATTAAATCAGGTTTTTTTAATTCATACTTTGGATAATCTATTAAAGTATTAAATGGTTTTGGTTCGTCTTGCTTTTTAAAGATTTGTTTCTTTTTAAGTACAGGTTGAAGTTCTTCTTCTATATAGAAAACAAATTTAACATTGTCTCCTAAATCGCAATCATAAAATTCTTGCATAGTAATAAACCTATTACTATTTCTTAACCACAATTTAGTTTCATTATTTATAACAACAAAAGACAAGTTTTCATTTTCTATATAACATTTCATTTTAATTCTCTTCTGGGTCTAGAGTATCATCTTCGTTAGTACATAGATCACAATTTTTACAATCGCAATGTCCTTGTTCACAACAATCACAAGTAGTAAATAAAGGTACCGTGCATGAACAATTTTCTAATTCGCAATTATGTTTTTCAGACATTTTTGGCCTCCTGAAGTTTTTCAATTTTCTCTTCAAGATATTTTACTTTCTCTTCAAGTTCTTCACGTTCTTTTTGCTCTAACTTAATAGCTAATTCATTAGATTTTTCATCTGCAGCTTGATTCTTTTTCTTAAGTAATTTAAGAGCAGCTTCAGCAAACATACCAGAGAGAAATGCTAATAAGCCTGCTTTTAATACAAATGATTCATTCGTAAAAATATAAGCAGTCAAAGCAACTAAACCACTACAAAGATGTAAGAATAATTGTTTTTTTGCTGCAGTCAAAGCATCAATTGATAGTTTGAAAGATTCTTCGACAATTTGAGTTCCAAATTGTCCTGCAGTTGCTGACATAATAATAGCTTCAATAAGCTGTTCATTTAATTCCATGATAAACTCCTTTGAAATATAAATAATTATACGATTCTTCAAAAGAGATTTTCAATTAAGCTTTGAATTAATTAAAAAAGAAATAATTTAGTCTTTATTAGCATACAAATAACCAGAAAAGATTCCTAAAGCTCCAACTGCTAAAGCTTTTAAACCTTCTTGCCACCAAGTATTATCTTTTTTGCATTGTTCAAAATCTACTTTTTGTTTGTAGTTTTCCATTTTGCAAGATTCTAATTCAGCTCTACATTGTTTCGTAGAATTTGTGTCTAAAAAGAAGACGTCTTTAGGTTTTGAAGAACAAATTCTAGTAGAACTTGTGCACGCTATAAAATTTAATAAAATAAATAAGATAAATATTTTTTTCATGTAATTCCTGTAAAGAGGTATATCATAATTAAGCTTGATAATAAATAGTTACTTCATCAGAAGTTTCTAATGCATATCCGTTTGCAGTTCCATTAAAATACAATACATCTGTAGCTACAATATCTGCAATAGCTTTAGCAGTAGAACCACCATCTGCACTAAAGAATACTTCATTTGTTGTGCTTGTACCTAAATGGCATAATAAACCATTTACAAATACTTGAACTGTACTTCCACTTGCTGGTGTAGAACTAATTGCTAAACCTGTAGAACCTGGTGGTGCATTTGCAGCAACAGCATTAGGATTTGTTTTTACATCTCTCTTTAATGAACCACCAGTAGCAGTAGAAGTAAGTTTACCATTAGATGCAGTAACAGTTGTACCATCAGCTAAAAACGCTGCAACATCAGCAACAGATACTAACTTACCAGAAGAATCAGTTGCGTCTACTAAAGCTAATTTGTCTTCTTTGGCTAAAGCATCTACGTCTGCTAATTCACTTAAGTCTAATGCAATAGTTAAACCATTGATATCAATTGCAGAACCAGCTGTATATGCTGCACCAGAAGAGAATTGAACAAAAGTTAAACCTATGTTTCCAAGATCGACAACACCTGCAGGACTATTTAATACCCAGGAAGTACCAGCTAAATCACCATCTTCAATAAAAGTAAGCATACCGCCAGTAACTTCACCTTCTGGTGAATTGTCGCTATCTCCGCTTCTTGTTAAGGGTACATTTTCACCATTCCAATCGTAAATGCCATTATCTTTTGATTCAGTTTGATTTTTAAGAAGTACTCTTTGACCAACACCAGTAAAAGTAAAACCATTAATTGCAGCACCAGGTGCTGCAAGATTTACGTTGCCAGATGAAGCTGTTTTACATGCAGCATGAAAATCTAAACCTTGAACTGCTGTCTCAAATTTAGCGTCAACATAACTAACGATAGCATCTACTGAAGGAGCTTTTGCTGTAGTAGCACTTGTTACATTATTTTGAACAGCAGCAGATTGTGCTCTTGCTTCTGTAAAATATAAATTAGTAGTACCTTCGTCTAAAGCATCAGTATCAGCAATACTAGTTGAGTTTGCAGCAACATAAGCTTTAACAGCATCAGATGTAGGGAATGCATTCCCTCCATCTAAACTAACAGAAGTAGAATATACATTTACAGAAATCTTATCAAGTGTTACTGCATTGTTAGCTAATTTACCTGTAGATACTGATAAATCTTGTAATTTACTAGTAGAAACTGAAAGATTAGCTAACTTAGATTCAGTCACAGAAGAATCAGCTAATTTCGCTTCTACGATAGCAGAATCAGCAACCTTAGCTGAACTTACTGCAGAGTCTTGAATCTTAGCAGTTACTACCGCATCAGAAGCAATTTTAACAGCAGTAATAGCACTATTGGCTACAGTTAAAGCACCAGTGTTAGAGATTGTAGCATCTCCACTTAAAGCTTTAAAATCTACATCACTTAAAGCGCCTTGACCAACAAGAATTTTACCAGAGTCTTGTTTAGAAAGTCTTGAAGGTTCTACGCTGTTTGCAGCAATTTGTTTACCTTTAATAAAAGCCATTTATATTCTCCTATTCTTTGACATACCAGATTTTTAATTCATCGGCATTATCTATTGTTAAACCATTAGGTAAGTTTAAAGTAATTGTTCTTTTGTTAGGTGCGATAGTAAATTCATCACTATCAAGTTCAATACCATTAAGTAGAATTCTAATTAACCAAAGAGCGCCATCTTTTTTGATATCTTCAGAATTTACTATTTGGTAAGGATTGAATACTGGATTGACTGGATTCACAGTGTAAGACTTCCAACTTTGAGAAGTCACAGAAATATTAGATGTATCAATTTGATACACTTGATCGCCTAAAACACTATTTAATATATACAAATTATCATTTTCTTTTTTTAATAATCCATCAAACGCTAATGGTTCAATAGAAACTTTATCTAAAGTGGTTTTTCTTATATTAGCTCCAGTTGCCATTTTGTCTCCTTAAAATAAATGTTCATTATCAATGAATAAACTATCTATACTCGTTTTTTCAAGATTTTTTTGTAAGATTAAATGATCTGAAGTGCAGAGTATATAAGTTCCATCATCTAAAGTATATTTATACACTGGCTTTAGTCCTTTATTAAAGTAATCTATAACTTTAGTTTTATTATTTTTTTGATCATAAACATAAATATCTTTATTCACTAATAAAGCTTGTTTGATCTCTAATATAGTCAGAGTTCCAAGATTAGTTTTTACTTTTGTATTACCGTCTAAACAATAATCTGCAAAACCTACAAGTTCTTCCCATAGTTTTTCAGCATATTCTTGAGTAAGCTTATTAGAACTAACAGCACCTTTAAGGAATTGTTCTTTATAAGCATTTAATACGTCGTGTTTTTTCTTACCCATTGCACGTCTAACGTCATCTGCTTCTTTAGGAGTAAATCCTGCAATAGAAGAACAGATTTCCATTACTTGTTCTTGATAAAGTAATGTCCAATAAGAAGTTTTCAATATTTCAACTAAAGATTCTGGAAGATCGGTTGGTGGGTAACCATTTTTTTTATTATTTATATATTGTTCATCAAATCCAGCTTGTAAAGGTCCGGGTCTATTTAATGCAGTAATAGCAGAGATATCTTCTATTGATTCTGGCTTGCATTCAACAATAAGTTTTTTTGCCATACCAGAAGTCTCCATTTGAAATACACCTGTTAAATGGCCCTTATTCATTTGTTGATAAGTAAGTATATCTCCATCTGGAATCTTGTAAGGTTCGATTTCAATATTTTTATTCTCTTTTATTAATTTACAACATTCTTTTATAATAGATAAAGAATCTATACCTAAAAAATCAAACTTAAGTAAACCTAATTCTTCACATTCATCTTTATCAAATTGAGTAATTCTATCTGCTTTACTATTTTTCCATAAGGGAATAACATCATGTATTGGAAAATCAGAAATTATAATGCCAGCTGCATGAATACCATAAGTAGATACCATATCTTCAATCTTGGATGCAAAATCCAAGAAAGAAGTATATCTTATGTCTTCATTTAGAGATGGATTTAATTCTAATATTTCTTCTAAAGTAGATTCTTTACCAAATTTTGGTGGTGGAATTAATTTCATTAAAGAATCTAAATCCTCCATATTACCCTCTGTTATTCGATAATAAGATCTAGCTAAAGATTTAGGTTTGAAAGTACCATGAGTAATGATATTCGCTACATTATCTCTACCCCAATAATCAATACACCACTCAATTGCTTTTTCTCTATCTAAAGCATCGTGATCTATATCTATATCTGGTGCACTTCCACCAATCATATTTGATCTTGCTTTTATAAAGTCAAATTCATCAGTGCATTCAGTTATATATAACAAAATAGAATTATTAGGATTTTTATCAAATTTAACTCGATTGTTACTGTCATCTTTCATTAAACAAGATGCAAATAATAAATCTAGATCTGGAGTAGGCATCATTTGAATTTCATACATCATGTAGTCATAATCTATTTGTTCTAATCTTTCTTGATTAACAAATTTCTTTATTTCGGTTAATAACCATTTTCTATTATCAAACACTGGAGATACCTATGTTATTATTTAAGTTATTGTTTAAATATATGTTAAGACCTATTGCTCATTGCAAAGGCGGTTGTTGAAGTATTGAGTTTAAGATTTCTTTAATCGATTTAATCGTATAAAGATTTTGATTAAAATAATTAATATTTTTAAGTAGATAATCTTTATGTATTCGAGCATCTTGTTGACGCTCACAAATTAAGTTTTCTAAAACTTGTAAGTTTAGTTCTATTAAATCGTAATCAGGTTTCTCTTCATTTAAGTTGTATTCTATTTGATAGAATAATTTTTTAACTCTATCCATAAAAGTAATTTTCATTTTATTCCTTTTAAACAAATAAAGGTTTCAAATATAAGAGCATTATAGTACTACCAGATGTGTAGCCAATAGCATTACATATTGCAAATCTTATTCTTTCTTGATTAGTATCCATATTCATCATTAAAATTCCTGAAGTAGTCCATACTGCAGAGCTAATTAAACCAGTAAATATTTGTGTAATAATCCAGTCATGAGTTACTGCATAATGATCGAATGAACTGATCATGTCTCCTAAAAATGATAACGAAAAAGACACAAAAATCATTTTCCAAAGACTCATTTTTATTTTATCAGTTTTGTTTTCAGGAAGTCTGTCTATAAAATATTCTAGACATTCTTTTTCATTCATAAAAGTTCAATAGTTTCTTTTCTATCTAACAAGATATGTTCTACTTTTACAGGTTTGAATTTTTCTAAAGCACTTAAAACAATTTCAGGATTAAAAGATTTACATGAATAAACATCCAATTCAATCAATCCGGGATTTGATTCGTCCCAAACGTGCATAGCCATATGAGATGTTTCAATAACGCAAATACCAGTAAGCCCTCTGTTACCTTCTTTATCAAGATAAGTTACATAAGGTCCCATTAATATTTTCATATCAATTGCTTGTACTAAATCTTTAAACCATTGTGCAGTAAGAACTACATCTGATGGTGGTTCTTTTACTTCGGCTCTAATAATAATATGTTTATGTTCTAACATTTTTTACTCCTAATTAGAAAGGCATAATGAATTTACTAGCTTCTATACTCATTTCTGGTGTAAAGATCAAGGGTGTTGCACCACGTCCTTCATTTAAAAATCTTTCAAAAATTAAATTGTATTTTACTGGATCTACTTCGGTAATGTATAAAGCCCAAGCTACTAAACTTCCTGCAGCAGATCCACGACCTGGGCCGTGAAGCACTCCTTTTTCTCTAGCACCATTCATAAATTGAGAGACAACTAGCATATAATCTGAAAATCCCATTTTTTTAATTGCCGTTAATTCGTATTGTAATCTTTTCCTATATTCTTCAGGAGGGATTTCATTAAATCTAGAAAATAAACCATGCTGTGCTTCTATTTCTAAGTATTCATGACTAGGCAATCCATTTAATTCTTTAAATTTAGGATAGCGATTCATTTTATCTGAAAAATAATCGTTAGAATCAATCATTTTTGCAACTTCAACAGTATTTGAAATTGCATCATAAGGAATTCCTAACTTTTCAGCTTCCCTCCACATCCAATCATGTTCAGCAACATGTACTTTGATTTCGCCGAAACTAAATCTTTTTGGATCTGATAATTTAGTTTTAGTTTGTAAACATAATGCTGCTTCATGATGATGTTTGTCATGTTCATGTGTATAATGACAATCATTTGTACAAATAATAGGGTAGTCATATTTGTTAGCTATTTTAATAAGTTCTTGATTTACTAATTGCTGTTCTTCATTGTGATGAAGTTGAAGTTCGACCAATAACCGATTATTAAAGATAGCCCTATGATGATCAATAAGTTTGGCTGCATCATTTGATCTACCGCGTAATATAAGTTGAGAAGCTCTACTACCCAAACACGCAGTAGTAGCAATAATACCTTCGCTATATTGACCAAGTAAATCATCATCAATTCTAGGTTTATGATACATTCCTTCTGTGTAAGCAAATGTAGACAATTTGTATAGATTATGAAGACCTTTATTATTCATAGCTAATAAAACTAAGTGATAATAATTTTCTTCTAAATCATCTTTCTCTCTTACGACTCTATCTGCACAAGTATAATAAGCTTCCATACCAATAATTGGTTGAATATTATTTTGTTTACAATGCTTGAAAAATTTAAATGAACCAGATACAGATCCATGATCAGTCATAGCAATTGCAGTTTGATTTATATTTTTAACATGTTTAGGCAGAGTGTCTACTCTATTAATCCCATCTAATAAAGAGTATTCTGTATGTACATGTAAATGTACGAAACTCATTCTTCTTCTTCCTTTAATACAAGTTCTAATTCATTCAAGTATCTTCTCCATTCTTGGATAGACTCCAAGCTTGAAGGAGGAGAAATTGGTGCTTCTGGAAAACAGAAGATAGGAAAATCTTCTGTTTTTTGAATGCATTGTTCTTTATAATCTTTTTTTATACATAAAGAATGTTCATAAAATACTTTATTACATTCCTTACATCTTCCTAAATTAGAATCAATAAAACTATTTAGTTCAATCCAGTGTTTTTGAAACATAGACATTAAATACCAAGATAATTCTTGATTATATAATGAAGCGCTTAAAACAAATGGAGTTGTTTCTGAATATTTTTTTTCATAATGACGAGCATTTTCTAAATTAGGATTATTCTTCATCACCGCTGGTTGATTCAGATTCAACGCTTGTAATATTAGCTGTTTCTCTTCTTTTGTTAACATTTAATATTTGTTCCTTAATTTTATTAAAAAAAGTAGGATTATTTTCTAAATAATCTCTCATGCCAACTCGACCACCATTACATAAAGAAGATTCTAAATTAGTTTCCGGATCAGTATATTTTACACTAGATCCTGCAAATCTAATCAAACCGTTATCTTTACAAAAAGAAACTGCATCCAAAAAGATATCTGTCCCTTTTCCAGGAACAAAATCAAAAGATGCTTCTTTATTTAAAGCTGGCGCACATTTATTTTTAATTACTTTGACTCTCATTGTCAAAGCATTTTCTTGATCTTGTGATGGTTTTGATGAAACACGCATTCTTACTGAAGAGTAAAATGGAATTGCATTACCACCGCTAGTTGTTTCAGGATTTCCATACATAACCCCAATGTTAGTTCTTACTTGATTGATAAATAGATAGCATACTCTATTATCTACACTAATCTTACTAATAGAACGCAATGCTTTACTTAATAGTCTAGGTAAATCAGCAACACCAACTTCGTTCATGTTACGTTTAGTTTCTTTTTCTGATTGCGCCGCATCTATACTGTCGAAAACAATAATGCCTACTTTACCTGTTTTTCCTAAATCCTGCGCTAACTGCAATGCTTCTTCTGCAGTATCTGGATAAACAAAAATCATTCTATCTGGATCTAATCCCATAGATTCTACAAGATCTAAACCTGTTGTACGTTCTAAATCAATCCAAACTGGTGGCTTTTCATAACCCTTTTGTTGAACATAATTTTTAACTACTTGTAAACAAAGTGAAGTTTTACCAGCACTAGGTGGACCAAAAATTTCAATGATTCTATCGTCTGGTACACCGCCAATACCAAGAATCGAATCTAAAGATACAGAACCAGTAGAGATTGGCTCTACTTTCTCGTACTTCGGACCCATTGTTAAAATATCTTCTTTACCAAATTTTTTAGTAAATGCAGAAGCAATCATATCGATTTCTGGAATGCCAGTGAGTTTTTTAATCGCCATTTTTGTCCTCTTCTATTTCGATAAGTTGTACTTCTACAGCTTCTCGATTTGATACGTGTTTTAAATATTCTTCAAAAGTACTTGTTACTGCCCATATTTCATATTCAAATTTTAATGGAGTAATAGTATAAGATTGTACATACAAATCATCAGGTAATTTAAATTCTAATTCTGTATACCAATAATCTGGATGTTTTAAAAAATCATCAAAGCATAAATCTTTTAACTCTACAAAATCACCTGATTCATCTTTAGTCCAAATCATGGGACAGCAATGTACGGAAATAGAATTTTTATGATTATATTCTATATCAGCATTAATGTATTTTACATTATTTAATCCAAATCTACCGTACCATACATTCTTACTAAATTCTGACCAAGTAATGGTATCCATATCAATGGGACAAATCTCTCCATTTTTATGTAATATTGCATCTACGCTCATTTGTTTTTCTACCTTGAGTAAAAGCATTCTTCTAGAGATTAAATT
>JACCDO010291964.1_pt1 | contig 63992 bp, 27 predicted proteins | sample 7446101 | NCBI WGS metagenome assembly JACCDO01 (sample SAMN15323440, study PRJNA562643) | freshwater metagenome | isolation source: river surface water | place: USA:Blue River Watershed | collected 2017-08-16 | reverse complement strand
TTGATAATAGTGAACGCAACTATTTAGAATTAATGCTTCTCAGCGTTAATTCTAAATAGTTGGATTCCAATCGTTTATCTTCGATAAACGATAGCGAATCGCAATTATCAATTTAAAATTGATAATTGGATTCCTATTATCAATCTTCGATTGATAATAGTGAACGCAACTATTTAGAATTAATGCTTCTCAGCGTTAATTCTAAATAGTTGGATTCCAATCGTTTATCTTCGATAAACGATAGCGAATCGCTACTATCAATCTTCGATTGATAGTTGGATTCTAAATAAAATGAGTAGAATTTCTTAAATTGCACTTAATTATATACCTTAGATTAATAAAATAACAACTAAAAGTTTTTTACTAGAATTGATAATTAACTAATATTTCTGCTTAACAGTATTAATAGTAATAATTATTATTAACAGTATTTATCATCCTATTGTAAAAAGTGATAGCATTCGTTAACAAATCTTTACAATTTAAAAATGCAAATACTAGTAACGCTTATTGTACTCTTACTTGTTTTTTTTTATTTTATATTATAAAAGTGCTTTTTCGATAAATAATTAAAGTTAAATTAATTATCTATATTATATTAATTATATTATCGAGATTAAAAATAATTATGTAATCCTAATTAGGAATAAATTTATGACACAAAGATTAAAAAAGCATTATATTGAAAAAATTGTTCCAAAATTAATGGAACAATTTAAATATCAAAATATACACCAAGTTCCTTCTATTGAAAAAATGGTGATTAACCGAGGTATTGGTGATGCCTCTCAAAACCAAAAAATCGTAGAATCTTCTTTAAAAGAAATTGCTTTAATTGCTGGACAAAAAGGTGTAGTAACTCGTTCTAAAAAAGCAATTGCAGGCTTTAAGTTACGTCAACAGTCTGCTGTAGGTGTTGTAGTTACTTTACGTGATGAACGTATGTATAGTTTTTTAGATCGTTTAATTCATTTAGCTTTACCTCGAGTTCGTGACTTCCAAGGTATTAGTCCAAAAAGTTTTGATAAACATGGTAATTATAGTTTAGGTTTAGAAGAACAATTAATGTTCCCTGAAATTGAATATGATAAAATCGATCAAATTCGTGGTATGGATATTTCCATTGTTACAACTGCTAAAAAACAAGAAGAAGGTTTAGCTTTATTAAAAGAATTTGGTTTACCATTCAAATCTTAATAAGCATTATTTATTAAAATAAAGCTATTTTGTTTATGATAGCCTAACATTACCTATAGGAACTTTAGTTTCAACAACTTTAGTTATTACATGAACGCTAGCCAAAGTTTTTATTAGCCTTAGACTGATAGATATTAATCTAGTGTACTTTAATTGCAATAATTATTCGTTCTCTATAGTACGATTTTTAATTATATACCACTATTATGTATTATAGTGATGTTATTTTTGTAATAAAAATTAATAATCATTTACATTTATTAAAAACTAATATCTTTTTTTTTGTAAATAATTAAGATATATTTTTGTATTATAAATGATGATGATTCAACTGTTTATCTTTGATAGACGGTTACGATAGTTATATAGCTACTGCAATATAACGAGCGATAGCAAATGCTATCATATTAATATAAAATGATTATTAAAACTATTTAAACGAGTTTAGATTATGTTCATCATGCACTATATGAACAATTTTATTTTTATATTTTTTGGCTTTTTGTTTAAAACAAATTCTCATGATAGTAAATAACTTTAAGATAATTGATAAATATCAATAGAATTGCCTTCATTGTAAGGAGAATAATAAAGTTGTAATTCCGGGTTTAATATAACGTTAATTTTGAATAGTATTGAACGTCGCAAATCTATAAACTAGTAATGACAATTGTTGTAAAATAATTAAAGTAGGAATTTATAAAAAAAAAACTAATTCGTTTCTTTCCATACCCAATATTAAATGCAGCTTTTAATTTTTTTATTATAAATTAATTATAAATTATTAAATAAAAAAAGAAGTATCGCAAACTAACGTTTACTTTATTATAGTTCAAAAATTAATAAAACAGTAAATGAATTATTGTAAATAGAATTTATTAATAAATTATTAACTTAATAATTATATGAGCGCTAGCGAATTTTATCGTACAAACGGCTTTGAATATCTATATATGCAAATTTCATACTAATCTAGTTCTGATTTTTATTTTTGAATATTAGAATGAGCGATAGAGTGAAGATTTCAATTGATAATTAAGTGTTAACGCTGATAAGTATGAATACTCAATTATCAATAGCGAATCGCAACTGTTTATTAAAAATAAACAGTTGGATTGAGCATCTTTATTAAATAATAAAGATGCGAAATCGCAATTATCAATTTTCAATTGATAATTGGATTCCTATTATCAATCTTCGATTGATAATAGTGAACGCAACTATCAATCGAAGATTGATAGTTGGATTCTACATGAGTGATTGTTAATGCTATCGTATCTCTCCTATAAGTAAATAATACTTAATAAATAAATTAATATAAAAATATTGGAGTTAACAGAGTTTTTTTTTTACTTTTTTTATGGTAATGGTTACTGACTCAATTAGTGATCTTTTAACACGTATTCGAAATTCTTCTATGGTTCAGCACTCTTCAGTTACTGTTCCATATTCTCGTTTAAATTTACAAATTTGCGAAATTTTAGAAAAAGAAGGTTATATTCAATCTTTCCAATTATCTGGTGGATCTGGGTCTGAAGAATCCACAATAATTATTAGATTAAAATACCGTTATTCTAAAACTCTTCGTGCTAAAGTTAAGCAAAGTTGTATTACAAATTTACGACGTATTAGTAAACCTGGACTTCGTATTTATACTAATTATAAAGAAATTCCTCGTATTTTAGGTGGTACAGGTATTGTTATTTTATCTACACCACAAGGTCTAATGACAGACCGTGAAGCTCGTATTGCAAAAGTAGGAGGTGAAATTTTATGTTCTGTTTGGTAATAAAAAAATTGCTAGTATATAGTTAATTTTAAATGTATAACTATATTTAAGATCAATATTTTACAGATGTTAATGTTTTTTGCGTTAACATCTGTAAAATTGAATAAAAAGACTAAGTTTATTTTTATATTTTTTTATTTAAAATCATTTTTCTTACAATAAGTATTATTAAGGAAAATAATATAAGTATAAATAGAAATTTTGGAAAAAAAAATTAAGAATATTTTTGCTTTTTTTTTAAAGAAAAGTTAAACTATATATATATAAATAAAATAATAATATTAGAGTGTGTAGCTCAGTGGACTAGAGTATGTGGCTACGAACCACAGGGTCGGGGGTTCAAATCCCTCCTCACTCGTTTTTATACATTATACTAGTATACCCGATAGTTTTATGAGAGTTATTTTTAATTCTTATCTAGTTTGATATTTTAAATGATACTGATGATAATATATCATCATAATTATTTTATATAATTACAACAATTTTCTGTTCTGCAACAAGTAGCTAATCATTCAATAAATTGTCAAAATACTAAGTCAATAGTCGGATGATTATAATAAACTACTATTAATGCAGTTAAGCATAAATTACGAACGTACTGTAAATGCAGTATCTGAAGATCCGGCTGTTTATTTTTGATAAACAGTTTGGATTATAGGCCTTGAGCTCTAGTAGAACTTAAAACAAACAATCTTTAGATAGTTAGCGAACGTTATAGCTTTACCTCTAGAGTGATAGTAAACCAAAAGCGACCCGATTAGCTATTTAATCAATCTTTAAAGTTACTCAATATTGACATGAGTAAGTGACGTATTATAATTATATAAATAATATATTTATATAAAAAAGTGTATATATAATATAATAAACAGACTAGGGTAGCTCTTTTACCCATTAATTCCCCGTAGGTGGTTATTTTATATATTTTAGATGGTCCAACTATTTATCAAAAATAAATAGTTGCGATAGTTATATTGCTACTGTAATATAATATATTCTGATAACGACGATTGATACTTACCAGCATTAATCGTAGTTATGAGCTATTATCAATTAAAATTGATAATAGCTCATAATGCTTCATATTGCAATTGATTTAGTTTTAATGCTTCTAAGCGTTAATTATTACTAACACAAAGTTATCTTCATTCTACTATTTAGCATCTTTACATTGTAATATTGCTATTGCAATATCAAATGCGATCGCATTTTTATATAGGATAAGCGCTCTTAAAAGCTATAGCTCTACTCGAGAGTGCTCAAGTTTATAATGCGATATTACGTGAATGAGTATAATATCATAGAATAATCGCAATTATAAAAATGAACAATTTTTATGTACATATATAATTCAAAGACTCTACTGTCAATAGTATACAGGCAATAGATAAATCGATGATTCTATATCTAATAAAGATGCGCATTTAAATATTATAAAAAAACATATTGTGACTCAATAATTTAATCAAGTATAATAACAATAACTATAAATGTTATTTATATATAATCCAACTGTTTATCTTTGATAAACAGTTGCGATTGAGCACGCTACTATTTAGAATTAATGCTTACCAGCGTTAATTCTGAATAGTTGGATGCTCAATCTATGAGTTCTATAAATAATTTATGAGAACATAGTTTTTTATAAAAAAAAAAAAACAGTTAGAAAAAAAACATCTTATTAAAAAAAAAAAAAAATGACACGAGTTAAAAGAGGTAATGTATTGCGTAAACGTCATAAAAAAATTTTAAAAATGTCTAAAGGTTTCCGAGGTGCTGCTTCAGTTATCTTTTCTGTTTCAAATCAATTAACTATGAAAGCACTTCGTTATGCATTTATGAATCGACGTAAAAAAAAACGTGATTTTCGTCGTATTTGGATTTCTCGTTTAAATGGAGCTGTTCGTCGTTATGGAATTACTTATAGTGAATTTATTCGTGACTTACGATCTAATTCTATTCAATTAAATAGAAAAGTTTTAGCTCAAATAGCATGTATTGATACTGCTAGTTTTATTAAATTAATTTTATTATTTTAGTTAGTATAATTGCCGTCATTATATTTTGCATAATGAAGATGTAATTATACATTATCATCCTTTGGTTGATTTTATAATGATTCGCAATTAGCGTTAAAACGGATAAGTATAAACGCTAATTGAGATACGCAATTGAAAATAAATTATAATTAAAGCAATTAATTATAATTTATTTTCAATTGAAATTAACGTCATTTCGCAGAGCGAAATATCGCTGAATTTGCGATTATCAATATTTTATTGATAATAACACATAACTAATTACGTTAAATTGTTAGTTATATTATATAGCACTATACTAGTATGGTTAAAGTATAGTTTATTGCGTTAAATGTTTTATAAATAAGCTAATCTATATTATACTTTTTGTATTCAAGTTTTTTCCGCTAATATCAAATAGTTGAATGAGCACTAGCAAATACAATCACGCTAGCGATTGGAATTAAAAAAGTATATTTGTTAAATTTTGAATTTACAATAGCTTCTGTAAAAAAAGTATATATATTATGAAAGTACGTAGTTCTGTAAAAAAAATTTGTGATAAATGTTTAATTATTCGTCGTAAAGGTACATTAATGGTTATTTGTACGAATCAAAAGCATAAGCAACGTCAAGGCTAAAGCTTTTTTTTCAACTATAATAAAATATGCAGTTTTCCTATTATTTCTGCCATATCAATTGGATTACTTTCATTTCGCATGGCGAAAGAAAGTAATTCACTATTTATCAATTAAAGATTGATAATAGCTGATTGCCTAGTGTTTAGCTAATACTAAACACTAGAGAATCGTAATTATTACTATTTACATAGTTAAGTGATACTATTGCATAATATATCCAATTGTTTAGTGTTAAAGCTGATAAACGTTAATACTAAATAATAATTAATTCTAATTTTTCTATTAAAATTAAGAGGAGCCATTAGATTTTAAAATATCATGAATGGTTCTGTTGCCGAAAGAATTTGTTAGTCATTATAATTAGACTATTACTTTTAGGATAAGAAAAAAGAACATCTAAATCAAAAACTAAATTAAGACATAATACTTGGAAAAAACAAGCTGAAAAACAAGTAAATGTTGCTTTAGATTATGCTAAAATTTTATTAAAACAATATTCTGCAAATAGTGAAAATCTTTCTTCAGAACAATTAACAACTAATAATGAATCTACACCAAAAGCTGATAATGATCAAACTGTACGTTTTGTAGATTGGATTCGTGGTGATAAACCACAAAAAGCAGAATAATCTTTATTATAAAAAAAAAAGAAAAATAAGTAATATATAATACTATTACTTACTATTAAAAGCATTATTTGAATTCTCGGAACTGTTTAATAATACTTATAAGTATTATTAAACAGTTCCGAGAATTCAAATAGTTTCTCTTCGAACAATAATTTTAATTACTTTAATTTTAATTCTAATAAGCAATTAAATTATTATTCAATTATTATCAAATTATTTCCAAAATAAAATAATTTGATTCAATAATTCTAATTATAAAATTAATGTGCATAAATATTAAAACTTATAAATTAAAAATTAATATCACAATTCTATTTTTATGAATTAAATAAGATATAATAATTAATCAGTTTGCTATTAAGTTAACTAAATTATTTTTTTAATTTGTTCTAAAAAGATAAAATAAATTATTATATTAATAATGACTGATGTACGACGTCTTGCAAATATAAAATTATTTAATGTATAATGAAAAAAATAATAATTATTACTTCATTTTACGGAGTGAAATGTAGGTAATAGTTTATAAAAAAGAAATAGCTTTATTTATTACGAATATCTTAAATAAAGCGTATACTTGTTATTTAGGCGACATAGCCAAGTGGTAAGGCAGATGATTGCAAATCATTTACTCCTCAGTTCGATTCTGAGTGTCGCCTATAGTAAAGAACAATAGTACTTACAATTGTTAATTTAGGCGAATGATAAATAGTATACTTTTATTACTAATTAGTTTTAAAAGTATATATATATTACCTAGCGCTAGTGCGATAGTATTCGCTAGCGCTCATCCTAGTATATCATATCGTCCTCTTGCAAAATCTTATAACATTTGCTATACCTCGTTATATTGTTATATTTGAGGTAGCAAATAGAAAACTATAACCAGCATACTGAATCAAAATAGTTTAGTGTTAACACTAAACTATTTTGATTCGCTATTATCAATCATAGGAATTATTAATGTTTAGAATTTATGCTGACAATCATAATTTATGCTTATCAGCGTAAATTATTACTAACATAAGGTTGTTATTATCCTATTTAAATGAGTGTTAGCTCTCGCTAATGCTCATGTAATAACTAAAGTTCTTAGTGTATTTATATAGGAATACTAAATAATAACAATATTTTTTTGATTGCTAATGCGGATAAGTACTAATATGATATCAGAATAATTCCGAATATAATTAATTTAGTAAAAAAATTTATACAAGAGTAGAGTAACACGAGTATCGTAATACTATAGTAGAATTGTATTCAAGCCCAGGGGGAATCGAACCCACGTCGGATGCTTAGAAGGCATCTGTCCTATCCACTGAACGATGGGCTCTTTTTTTTTTAATAAAATCAATTTTTTATGTATATATATATGTATTACTGACAAAAGGGAATAATTTTTTGTATTATACTGATATTTATAATTTTTTTTGTAAATAATTATAAAAGCATTTATTATTAAAAAAAAAGCAGAGTCATATTTAAATTGGCTTATATTATTTATGCTAAATAGCATAAACGTCATATACCAATATCTCTAAGTTGAGCTATAGTAGATACTAATGCTCGTAAAATCGCAATTTATTGTATTATTTTGATAAAACAATTTTTAAATTTATATTTATGAATTATTATTTATATATTTATATTATATATTTTATATGAATATGTTTAAATAATTAAACATGTATTTTTGTAGTAAATATTTATGATAAAATATGGAGTAAAATTTAAGTGTTACTTCAAAATTGAAGTAACACTTAAATTTAGACTATGCGTTGATAGAAGGAGCTTCTACGGAAGCTAAGTCTAATGGGAAGTTGTGAGCGTTACGCTCGTGCATAACTTCCATACCTAAGTTAGCACGGTTGATGATGTCAGCCCAAGTGTTTAATACACGACCGTTAGCATCAACTACGGATTGGTTGAAGTTTAAACCGTTTAAGTTGAAAGCCATAGTGGATAAACCTAAAGCTGTGAACCAAATACCGATAACTGGCCATGCAGCTAAGAAGAAGTGTAAGGAACGAGAGTTGTTGAAGGAAGCATATTGGAAGATTAAACGACCAAAGTAACCGTGTGCAGCAACGATGTTGTATGTTTCTTCTTCTTGACCGAATTTGTAACCTTCGTTAGAAGATTCGTTTTCAGTTGTTTCACGGATTAAAGAGGAAGTAACTAAAGAACCGTGCATTGCGGAGAATAAGGAACCACCGAATACACCTGCAACACCTAACATGTGGAATGGGTGCATTAAGATGTTCAAAAATGTTATGTATAGGCTCTTTATCCTATACTCTCCTTGTTTCCAAGGAGTGTCGGACTATATCATAGAAGTTAAACTATGTGTTTTGGAAACGAAGTTTAATCTTCTCTAGGCGCTCGTGGAGCTTCATAACCCTATCTGGGTCGTATGCTCTAGTCTCTGAACCTTCTAATTCTTCCGAATTAGCTTGGCTGCTGATTGGCATAGATTCGTCTTTTGTAAAATCTAAAAGAGAAAGTAAAAAATCTTGAAATTGACTAATATTATTTGAACCAAATCCATACTGCATATGAAAATCTTTATGTAGTTCTTCTGTTAAAACGATACCATTTTTAACTTCATAAGCTAAATCAGAATGGTCATCTGCACTATACAAATGATGAATTACTAAATCTACATCATCTTTTGATTTTCCTGTTATGGCACATTTGTTGTCATAGATCTCCATTACCTTTTTTTTCCAATCCCAATACTCACGCGTTTTACGCCATCCACAAGGTTTACCACCACGAGAAGGTCTTTCTAATGCTGATTGTGACATTTTAAAGTGTGTTTCTTCAGAAAAAGTACGGCCTTTTAATTTATCACTGACTTGTTTTCGACCACAGCACGGTAATCCGGTTTTTGATCTTTTATAATTGTAGAAGGTTGTTGTTGAAGTATTATCATGTTCAGGGCAATATATAACCAGAGTTGACGCGCGATTTCGGTATTCACCTTCAAGAAAAACATGACCTTTAGTTTCTATTAGTTCGATTACTTTATCAGTATCGGCTTCAATCTTTTGTTCAGGTTTGCGAAATATCATAGTTTAGTTAATTAAAATATTTACAAAATTATTCTCCATTTTTTTTATGTTTTACATAATTATTATCTTTAGCTTTCCAGTCAATTCACCTAGTTTAATGAGCACAACAATCTTTATGCTCAGCTTGGAATACGATCATGAAGTTGAACGTACCGGAGATACCTAAAGGCATACCGTCGGAGAAGGAACCTTGACCGATTGGGTAGATGATGAATACAGCTGTTGCTGCTGCTACTGGAGCAGAGTAAGCAACTGCGATCCAAGGACGCATACCTAAACGGAAGGATAATTCCCATTCACGACCCATGTAGCAGCATACACCTAAGAAGAAGTGACAAACGATTAATTGGTAAGGACCACCGTTGTATAACCACTCATCTAAAGTTGCAGCTTCCCAAATTGGGTAGAACACTTTACTCATATTTTTCAATATGAAGTGGACTATATCATCAACTTCATCAATATTTTAATGATATTAACATTACATAATTGATAAAGTTGCTGGGCGCTAATGAACTATTATTGTTGGGACTCAAGCTCTAGTCTCTGAACGTCCCTTGGAACCGATATGAATTTACTATTTTAATATTATTTAGTCGATATAACTATCGGACTCATCAAGAATTGAAGCGTGAGGATATACCTTTCTTATGCGTTCAAGCTCAATATTAATATTAAAAATATCGCCCTCCAAGGTTTCGCTGCGGGTTAGCGTACTATGCAGTGTAAAACCATAACGTTGCGTTATTTAGATTATGTATCTATTATATTATCATATGTGGCATAATCTATTACACTGCATAACTTAGCTTTCCCGACAATTCACCCAGTTTTCTCGTCACGTCACCGCAAGCTGTTATTTATTAGAAAACAGCCTAAATTTCATGTTTAAATTCATATGAAATTTTACGAGGCACTTTCTTTTATCTCTTGAAGAGAACGGTCTAATGCAGACCAATAGCGTTGGATGTAGGGATTACAGCACCTGTGATGATGTTGTTACCGTATAATAAAGAACCAGAAACTGGCTCACGGATACCATCGATGTCAACTGGAGGAGCTGCTACGAAAGCAATGATGAATACGGATGTTGCTGTTAATAAGCAAGGAATCATGATTACACCAAACCAACCGATGTATAAACGGTTTTCAGTGGAAGTGATCCAAGCACAGAAACGGGACCATAAAGAAGAAGATTCGCGACGTTCTAAAATAGCTGTCATATTAATTAAGTTATAAATTTTTTGTAATTCTCCGAAAATAGTTTATTAACTATTTTATAATTCAAGTTTTAACAAAACCTGGTAATATGATGGTACACTAATTTTTTTGAAATGTCAAATAAAAATCCTTTTATATAAAAAAAACATTTATAAATTTCATAACTTCAGTTATTACTAGTGAAGTTAAAGGTTCAAGTTTGTTAAATCCAAAAATCTTATCTACATTTTCTTCTATATAATAAGAGTTAGCGGACTCGTTTAATATCTAGTGATAAGGTTCCTTCCTAATGTTTATAGTTTTGTAGTAGCATATAGTGCCCCCTATATTAGAGGTAAATGATAAAATTAACAACCTTTACAGTGAACCAGTTAAATTCTGAAAATCATATTATAACAAAATGTATCCTTAAAAAAAAAAGAAAAATAGTTACCAAAATAATTTTTTTATTAACTGAGGATAAATTAGTGAATATTTGAATATTCGGAACTATTGATCAAAATTGAACGATAGTTCTTGCTAGCAGTTATTTTGCATGGATTATTACAGTATAATATGAGGTCGAACAAAGTTCACGTTTTGTTCGACCTAGAAGAATAGCACTACAATATCCTTTAAAGTAAAAGAGGGTTCATCTTTAAATATTTAATGAACAAAGTAATCGTATAATTGTTTTTATATTTGCGATAAAATTTTACTTGACAATAACCTATATATACAGTATAATGTATTTATATAATTAAAAGCCCCCATCGTCTAGAGGCCTAGGACATTTCCCTTTCACGGAAGAAACGGGGATTCGAATTCCCCTGGGGGTATACTAACATAAAACGTCAAGATCAGCTAATTACCTAATTACCTTTTGTATTTTTATCTTTAATAAGAAGAAAGAACCGATTATTTATTAAAAATAAAAAAATTATAAAGGATTATCTATAAATATTGTATAACCCTGAAACGTTTATATACTAAGATATAAAATTAATTTTTGTGGTAGGTTACTTATAAAAAATATATTATTACAAATTGCACTCTAATATTTATAAAATGATTATTAAAGTAATTTTAAATAATAATAAAATGATCTTCTTAGATATAAAAATTATAAGTCCAAAAAATATTTTTTATTTTAACATAAATTATGTCCGTTACAAAAAAACCAGATTTAAGTGATCCAGTATTAAAAGCTAAATTAGTAAAAGGTATGGGCCACAACACATACGGTGAGCCTGCATGGCCTAATGACTTATTATACATGTTCCCTGTTGTTATTTTAGGTACTTTTGCTTGTCTTATTGGTTTAGCTGTTTTAGATCCTGCAGCTAATGGTGAACCAGCTAACCCTTTCGCTACTCCATTAGAAATTTTACCAGAATGGTACTTCTATCCAGTATTCCAATTATTACGTACAGTTCCAAACAAATTATTAGGTGTTCTTTTAATGGCAGCAGTACCAGCAGGATTAATTACTGTTCCTTTCATTGAAAGTATTAACAAATTCCAAAACCCATTCCGTCGTCCAATCTCTAGTATCACATTCTTATTAGGAACAATTGCAGCTGTTTATTTAGGTATCGGTGCTACTCTTCCTATTGATATTTCTTTAACTTTAGGTTTATTTTAATAATTAATATCATTAATTTTAGTAATATTATGTAACGCTAACGTTTGATAGCGTTAGCGGCTACATAATATTCGTTATTTCTAGATGCAAGAAATACTATTTATAATTTAAATTAAAATTATAATTTTAATTTAAAATAAACTGTTGAAAATTAAGAATGTACAATATAAATAATTATATTAAGCTTATTAGATGTATAACAAAGGAATTAGTATATATCTACCCGTTATTTATTATTTCTATAAAAAAATAGTAATAAGTATTTATTATATAATATACTACTTTAAATATTTTTTTATTATGTTTTTTTCTTTATTTACAAAAAGTTAATTTATGGTATTTTAACAAAAAAGTAAATAATATGTTATACTAATCCTACATAGATGTTATTATTATTATTATTATAAAAAAAATAATATTTTTTTTATAGTAATATGGAAAGGTGGCAGAGTGGTTAATTGCACCGATTTTGAAAATCGGCGTGGCTGTGAGGTCACCGTGGGTTCGAATCCCTCCCTTTCCGAAAACTACAAGATATTAACAATATATTATTCAAATATATTACGAAATTAAAAAATGTAAAAACTTAGGTTATAATATATCCTAATAATATTTTGTTTAATTTAATATAATAAAGAAAATAAAAGTAAGATTCTAATTGAGTTTTTATAAATTTCGGGATTGACGGGACTCGAACCCGCAACTTCCGCCGTGACAGGGCGGTGCTCTAACCAATTGAACTACAATCCCTCTTAGCTATTATTAATAAAGTTTTTTATTACAAATGATTTATAAATAATTTTATCAAAAGGTTTTAATACTGTCAATCATTTATATATATATATAGTTTAATTATCGTTTTATATTAAGAGAATATAACTATAAGCTTTTTATTAATGTTTAATAATATAATTATTTAGTGAATGAACAATTGCGAATGAACTGTTTATTTACTAAATATCGGTATTCTACCATAATATAAATTAGGAGTTATAAAAGTTAAATAAGAATCATGGGTTTGTTACTCAGAAATACTTTATTAACAGTTATCATCATATCGTTCATTATATTTCATTCGCAACTGTTTGCTAAGATATATTTATTGTAAAGACTAGGATGTATTATACATTATTAAGTATATAGCACATTCTGATAACTACAATTAACGCGGATAAAAGTTAATTGTAAAACGATGAGAAGCGTTAACTATTACTAACACAAGCGTTATCATCATTATAATTTTTTTTATTTAGTAGTATTATATACTTATATAGCCCCCTATCAGAATCGAACTGATAACCTTATGTTTACAAAACACATACTCTGCCGATTGAGCTAAGGAGGCATATTTTTTTGTTTTTTCTTTCTTTTACTTAATATTTATATAAAAATATTCTACTGTATACACTATAAAAAAGTCAAGTCCAAAGAATCCAGTTTTTGTTAGTTTTTTTACTATATATAAATGTATCAATGTATATAATCGTTAAATTATCATTATGTGCAAAACATACAATTTTTTATATGATATGACTTTCAATATTGAGGATAGAAGTGTGTGCTAATACTGATCAGTATTAACACTCCTATCCTCAATAGCTATTATGAATTATCTTTTAACTGAAAGGTTTTATAATTCGAATGGCTAGAGTTAATTGTAAGTTGTTCTAATAAAAATTATTTAGAAGTTTTTGCTTCCGTATTAGATTTAATTTGAATTGTTGAGCGAGATCGACATACAAAATTAGGTTTTTTAACAATACGATTATTAACACGTACAGCACCTTGTTGAATTAATTGTAATGCTGCTTGATAATTAGAAACTAATTTATTTTTTACTAAAATGTAAATTAAAGTACTTTCCATATAACGACGAGCTGTTGTCATTTGATTATAATATTCAGTTTGATTGCGATTTACTAATTTTAAAGAACGTTCTTTCATAGCTACAGAAATAACATCTTTAGCTTTACAAATATAACTTGGAATATTAACTTTTTTATTATTAACACGAATATGACCATGTGTAATCATTTGACGTGCTGCTGGAATTGTTGGTGCAAAGTTTAATCGGAAAACTACGTTGTCTAAACGCATTTCTAAAAATTGTAATAAAACTTGACCTGTTGATTCTTGTACACGTTTTGCTTTACGTACGTATTTGATTAACTGACTTTCTGTTAATCCATAGTTATAACGTAAACGTTGTTTAATTTTTAAACGAATTAAATAATCGGAAGCTTTAGATTTTAATAATTTAGCTAATCCATGTTGACCTGGTGGTATTACTTTACCGCGTAATGGACCACGTCCTTTAAATACACGACGGAATGGTTTTTTACGTGTAAAGCCTCTTAATTTACCAATACGACGAACAATACGAAGTCTAGGACCTGAATAACGTGACATATACTTTAGTATAGACCCAAAAATGGATAATATAAAATGCACTCTAAAACTTTAGAGGTTTAACTAACATAATACTGAGCTATAGGAAGTTTAGTTAAATCATTTATTATAATGAATATTATTAATCGTTTCCTATTGTAAATTTTCGATTGATAGTTGCGATTCTCTTTATTTCATAGAAGGAAATAAAGGTAATTCCAACAGTTTAGTATTAACGCTGATAAGCATTAATACTAAACTGTTGAGATTCTCAACTAGGATTAATGCTTATCAGCGTTAATCCTAGTTGGTAATTCGTTTAGGATTTTAGAAGTAAACATCAATATAAAAAAGTTTTGGCAATCTTTAATGAATTAATTATTTTATTATATTAAAATTAAATAATATTCTGAAGAATCACAATTGTATGCATTGCATACAATTGTGATTTTTGTAATATTAGAAGTTCATTTCTGCTAATTGAACTTTTTCGAATTGTTTTTTCTTCAGAACTAATAAAAGCTGAGTTAATAATACAAAGCTTAAGAATGCTAATAAACCATAGATACGAGCTGGGTTTTGTAATACAATTTCACCTTCTGCTTGACCAAAACCACCAACGTTAGGGTTATTAGTTAAAGGTTGATCCGCTTGGATTGCTTGACCTTCTTTTACAATTACATCAGGACCTGCAGGAACTTTTTCAACGATTACATCACCGTTAGCTTTTTCAATAGAAATTTCATATCCTTTTTTACCTGCTTGTACGATAGAAGTAATTTTACCAGCTGTAGGAGAGTTATAAACCGTATTATTAGATTTAGAACCATCTGGATAAACTTGACCACGGCCACGGTTACCACCTAAGTATAAAGAGTATTTTAAGAAGTTAACATTTTTATTAGTAGCTGGATCTGGAGAAAGAATAGGAATTACCATTTCTTGGTTTGTTTTACCTGGAACTGGTCCAACAACTAAAATATTTTTTTTATCTGGACTATAAGGTTGGTAATATAAATTACCAACTTTTTTCTTCATTTCTTCTGGAACGCGATCAGCTGGTGCTAACTCGAAACCTTCAGGTAACATTAATACCATACCAACATTTAAATCACCTTTTTTACCATTAGCTAATACTTGCTTAGTTTGTAAATCGTAAGGGATTTTTACAACTGCTTCAAATACTGTATCAGGTAATACAGCTTGTGGGATTTCTAGCTCAACCGGTTTCTGAGCTAAGTGACAGTTTGCACATACAATACGACCGTTTGCTTCACGTGGGTTTTCATAGTTTTGTTGTGCAAAAATTGGGTATGCTTCAGCACTAGTAGAAATACCAAAGAATACAGAAAATGCGATTGTTGCTGTAAACAATCTCTGAATTACATTTTTTAACATCAATTCAATTTTTTTTTTAAACCGGAAAGTTTTTTAATAAATTTTTGTTATTGTTAATTATATAAATAACTATAAATTTTCCAATTAATATCATTTAATGGTTATAAAGCCTTTACTAAGACATAATTAACCTATTTTTCTAAGAACTAAAAAAAAATACTTTATGAATTTACGATAAATATTTTTACTTCAGTTATCTATGGCGAAAATAATTCCAAATTAATTCAATAATTATATATTTTAAAAAATTCTCTTCTCTTATTATATTATATTATATTATTCTTATATATATATATATATTCAATTTAATTTAATTTTGAATAGTACTTGTAATTTCTTATTAATAAAAGCATAAATACAATGCTAATTTCACTTTACATTCGGTTAAATTGATTTTATTAAATTCGATTAATATCTTTGATATTAATCGAATTTAATAAAATCAATAAAGTAACTAAATTTTAAATTACTTTATACTTTATAAAGAAATGGCTTAACTATATAACAAGTATTAGTATATAAGATATACTATTCTACGATAGATGTTACAATACCAGCACCTACTGTACGACCACCTTCACGAATAGCAAAACGCATACCCATTTCGATAGCAATAGGGTTAATTAATTCAACCGTCATACTTACACGGTCACCTGGCATTGCCATTTTGTTAGAATGCTCATCTGCAACAGAAGATGGAGTTTTCATTTCAATGTGATTGAAAGATACTACTTTACCAGTTACGTCAGTTGTACGTACATAGAATTGTGGGGAATAACCGGATAAGAATGGAGAGTGACGACCACCTTCTTCTTTTGTTAATACATAAACTTGACCTACGAATTTAGTATGTGGTTTAATACTTCCTGGTTTACAGATAACCATACCACGTTCAATATCTTTTTTTTGAACACCACGTAATAATACACCTACGTTATCACCAGCAACTGTTTCATCTAAGCTTTTACGGAACATTTCTAAACCTGTTACTGTTGCAGTTTGAGTTTCACGTAAACCAACGATTTCAATTTGTTCACCTGTTTTTAAAATACCACGTTCTACACGTCCAGTTGCTACAGTACCACGACCTGTAATAGATAATACATCTTCTACAGCTAATAAGAATGGTTTGTCTGTTTCACGTTGAGGTGTTGGAATATATGCATCAACTTGATCCATTAATGCATAGATTTTATCAACCCATGGGTTTTCGCCACGTTGAGTTTTTGGATTCGCAATTAATGCTTCTAAAGCTAATAATGCGGAACCAGTTACAACTGGAATACTGTCACCAGGGAATTCATATTTATCTAATGTTTCACGAATTTCTAATTCTACTAATTCAAGTAAATCTTTATCATCAACTTGGTCTTCTTTATTTAAGAAAACAACAATGTTTGGAACACCTACTTGTTTAGCTAATAGAATGTGTTCTTTTGTCTGAGGCATAGGACCATCAGCTCCGGATACAACTAAAATAGCACCATCCATTTGTGCAGCACCTGTAATCATATTTTTAACATAGTCAGCGTGACCTGGACAGTCTACGTGAGCGTAGTGACGGTTTTCAGTTTCATATTCTACGTGAGCAGTATTAATAGTAATACCACGAGCTTTTTCTTCTGGTGCAGAGTCAATTTCATCATATTTTTTACCTTGAGCACCACCAGCTGCTGCTAAAGTCATTGTAATTGCAGCAGTTAATGTTGTTTTACCATGGTCAACGTGGCCGATTGTGCCGATGTTTACGTGTGGCTTTTTACGTTCAAATTTTGCGCGTGCCATATATTTAAATTAATATATTGTACTATATTTGTTTATTTCAAAAGCCAATAATTTCATAAAGTGGCATTAATATGATTGATTATACTCTATTGAAAAAATAAGATAATAAAAGAAGCATAATCTAAAGCTACACGCGTTTTATTTATTAATGTATTACTGATTATCAGCATTAATAACTATTAACATAAGACTAGATAAAGCTTAAAATAAACTTATCAGCTTTATTCAGATATATCTAATAGAGTGTAGCAACTTTAGGATCCTACTATTTAGAATTAACGCTGTTAAGCATTAATTCTAAATAGTAGCGATTAGCATCTAATGACTAGCACTTGAAATTATTCTTTTTGAAAAAGTAGTTTAAAATATATATATATATATAAATAATTATTTATATGATTCTTGCGTTGTTTTAAGCGTAAGCATAACCATAATATTTATATATATATATATATATAATGTCCAAATAAATACTATAAGCCAAATTTTCGGGTATTATACTAATTTTAAATCCGTTATAAATAACTAAAGTTTTTTCAATTATTCAAAATAATTAATATTACTAGTTATATTATTTCTATTGCTTTTTAGTACTGAAGCAAAAGGATAAAAGTGTATTAGTTTCCTGATTTTAACACGTGTTATAAAACCCTATCAACTTTTATTGAATTTAAACTGTAAACCTATTTATAAAAGTTATAAAGGAAGTAGCCATTTAGGGTTGATTCAGTACAAGTGATCATACTCGTGATTATTCGACTTAGAATAGATAGGTAATATACTTATATTACGTAATAAAAACTGTAATTATAATTAGGCCCAACCGGACTCGAACCGATGACCTATTGCTTGTAAGGCAATCACTCTACCGACTGAGTTATGGGCCTTTTACTATTAGGTGAATTAGCATAGCTTTTTTATATATTAATATTTTATATTATAAAAGAAAAAAAAGCAAGTTTTATTTCTCTAATAAAAATAAAATCTTTTTACTTAAAATAATAATAGCCTAATGTTTTTAATAAAAACAATTTAAAATCATTAACTAATAATAAAACTATAAGTTAGGGTTTTAAGTAATAGTAATATATATATATATATTCAATACATTTTTTCATTGTATTAATAATAAATTTATTATTTTTTATTGCCTTCGGTCGGACTCGAACCGACATGCTGTTAAGCGTTAGTTCCTAAAACTAATCCGTCTACCGATTTCGGCACGAAGGCTTTTATAACTTTATTTATTTTCCCAATTATAAAGAAAAATTAATAGGATATATTTTCAAGGATATAACAAATTTATTTGGTTGTCAAGTATATAAATTATACTAATAAATTAAAGCTACAAAATTATCGGAATGATAGGATTCGAACCTACGACCCTCTGCTCCCAAAGCAGATGCGCTACCAAACTGCGCTACATTCCGTATTTATTGAATAAGATTTATAATAATTATTATTTATTCTTCAATAAATATACCATACTCAAATAAGGAAGTCAATAATTATAATTATAGTAATTTGAGTTTTTATATATTTACTATTAACAATAATTAACGCTATAGTTATAAGAATTGTTGAATTCGCTATTGTTAATCTCTAATTAACAATAGCGAATTCAACAATTCTTTCTTATTTAATAATAACTGTTAACTTTTTGTTAACAGTTAAATATTTTTTTATTTATAGAAGTAATTACAAATAAATTTATAGTATATTATTTAACTGTTGTAATTTAATTTGTAATTGATTTGTTCGATAAGATTTTTGTAATTTCTTTTTCAGAACTTTTATATTGTGTTTTTGTAATAAATATTTTTTAGGTTGAACGTTCCATTGAGCAATATTACGTGTTTTACGTTTAACTTTTCGACGTAATTTTTTAGATTTAGCTTTTCTTGTTTTTGAACTTTCTATTCCTAGTTGGGATTTTATTGATTCAGAATTAATTTGACGAAGTTTAGGTACTTTGCTTTGTTCTAACATTAAATAATCACCAGGCCATACAAAGCCACCATTAAATGGTCTATAACGATTTATTTTAGGGAATATTTGACGTAGTTTACGACGACGTAAAGACATTCCACGACGTTTACGAATTTCTTCTAATTTTGTGGTATACCCAGCTTCTTTTTTAGTACGATCAGGACGCCAACGATCTGCTTCATTGTCTAAACCAACCATTTTGCGACGTTGTGGATAAGCCACAGTAAATAATGCTCTTAATTTACCACCTCGTCTATGATATTTACGACGACCATTAGGTCGGCGTCTTAAAGTAAAGTCCGTTGCATTATTAGATTGTAAGCTAATACCATTTAAAGTATCATTATCAGCTTGAGAACGTTTGCGCCAACGGCGTTGAATATAACGATCGCGAGGTCGACGAGATGTATAATCAAAAGCATAAACGTACTGCGTAGGTAAAACATCGGAAATTAAAGCACCTGATGGATACCATACCGGTGCTCTTGGATGACGACGAATTCGTTTATAGCGTTTTTGTCTTCTACGATGAATAGCTGATTTCTGTAATTTAGTAAAACTAGGTTTTTCAGATGTTAACATTTGATCAAATGTAGTAGTACCATTAATACTATTATTTTTATCTTTTGTTAATGTTTTTACTAAAAGAGGTGATACAACTTTTTCACTATTTCGTAAAGTAGTCCAACTTTTTACAATAGATTGTTTAAAGTTAAAACGTCTCCATTGTAAAGGTGAGAACCCATCAACACCAAGAGTAAAAAATTGGTCAGTTTCATACGTTGTAAATGGAGTTTGCCAATAAACAGTAGTTGCTCCATTTTGTGCTTTAATTGGAGCAAGAGTAAATTCAATATCATTTTTTGAAGTATCTAAAGATCCTAAAGGTTTTAATGTATCAAAATATTGTAAATTTTTCATTTCAATACTTGCATCACGTAATGAGAATAATACATTTGTAATAACTAATTTACGTAAACTTTCATCCCATCCAGCATAGAAAGGTACAGCATTAGTTATTTGCATTTTTGGACCAATTATTCCATAAGAAGAATTGGATGTTACAGCATTACTTTCACCATTAGTATATGTTTCACTTGTTAGTTTTCCTACAAAAGAATCATTAACTTTATTAGTTGTAATTAAATCTTGTGTTATAGGTACAGAAGGATCTTTATTTAATTGTTGTCCAAAATTTAATTTACCTTGTTGTTCTAATTCATTACGTATACGTATTGCTTCTGGTATTTGAAGAGGTTTAAAATCTCGATCACCAATTTGTAAACGATTTTCACCTAAGATACGTTCAGTTAAATTAGTATAAGTGTCAGCATCTCGTTTTAGGATTTGTTTTTCTGTCATTTTTTCTAATGTAGAAATTAGATTTTTATCTGCATCTACCTGCCATTTAGCATCAACGGCACCTTGTAAAGCAGGTAAAAATTGCCACCACCATTTTTGAAGTCTTAATTTCCAACGTACACGAATTAATTGTTTTTGAACAGAACGAACTTTTCCATAGAATGAAAGTTTACGTTTTCTGTATTTACCAGTTTTAATACCATTATTTGGTTTTATTTTTTTCTCCCAATCACGGTGTTTACGTTTACGGAAATAACGATTTTTTTGTGGAATTAATCCAAATGTAGCTTTTGTATCAAGATTCATTCCTTTACGAAGCATATTTGGAACTGCTATATCATTAGATTGATTAAATGCTATCTGACGTTTTACTAATGATGATAGATTTGGTCGTCTACTATAACCAGCCGGACCTAATTTTCTGCCACGACGACGGCTAACACGTTTACGTTTAAATTGACGATTAAAATTGGAAGATCTTAATTGATTTGCTTTTAAAGTGTTATTCCAATTTATAGTTTCTTTATTATTATTTTCAATCTGTTTCTGACGTACAACATTAATACTTGAACTCATAATTGATTGAGCATTATCACTATTAAAAGATTGCCAATTTAATGTTTGAGTTGGAGATTGTAATTCTTGAATATTACTACTGCTTAAATAATTAGCTTGATTAGATTTTTCTTTAGAATAACGATCATTATATTGTTCATTATTGAATAATGAAGAATCGGATTTTCGTTTAATTCGTTTGCGAAGACTATCAATATCTAATCTACGACGACTTGGTCTCCAACTTTCTGTTGATTTTTTATTCCACCATGATTTTGTTTTAGCTTTTTTATAGATTTGATGAAGTCTAGCTGAAGTAGTTTTTACTTCACGATTTAACTTGTTACGTAAACGATTAAATTTTGTCATATTTAATCCCAACATTTTATTATTACTTGTTGTTTTCATGCTACGTAATTTTGTTAGTATAGAACTCATTTGTGTTTCAAGAAGAGCATTTGTATTTTTACGTAATGTACCAATATTTAATTTAGTTTTTTCAATTTCAATAACGTTAGCTACAGTATTTGCATCTTGTGCAGCTTTTCGTACACCAGAAGTAATTGTACTTACTCTTGATAATTTTGAATTTAGATCAAACTTACGATCACGATATTTTTGTAATTTTTTACGCCAACGTTTTTTATTACGACGCCAATTTTTAAATTGATTTTTTAAAGCTTTTTTATACAGTTTTTGATTACCTAAACTTTTTTTCCATTTACGTAATAATGAAACTACTGTTGATTGTGGTAAATTATTTAGTGAAACATCAATTTTTAAGTCTTGATTAATACCAAGATAATCTTTTTCTTGTTGAATTAAATCTCGTTCACTTGTTAGTGCTTTTGTACCTCGTGTTTTTTCACCTTTATATAAAAATTGAGTTAATCCCCAATAATTTTTATTTTTTAAATAATCTGTAATTAATTCTTGACGAATCGGACTTGCAACTGTTAAATATTCTTTTAAAATCATTGATGATTGACCAAAAATATCTCCATTTTGAGAGTATGCTGGGGCTGTATAATAATCATCAGCTAATAACTCTTCATGTACAATTGATGTATCAATAATTGGTTTTTGTGTAGTATTTTCAAATTCATTGTATAAAGATTGATCAAAAGTCAAGATAGGTTGATCATTTAATGATGGGGTAACAGCAAATAAATGACGAATTTTTTTAAATGTTCCAAAAAATTGTTGATTGTAAGTTCGACTACTTAAACTTTTTGTACCACCAATTTTTTCTTTCATTTGCTTATAATTTTTCATATAAGTATACCAACGTAAAGTATCGTAATGTTCTGATAATAAATAACGACGTAAATGTAAGATACGTTCTTCATTAGAGTTTAAAAAATGACTTGTTGGTTGACGCTTTATAAAGGAATCAATATCAATTTTAGGTAAAATACGATTTAAAGGTGAATAATACCAATGTTGTAAAACATCACGATAAATTTGATAACGATAACGTGATGCTCGTTTACCTTTCATTGAATAAAAGTGATTTGCACGACGAATTAAATTATTCGTTTGTGGATAATCCATCGAAAATTCATTTTTTACACTTAATGGTTTTGTTTCACTTCCTAGCGCTCTTCCTTTTTCATATAAAGGAGATAATTGTTCATTTGATAATGATGTAACTTTACTTAAGTCAGTATTTACTTGTTGTAATTCGTTTTGTGTTACATTAGATATTGTGGAATTTTGAAGTGTTCTTGCTTTACGAGTAGATTTACGCAGATAACGTCTCATAGTTGCACCTTTTAATGTTCTAAACCATCGTTTTGTAGGTTTATATGAATAGAAATAACGTTGCATTATTACTCTAAATAAAGGTGGATTATAATTTGGAGCAAATCTACGGAAATTTTTTACTCCATAATATTGAAGTTTTCTATTATAAGCTTGTTCTTTTTGTAAATAATATTTAATAGGATGCAATAAAGTACCAGATTTCCATAACATATTATTATTATTTGCTACGTTAATGTTAGTATTATTTGAATATAAAAATGTTTTATATCTTAACATTAATCTATCTTTTTTAGATAATTGTAATCTTTGTTGTAACTTTAATGCATTATCACCTTTTTCTAATACCATTTTTTGATAAAAGTTACGTAATTTATTTGTATTTAAAGAGTTATCTATATTAGAAAAAACTTTTTTCCATCTTAAAGAAGAGATAGGACCAGCTTGATTTTGAAATTCTGTTTTAGAATCTTTTAATAAATTAGTGCCAACTAAAGTAGTTTGATTTGTCGCTATTTTAGTTGATACTTTTCTAGCAAATTTATTTAGAACTATACTTTTATCAGGCTGTTTTTGGTCTATATATGGAATAACTAAATTAGATACTGAATAAATACTTAAATTTGTATTTGTTGAACCACCTTGATTTGCTGATTTTTGTTTTGTATACTCATGGAAAGATGGATGATAAAAATAATTTTCTGTTGTATCGAAAAACGCATGTCGTTTTGTAAAGCCTTTTCGTGCTTGATCCTTTAAAGATCGAGTTAACTTGCCAGGAAATAATCTGTATCTTGCTCGGTGATTACGCATTTTACGATGTATCCATTGACGATCAAAACCGAAATTTAAATCTTCTATAGTCATCCAATCGTAACTTTCTTTTTCATATAAATGTGTTTGGAAGCTACGATATTTTCTAGTACGGCGATTCCAACGGCTACGTCGAGGGTGTCTACCTCTATTTCGACGAGTATTTCGATCAGTAGGCCCCGTATTTAAAAATGATAATTCATTTAACATTTTTTCTTCCAAAATACGATCTTCAAAAACTAAACCAAAAGGGCTAGTTAAAGTATAGTCTAAACCAAAATATGGAATACTCGAAATAGCTGCTAGCATTGTTAAATATAAAAGACCAAAATTCAAATATTTATAGAAAGAACCTGTTTTAACTTTAAATGATGTAATTGCCCACATATAAATTTGGAAAGCAGGGTTTTCCCAAAACCAGCAGCTTAAATGTAATAAGCTTAAACTACCAATTAAAACACCTCCTAAATAACAACCATGAACAACAATTAATTCTATAAAATTATTTGAGCTAAAGCTTTCTAACGGCGTTGCTTCAGCACCAAATGAAAGGTTTGAAATAAATGGAAAAATACTTGTTTGTTCTGTTAAGGCTAATAAAAAGGTAACAAGGAATATTTTTACTTTAGATAAATCTTCTAAAACCATACGACGTTCATTAGCACTATCCCACATATATTTTACCAGTAAGATAAAACCAAATAAATATCTAAAAATATCTAAACTTAGCCATGGTACCAAAAAGAAACGCCAACCAAAAATAACACTAGCTAAAAAAAGCATATTACCACTTACTACACCAAGACCAGAAATGTATCCAGCTTCTAAACCTTGAATTAAAAATCTGCGTAAAGTGATTATATGAGCTACTGATGTTGGTAAAAATAAAAATAAACTATTTGCTAAACCAATAAAAACTTTTTGGAAACAAACAGTTATTAAATTTGTTGCAGGTACTGCTGGATTATCTAAAAAAGTAAAAGCAGTATGAAAATAGCCATCTAAAACAGAAATTTCAGATACCATAGCAGATGCAATATCAGGTACTATAACTGGTAAAGTCCAAAGATTTTGCACCCAATGAAAACTGAATATATTTACAAAAAGTTGTTTAATACTCAATAAAAAATAAACTAAAACAGGGCCAATATCTGTATAATTCTTAATATTGGAAGCTGCATCAACGGCAATAAGTTGATGAATAATTTCTACATAATCTTTTATAGCGACGGTTAACGATAAAATAGGAAACATAAAAAAATCGACAAACCTTAGTTGTATAATAAGTTAAAATGCTCATATTATATATAAATGCAAATGAATAAATATAAAGAAAGTATCAATTGTTTATCGAAGATAAATAATAATTTACTTTCGCAAATATTTGTCAATTGAACAATTTTTTATATTGCTTATATTACTATTGTAATATAACGAGTAGTATCGCTCGATTTGGTGTGCTATAAAAATACTTATGCGAGCTTAAAACTAGATTAACGTTTAATAAAACTTCTAATTATCTACTGCTCATATAATAGCATTTGCTATTGTTCAATGTTCATGAATGCTTTTATATAAAGTGGAGTTTTATCTTATTTTAATATTTATAATTGTAAAAAATAATTAAAATATTCTTTTTATTGACATTTCAAATGAATAATTGGATGATCCACAATTCGCGTTTATGCTTATCCACATTAACGCCTAATTACAGGATAACCTTTATTTTGCTTATAGCGATATGAAGTTATTCGCTATTATTAAAGATAATAGCTGATACTATTATTAAGTATTAATACTTAACACTACTTATCTTCATCCTATTATCTTAATTATTTTTTAAAGATTTTCATGCAATTGTTAGTATCATAGTTTACGATTATTAAAATAATCATTAAGAATCATAAACTACTGTATACAAAGTAAATAAATACACTATTATTTATCTTCAATAAACAATATAATATTATTCTATCGCTTTTCATTGAATTTCAAATACCATGATACAATAATAGTTTCATTTATGAAAGCTAAGTATACTTTTTTAACTCATAGATTTTGACTATTTTATCAAGCTTATATGCTAATAATGTAAAGCGTATGTGCCACAATCAATTATGGTATGATAATAGATATTACCGTTCAGAATCAATTGAATTATTATTTCTTATATTAATAAACTATTGTAAGCTATTAGATTGCTCTAATCTAAGTGAGTGATAGCTATCGCGCTCGCTTAAGATTATGCAAGACTAACGCTTAATAGCGTTAGTCTTGTATATAGTACTATACCTTAGAATATACGCTTATCTACGTTATCATCATATAGTATCTAAAGATCCAAGCGCGAGCTCGCTAGTATTCGCTAGAGCTCATCCAATTTTTAGCGACTTATTAACATTACGAAAATAAAATAGTATATTCTTGAATTATTAATTGTTAATCTTTAATCAACAATTAAGTATTAGCAACTGTTTGCTTTTGACAAATAGTTGAAATACCCGTGAAATTGGGTTTTCTATGCTATTATTTGCAAATAATACTATTCCTTTGTCTATTACTTATAATTTTAGTTGTACGAATTATTTTTTCGCTGCTGCTTTTCCTGCAGTTTTAGACATAACTTTTGCACCATATTTAGAACGGCTTTGAGAACGATTTTTTACACCAGCTGTATCTAAAGCACCACGTACAATGTGATAACGTACCCCAGGTAAGTCTTTAACACGACCACCACGAACTAAAACTACAGCGTGTTCCTGTAAGTTATGACCAATACCTGGAATATACGCAGTAACTTCAAAACCAGTCGTTAATCGTACACGTGCTACTTTTCGAAGTGCAGAGTTTGGTTTCTTAGGTGTAACTGTATATACACGTAAACAGATTCCACGTCTTTGTGGGCAGCTTTTTAATGCAGGTGCTTTTGTTTTAGTAGATAGTTTTTTACGTGCAGAACGAATAAGTTGTTGAATAGTAGGCATTATTAATAAAACCAAATTATAATAATTCACAAAAATATTATATTTTTTATTTAAAAACCTATAATATAATAAATGACTTATTAACTTACGTCTTTTTTTTTTATTAGTAATTTTTATAATTATACAATGGTATAATCAATTGTTAAACGGGTGTAATCAATTACTATACTACTAAGATAATACCTATCGCTAGCGCGATAGCATTCGCTGACGCTTATCCAAGTATTTTCATGAAAATAGCGTGTATAGAATAAATGATATTCTAGCTTATATAAGAGCTTATTGCTACCTCAAATAGCGAGTATCGTTCATCGGCACGAATTATTATAAAATTTTTTATTATCTATATAGACTAAACGTAGTATATATTATTAATATTTCTATAAAATTTACAAGATTTTAATATAGCAAAATCCTAACTTTATATAGTTGCGATACGCTCCAACTATCAATCGAAGATTGATAGTTGCGAGGTACCTAAATAGTAGCGATTCCAATTGATAATTAACTAGAATTATCAATAGCGATCTCAATTCGCGTTTATGCTTATCAGCGTAAACACCTAACTGAAATATAATATTGTATTAGTAATAATTAATGCTCTTCAGCGTTAATTATTACTAACACAAGCGTTATCTTCATGTGCAATTCGTTAATAACGCATTGCATATGAAGATCACTACTGTTAAGTATAAATACTTAACAGTATTTATCTTCATCCTAAATTATAAAACGATCCTTCTATTTATCTAAAGATAAATAGAAGTTGATCTTCATAACTGTTTCTTCTTGACAATAAGTTGGAAGATCTAATGTTTATTATTATTAAAATACTAAATTAATTATTCAAAACAATAAACAATCGTGTATTTAACAAAACTTAGAAAGAAAATACTAATGGATCTGGGAAAAAGCGATTTAATTCAATTAAAATGCCAGCTGTAAATGTAAACCAAATAGTTGCAATTACAGGAGCTACAGATAAGTATGTTTGAAAATCTTTCATATATAAATAAAATAATAATTGTTCAAAACAAAAAATATTTTGTTATCAAAATTAACTGCTCTAATTTTAATTGTTATTTTTTTTTTTTATTTTAAGTCCTTCAGTTTAGTGATACTTTTGATTATATTTCTTATGTTACATAAGTATTATCCATAAAAATAAATATTGAGGACTCACTACAGTTTAGCATGAATCCTGATAAGCATAAACACTAATTGGTGATTCAGCATCTTTATCTTCAGATTGAGCATCTTTATTTAATAATAAAGATGCGAAATGGCAACTGTTTATCTTTGATAAACAGTTGGATACTACATTTGCTTTGCATTATTAATAATGTCAAGCATAAATAACACATTGTATCTTGCAATTATTAAAGTTCTTATCTTATTCTTAGTAAATTATGATAAATAGACGAATATTATATTTAATATAGCATATAATTTTAAGATTAAAAAGGGTTTTTTAAACATTATATACATTTTTTATTATAAGATTTAAAAGTAGGTTAACCGATATATCGATTAACCTACTGTTTAGTTAATGATGAGCAATAGGAAGATAAAAAAAGTATTAGTGGTGTTCTTCTACTGCTTCACCAATATAAGCACCAGCTAAAGTTGCAAATACTAAAGCTTGAATAGCACTTGTAAATACACCTAATAACATTACAGGAATTGGAATGATTAATGGAACTAAAGCAACTAAAACACCAACAACTAATTCATCTGCTAGAATGTTACCAAATAATCGGAAACTTAAAGATAATGGTTTACTAAAATCTTCTAAAACGTTAATAGGTAATAAGAAAGCAGCTGGAGATACATAACGTTTGAAATATCCTAAACCTTTTTTATTAATACCAGCATAAAAATAAGAAATAGACGTTAATAAAGCTAAAGCTACAGTAGTATTAATATCGTTTGTTGGTGCTGCTAATTCTGCTCCTTCAGCTGGAATTTCAATTAATTTTAATGGTAATAATGCACCACTCCAGTCGGAAACGAAAATGAATAAGAAAATAGTTCCAATGAAAGGAACCCAACTTTTATAATCATGTTCGCCAATTTGTGTTTTAGCTAAATCACGAATAAACTCAGTAATAAGTTCTGTAAAGTTTTGCATACCTTCAGGAGTTTCTTTTAAATCACGGTTTCCACTAAAAGCTAATGCAGCAATAATAGCAAATACTACCCAACTCATAATTAAAACTTGACCATGTGCTTCATAACCACCAATTTCCCAGAACCAATGTTTACCAACAGATACTTCAGAAACATCGAACAATAAGTTCATAAGTAAAATTTTTTTTTAAAGTTCAATTTGTATAAATTGCAAACATATTATTTCTCTATTTATTATATTTTATTAATATAATTTAATAATTTAAAAACTCATATTTGCTTTTATATCATTATTAACTACTACTTTAATAATAATAATAAAGATATTATAAGGTTTAAATTGTTATAGAGTAATGCATAACATAGGATAAGCGCTTGGTATTTATTATTATCAACAAAAAGTCAATAATAATAAATAACGTCTATTATCAATAGACTATTAATAATATACATTATTAACGAAAAAAAAAAAACGCGTTAATAAATAATATGATGTCGCAAATATAATATTTATGATTTCTTATTATTTCCATTAATTATTTTTTAATATTTTTCTGGAAACTACGTTTCCACACTAAAATAAGAGGAACGCTATTGATAATAGGATAGAGCATCCTACTACATGAGGATAAGTACGATTTAAGCAGATAAGCCTTGATTCGAAATAGTAGTGATTATAATTATCAATAGCGATCCCAACAGTTTAGTGTTAACTCTAAACTGTTTTGATTCTATATGAGCGCTAGTTATAATAATCAATTTATTTAATTGTTTTTCACATAATTAAGTGATTAAGAACTTCAATGGTTATATTAGATTAGTGTGACAATTGAAATTCGCAATTGATAACTTGTTTTTTATATATTCTAAATCTCTCATATTGCTTATGAATAATATATTATATTAATATATAATTATATTAAATGTATAGTTTGGTGTGTTATTACTTATATAATTGCATAATAAATAAATAACAAAAGCCGTATCAATGCTTATTAGCTTTAACGCTACTAAACAGTTGGAAAGTTCCTTAAGTATTGTTTATTCTGTCATCCGTTCAATTAGAACTCATGACAGAATAATCACTATTGCTTATCGAAGATAAACAATTAAAAACATTTATAAACTAGAACCAAGTCCATGATATGCACCATAGAATAAAACAGCTAATAATGTTAATGCTAAAGAACCTACTACTACGCCAACAAACCATAAAGGGATTCGACCTTGGAAATTTCCAGTATTAGACATGGGTAACAACTGTTTATATTTCAATATAGTTCTTTTATAAAAGATATTATTTATTTACAATATTTATTTGATTACTTTAATTTCGCATAGCGAAATTACGTTGTAATAGGATATTATTAATCTTCAATTGATAATATCTTATTACTAACACAAGGTAATCCAACTGTTTATTTTAAATAAACAGTTGTGATTTCGCATCTTTATAATTTAATAAAGATGCGAAATCTTAATTATTATTAATAAAAATTAATAATAATTTAAATAATTATATATTGAAATCTTTTATATATAAAACTGACAAAAACTAATAACAATATCACTTTTATTTATAATTATTTATAATTTCATTATTTTAATTAAATATAACTAATTATAATAAAAATTTTTTTATGTTTTAAATATTTAATATTTATCTAAAGATTTAGTTTCTGGGAGATCTTATTTTTTGTATTTAAATGATCAAATAGTTATTAGTTGTTTTGTAAATAATAACTTTTTTATTTCAATTGTTTGCTTAGTATACAATTATAAAAAAATTCATTTATATAAATTATTTCTGCCTTTGTTCTATTTAGTTATTAAATTTTAATAACTAATACTTAAAATACGAGATAAAATATATAATTAATGATAATATTTTAAGACTATACATTTAACTACACTATAATAATTGTAGTAGCTTTTGTTTATGTGTATCCAATTATCAATCTTCGATTGATAATAGCGATTAAGCACGCTACTATTTAAAATTAATGCTTACCAGCATTAATTTTAAATAGTTGGATGCTTAATCTAATTAATTACGTATTTTATAATAATTAGCGAATCTCAATTGTTTGTCTTCAACAAACAATTGAAAAAATAAACTTTCTATTAAAATAAAGTATGTGTTTTAATTAAAAATGAAAACGAACCTGCTCGAACTATACGAAATATATATTCAATATTAAAAGAATATAATAATTTATTTAGGAATCAATCCTATTTTTATCTTATTGAGTGAAAAAAGTATAGCACTCTACTTTAGATTTTTAGGTTTTTTCGAGCATCCAAACAATGTAAGGTATAAAATAATCATACAAAGTTATTCACGTTCTATAATACTGTTTTGGGTTTATTAAAATACTCCTAAACTCCGGATCAAATATACAAAAGATTAAGAGAAAATATAAATAGAAAATATTAAAAGTTCAAGAATATAAGTGGACATATCTTGAAACTATAAGTATTAATAATGTAGATTTTGATCAAAATTAAAAATAAATTTATTTTTAATTTTTTATTTGGTTACGAAGCGTAAATGGATATTTTAATTTCACTAACCTTTTTTTATCTTACTCTAAATATAAAAATGTACTTTTGTCACCTATCTTAGTGCGATATAATTTGCTATCACTCATTTGCTATGTGAAGAGTTAGTATCCTAGCGCTAGCGCGCTAGTATTCGCTAGCGCTCATCCAACTATCAATCGAAGATTGATAATTGCGATATAGCACGCTACTCGTTAGAATTAATACTTAGCAGCGTTAATAGTAGTTATTTAGACTTTCACTTTGTTAATAAGTAAAAGAATTAATCGCAATTTAGTAACTTTTAGAGATACATCATATTTAGATAATATATAAAAATTAATTCATTATACATAAAGTGCTTATTCATTAATTATAATTATTTTTTATAATGAACCTGTCGATCATGTAGACTCTAAAGAGTTAGTATTAAAAAAATGCTAAATAAGCATATTTTTTTGAGTGTAATGAATCTTACGAAATAATAATATTATTATATTAATTATTTTTTGTAAAAGTTTTTATATAGGTGAGTAATAATATAGCTTCGTGTCGCACCCACTTAACCAAATGAAAATAATACCTAATTGACCGAAATGCGCACTGAATACTTTACGAGACACATCTTCTAAGTCAGAAGTATGGGAATCGAAATCGTGTGCATCTGCGTGTAAGTTCCAAACCCATGTTGTTGTTGTTGGTCCTTTAGAAAGTGAACGAGAAAAATGACCTGGTTTAGGTGGGTAGATTCTATGCTTAAGTATCTCCCAAAGAACCGTATATGCGCTTTTAAACGCGTACGGCTCATGTACTCTGCATATTATTATAAATACGATTAAAACTTTAAATAAAATTAAAGTTACTAACCGTTTTGTTAAATGATGTTATATTTTTATATTTTTTATATCAATAATATTAAATTGTACGCAGAGCATACAATTTAAAATGCATAATTATTACCACATTACACTATAGATTTAGTAAAAATTATTGTATGAACAACAATAATAGTGAATCATGATAATTAAGATCTTATTTAAGTTAATCTTTTTAGAGTTAACCTTTTTTAAATGGTCATCTTTAACTAATTTTAGATTTTTTATTATAAAATAAATATTATTTTTTTTTTAATTAGGATTTTTAAGACATTTATTATTGTTTATATAATGAACACTAATAAACATTTTATCGCTTGTATAATAACATTTTATATCACGAATCCTGTTATTTATAAACAATAGCAACAATGATTCAATATTGCTTATATATAAGCAATATTGAATCATATATCAAAAGAAATTATAGAGCGTTACCACGAGGTAATACTTCTTCAGGGAATACTAAACGTTCATGCGGTTGGTCTTGAGCAGCCATCCAAGCACGGATACCTTCATTTAATAAAATGTTTTTAGTATAGAATGTTTCGAATTCTGGGTCTTCTGCTGCACGAATTTCTTGAGATACGAAGTCGTAAGCACGTAAGTTTAATGCTAAACCTACAACACCTAATGCAGACATCCATAAACCTGTAACAGGAACTAATAACATGAAGAAGTGTAACCAACGTTTGTTAGCAAAAGCTACACCAAAGATTTGAGACCAGAAACGGTTAGCAGTAACCATGGAGTATGTTTCTTCAGCCTGTGTAGGGTTGAAAGCACGGAATGTGTTAGCACCGTCACCATCTTCGAATAATGTATTTTCTACAGTAGCACCGTGAATAGCACATAATAAAGCAGCACCTAATACACCTGCAACACCCATCATGTGGAATGGGTTTAATGTCCAGTTGTGGAAGCCCTGGAAGAACAGGATGAATCGGAAGATAGCTGCAACACCAAAACTTGGTGCAAAGAACCAACCAGATTGACCTAATGGGTAAATTAAGAATACAGATGTAAATACAGCGATAGGTGCAGAGAATGCAATAGCGTTGTATGGACGTAAATTAACGGAACGAGCAATTTCAAATTGACGTAACATGAAACCGATTAAACCGAATGCACCGTGTAATGCAATGAATGTCCATAAACCACCTAATTGGCACCAACGAGTAAAGTCACCTTGTGCTTCAGGACCCCAAACAAATAATAAGGAGTGACCCATACTGTTTGCAGGTGTAGATACAGCAGCTGTTAATACGTTACAACCTTCTAAGTAAGAACTAGCTAAACCATGTGTATACCAGGATGTTACGAAAGTAGTACCTGTTAACCATCCACCTAATGCAAAATAAGCACATGGGAATAATAATAAACCAGACCAGCCGATAAATACAAAACGGTCTTGACGTAACCAGTCATCTGCATCATCAAACCATGTACGTTTTTCTTGGTAAGAACCGATCGCGATTGTCATAACGCGCACCTCCAGAGTTCTAAATAGCATATCATTACGTTAGAGTTAAAAAGGTCTGCATTTTGATGTTATGTCTTAATAGCAGCAAAATGCATTCTTATGTTAATTAGAATAAATGCTTCGTAGCGTTTATTCTAATTAACCTAAGGCCATATAGTATTTATACTAAACAATTACTAATATATTTTATAAATAAAAAATTTATAAGAGCAAACTTACATTAATTTCGCATAGCGAAATGAAGTTGTAATAGTTGTGAATGATGTTTATCAAATAATAACAATTACGAATTATCTAACTCTAATCGCTAGTTCAATCATTCTTAAATGAAGATAACCTTCATATTGCAATCTAATGTGAAGCGTTATGAGCTATTATCAATATCTCATAACTACTATTAACAGTATGAATAATACATAGTCTATGAAAGCCATATAATATTTTATTGCAGGCGACCGGAAATCGACAATTTTAAATCAATTTTTTTTTCTATTATCATATTAAAAAACCTTTTAACTTTTTTTTATTTAAATCGTTTATTAAAATGATTGTAACATATTCCTAAATTTAAATCAAAATTTAGTAAAAACAAAATATTTTGACTATCATTGAACGAGATCTCAATCGATTAGACTTTTATTATTCTTTCACCTATAATACTCATTTATTTTTAATAAATGATTGATTTTAAATTGCAGAGGCAGGATTCGAACCTGCGACCTTGGGATTATGAGCCCCACGAGCTACCAGACTGCTCTACCCTGCGTTTACCTTGTTATTATATATTTTACTAAATAAAAATAAGACTAATAAAAGTATAAAATAACAAAAATAGAATGTCAATTAATAAAAAAGTAATTTACTTTTTACTTTGATTTAATAATATAGTTCAAATATGTTCTTAGCGCTAACGCACTAGTATTCGGTAGCGCTCATCTAATTGTTTAATATTATACAATTATAGTAGAAAATATTATAAAAACGATATTATTAATAAAATGCTTGATATATTTATAGTAAACTTTTTAATGTATACAATATTTTATAATATAAAGAATCAAAATTTTTTTTAAATTGTGTTTAAAAAAGATTAATATGATAAAACCGTTAATATAACGTGTAAAAAGCACTCCCCCGGTAGGGATTGAACCTACGACCCATCGGTTAACAGCCGATTGCTCTACCACTGAGCTACAAAGGAAAAATTATTTATTTATTTAATTTTCTAAATATATTTTAACACCAATTGTTTGATTATACAAGTATTATATTTTTGTTTTTTTATATACTATATTTTATTACAATCTTAGATTTGATTAATGCTGTTAATACAATTTTATTTATATTGTTTTATTCCTTCAAATTCTAATAAAATAATTTATAGCATAATGAAATTATAATTATACATTATCAACCAATGGTTATTATAATAAGTAATTATAATATCTAATATTCATCATAGATAAATGATTGGAATCAATAGCAATCTGTAAGTTTTATTTATTTCTAAATGGGTTAACTTAAAGTATTAAATTAAATTAATTATTAACGGATATCATTGATGTTAACATTGTTAAGAATTTAATTTGTAAAAATACTTAGATAATGAAAAAGCCACTAATGACTCTTTAAAGATTGCTACTGTTTAGTATTATGTTAATACTAAACAGTAGCATTATCAAGTATAAATCTTTATAAATAAAATTTATTTTGATTTAATATTTTAGTTAAATATTACTTTTATTAGATTAATTTAACTACACGGTTTAAGAATAAGTAGAAACCTACGGAGAAAGCTAAAGCAGCTGCAAGAAATGTTACATATAAAGCAAAAGTAATCATATTTGGATAAAGTTTTTTTTTGTAAAAATCATCTTTTTTTATATATAAAAAATCAGTATAGTTTTAAATAAATTAAAGCTATAAAGTGAAGATGATGAAGAAGCATTATTTAGTAATTAAAAAATATAATAGTTTTATATAATTGAAATTATGTTTAATATTGTTAAATATAAAAATAACAAAATATTATTTAACACCTATGATTAACTTAATAGTATAATGATAGTTAAACTTTATTTAAAACTTTATAAAATAAAAGCTATGCAATAGATTTAATAAAAAAATTTTTTTAATAAATTAACACTTATAAATATTTGTTTATAAATAAAGAAATAAATATTATCTTACGCTTTATCTTTAAAAGTACTGAGTAAGCGTAAGTATGGATGGTTATAAGTTCTGTTAAGATCCAAGATTATGTGCTATAAGCAATTAGCGTTTATTCTTATCAGCATAAACACTAATTGCTTATCCAAATAGGCTATGAGTTATTTAGGCTTAAATACTTAAATAACTCATAGCCTATACTATCGCAATTTGCGATAGGTATATATAATAATTGATTAGTAGCTTAAACCCATAGAACGTGCACTTTCAGAACCTAAGTAAACGCGAACACTTAAGAAGTCTGTTGGACATGCAGTTTCACAACGTTTGCAACCAACGCAATCTTCTGTACGAGGTGCAGAAGCCATTTGATTTGCTTTACAACCGTTCCATGGTACCATTTCTAGTACATCTAATGGACAAGCACGTACACACTGTGTACAACCAATACAAGTATCATAAATTTTTACAACGTGAGACATAATGATTTTATTTATCAATTTTTATAGACTTTATATTTTGGTATAAAACCTATAGCATGCGAGAAGATTGAGAGTATCATATATAATATTATTATTTTAACTTAATAAGTATACATTTGCCAAGAACCAGACTTGAACTGGTGACACACGGATTTTCAATCCGCTGCTCTACCGACTGAGCTACCCCGGCTTACTTTTTTATTAGCTTTATATAATATAAAATAACATTTGTTTATATTATTTGACAAGTCTTATATTGAAACGATAAATGAATCGTTAATATGATGGGCGAACGACGGGGTTTGAACCCGCGAATGTTGGAGTCACAGTCCAATGCCTTACCACTTGGCTACGCCCGCCTTCTATTTATTTTATGACTTTATAAACTTATTATTTTGTTTTAGTTATTAAAAATAATTTTATAATATTATTTGATAAAATGCAATATTTATAATTAAAATAGTTATCTATTAGTAAATAAATTTGTATTTTTTATTTTATAATATTTATAATATATTGAATTATCAATATTAAAATCATTATTAAAGTTCGAGAAACTAAAATTCCAATCGATAGCTCGATAGTATTCATAATCATACATCTTATTACTTGAGATTGTATAAGGCAAACTTTTAATGATGTTAGCAATCAGAAAATCCAAGGGCTAACGCGCTAATATTTACAACCGCTCATCTTACTACTCTAAGTCGAGTGATTGCACTAGCTAGTGCTAGACTTAAATATTTTATTAAATTATAAGTAAACTAATATTTTAAAATGCATTTTAATGTGGTATTTATTTTAACTATAGTTAAAATAAATACCACATTAAAGATATGAATAATGGCTAAATATCTAAAAACACAAAGCTTTATTGTGTTTTAAAAGAAAATTAGTCAAGTGGACGCATAGATAATACTGGCTCGTCGAAACGGTCAATACCTTTTTCGAAACCAGCTGCAGCAGCACGAGCACGACCAGCATGCCATAAGTGACCTACGAAGAAGAAGAAACCTAAACAGAAGTGAGATGTTGCTAACCAAGAACGTGGGCTTACAAAGTTAACCGCGTTAATTTCAGTAGCTACACCACCTACAGAGTTTAAGGAACCTAATGGAGCGTGTGTCATGTATTCAGCAGCACGACGCTCTTGCCATGGTTGAATATCATTTTTTAATTTATTTAAGTCTAAACCGTTAGGACCACGTAATGGTTCTAACCATGGACCACGGAAGTCCCAGAAACGCATTGTTTCACCACCGAAAATGATTTCACCAGTAGGGGAACGCATTAAGTATTTACCTAAACCTGTTGGACCTTGAGCGGATGCAACGTTAGCACCTAAACGTTGGTCACGAACTAAGAAAGTAAACGCTTGGGATTGAGACGCTTCAGGGCCTGTTGGGCCATAAAACTCACTTGGGTAAGCTGTATTGTTAAACCAAGAGAAACAGCAAGCGATAAAGCCCATTGCGGAAATAGCTGCTAAACTGTAGCTTAAGTATGCTTCACCAGACCAAACGAAAGCACGACGTGCCCATGGCCATGGAGTAGTAAAGATGTGCCAGATACCACCAAAAATACATAAGGAACCAATCCAAATGTGACCACCAATAATATCTTCCATGTTATCTACACTACAAATCCAACCATCACCACCAAAAGGAGATTTTAATAAGTAACCAAAAATAACACCAGCATTTGTTGTTGGGTTTGCAATAATACGTACGTCACCACCTCCAGGAGACCAAGTATCATATACACCACCTAAATACATAGCTTTTAAAACTAATAACCAAGCACCACAACCTAAAATGATTAAGTGGTAACCTAAAATGTTAGTCATCTTATTTTTATCTTTCCAAACGTAACCAAAGAATGGGAAAGATTCTTCTAATGTTTCAGGACCAATTAAAGAGTGGTATACACCACCAAAACCTAATACTGCAGAAGAGATTAAGTGTAATACACCAGAAACGAAGTATGGGAAAGTATCAATTACTTCACCACCTGGGCCTACACCATAACCTAAAGTAGCAATATGTGGTAATAAGATTAAACCTTGTTCATACATTGGTTTTTCTGGAACGAAGTGAGAAACTTCAAATAAGTTCATAGCACCAGCCCAGAATACGATTAAACCTGCATGCGCTACGTGCGCACCTAATAATTTACCGGAAAGGTTAATTAATCGAGCGTTACCAGACCACCAAGCAAAACCAGTGGATTCTTGGTCTCGGCCACCAACATTTAATGTTCCGTTGAAAAGAGTTTCCATATGGACCTTTTCAGGACTTGTTTTTCCTAATGAAGTTTTTAAACAACAGCTAAAAATGGCTATTTATTTGTAATGCAACTAATAACAATTAATAAACTTAACGATTATTAAAAAAATTATTAACTTTAAAAAGAGTAAGATTAAACAAATTATTTTTTTAGAAAAAAAAATAAAATAATTTTAAATTAAGTTTAAGTTACATTGAGCTAGCAAATATATTTACTAGTTCCTAAAAAATGTTTAAATCAATATTATTAACTAATATTAACGACCACTTTTTCTATGTTTTTTAATTTTGCATTACAAAATGAAGTAAGATGTTATCTATATATAATAAATAACATTTTTTTAAATAAATCATCTTAGATTTATCAAGGAATTATTCGTCTTATTTTAAAGATTTAAGACCTTATGCACAGCTAACGATGTTAAGCATTCGCTGTACATAAGATGCTATTGTTTAGAATTAATACTTAGTAGCATTAATTATAAACAATAGGACATTATGTTATAGTCCTACCGACGGTAAGATTATAATTATAATGTTATCAATTATCTAACAATTTGCCAATTTGCAATGATTTATCTCTAATAAACATTTGCAATTGCTCTTTAAAATAGTTATAACAATTCGATAATTATTGAAGATCAGAAAAGTTTTTAACTTATATTTTGTCCCATACGTATATTTTATTAAAATTTAAAAAAAAAATTGAATATATTTGATGTATATATACATATATATTGGTTTAAATTATTACTTTTATTTTATCATGAATGAACTTTATAATTTTTGACCTATTACTATTTTATAGTTTATAGTAAAAAATTATAATATAAAAAATTGTTTTTTAGTAGTTATTATAGCATATTTTTTTATTTTTATCTTTATAAATCTATTTAAATTTGATTTTTAAGATTTATATAGTATTATGAATAGTATTAAAAACTTATAATATATCTAGTTTTAATAAGTTCCAATACTTTTGGTCGAAGATTGAGCATCTTTATTTAATAAAGATGCGGAATCGCAATTATCAATTTTCAATTGATAATTGGATTGAGCATCTTTATTATTAAATAAAGATGCGATCGCAACTGTTTATCAAAGATAAACAGTTGGATACCTTCATTTTGCGAAGCGGAATAAAGTTATATTCTCAATTAATAGGTAATACTTATTAAATGGTTATTTGCTATTATCTATTAACAATAGATAATAGCAAATAACGCTTCATATCACAAATAGATATGAAGTTTAAATTCAGTATGGTGTTAACGTGGTTAAGTATTAACACCAAATCAATTGTGATAACGCTAATGCCTATAGGTATTGTGTTAAATTTTTTATACCGCTAAAATAAGTATAGCTTTATAAAAGTAGACAATATCTACTAGTAGTATTGTTATGACTTTATATTAAGTTTTATAATTGATTAAGAATAAAAAGTTAACATTTAAATATAATTATTTATATTTTCAATAGTATCAATTTCTTGAATTCGAGATTTGATCATTAATTTAGAAACTAAATTATCTAATAATTCACGATTTTCATCAAGTACTCTATATGCTCGTGAGAATGTTTCAAAAATATAATGAGAAATAATATCAGTACTTAAACCTTTTTCTAAATCATTCCATGTTTTCCAAGATGTAGAATGTACCAACCATCTACGCTGCTTTATATTATAATGTTGATCAGCGTCTGGGAAGTCGATAACTAAATCACCAACAAAGCCATTTAAAATATTTTTATCAACAAAGCACGAACGGAAATCTATTTCACTCATTACAGTATTTTCAACATTATATTCAGTTAAATGGCCATTCCACCATTGATTTGTTAAATAATTACGATGACGTTTTAAAAATAAATTGCGATAATAAAAATTAGTTCTACTTTGTTTATTATGTTTTGAAAAATTTCGACTTTCACGTGGTAATGTTAAAGTACTACTTGAAAAATTAGTAAAACTATTTTCAATAATTTCAGATTTATAGAATTCTTTTATTGGTAATTTATATAATCTTTTTAAAACACGTTGTGCTATATGTAAGTCAATTTTTTCTTGAATTGATAAAGTAACACCAGAAAAATTATTTTGTTCATAATCTTTTTCGGCTCTTAAATAATTTTCATAGCGTTTGGTAGGTAATAATAATGAAGTTGTAGGTGGACTTGGGAAAGTAGTTAAAGAACCTTTTTTCATATTTAATAATTTATGAACATATGTGTTTTTGTTATAAATTGCTCGTTTTTGAATATAAGAATAAATTAATTTTGTAGCTAATTTCCATTCTTTTGTTCGTGTTGTATCTATACCAGGAAAATCAATATTACCACTTGTTAATTTTGTTGAAATAAAATCTTGTGTATCAAAACTTTTAATTTGGGATTTCATTGATGACGATTTTTTTGTTGCAAGATAAGTAGCAACTGTTCCAGCAAATAAATTTAAAATTTCTTTTTTAAATAAAGTTTTTGAACTATATAAATTCATATAAATATCTTCTTCAACTGTTGAGATTTTATTATCATTATTAGAAATATTAGAAAGAAGTAAATTAGAAGTTCTTTGTTCATACATAATTTGAATTAATTGTTTTCCTACGTTTTCATAGCTTGTAACTAATAATTCATTTGGTAATAGTATATTGGTTTTAAAATTCTTAATACCAATCATACCTTTTAAATTTGGTATTGAACTTTGATGCGCTCGACCAATGTTGGTAGACATTAATAAATTTCGAATTAAAGATCGATTATTATGTGTTTTTCTAAATTCTTGTTTATAATTGATATTAGTATATAGAATTTGTTTTTGTTGACTAAAACTTGTTCTATTTGTTTGATTAAATAAATATTCTGCTTTATTATTTATTAAAAAACTTTGTACTAAATCAAGAGTGAATTGTTTACTTGAGCTAACTTTAAAATTTGGTTTTAAAGGATTAATATTTGTAATAAGAATCTCCCATTTATTTAATAAATTAGGAATTGATGGAAAACAAATCGTTTCCTCTAATCGACCTGGTCTACGAAGAGCAGGATCTAGTATTTGAGGTTTATTTGTTGTAGCAAAAATTATAAAACCTTTATTTTTTCTTACATTATCCATGATTACTAATAATTGAGTGATACGATCTAATTTAACTGAAACATTAGCTAACGACATATCTGCTAAAGTTGATACTTTAGTACGAATAGATGCTAATTCCGTCTTTTTACTAAAAGTTTCTTCAGGTTTACTTGACCAAGAAGTTTCATTAACTAAATGGTTTACTTTAGGTATAGGTTCTCCTTGTGATGCTAGATTAGTCGAATCTTCATGAATGGCTAAATGAGAGTTGGGTTTTTTATATTGATCAGATGATTCAGAATATTGATTTCCAGTAACATCAAAAGATAATTTTGAAGAATCAATATCACTATGAAAATCTAATGCTAATGGATAATTAGGAGAATTCCATTCTGTTCGAGGTAATTGTTTTAAAAATAAATCATAGCATAATAAATTTGTTGGCAAACTTTCTGAATTTTCTCCTCGATAAGCTTTTTTAAAATATGAGATTCTGTGTTTACTATGTTGTTGAATTTTTTGATTTTTTTCATAAAGTTGATGTTGTTCTAATCCCAAACCTGAATTAGTTACTAAAGCTAAATCTTCATCCGAAATTAAGAATGGACGTTTTTCACCAATTAAATGAATATCTTCTAATACAAAAATACATGGTGTCTGTAATGCAACAGCTTCAAAAACATCACGTAACATTCGCATGCCTACAGCTACGCTTTGACTTACAGAAGCATAACGACTACTATTATCCAATATTAATTTCAATTCCGTTTCACCAGCTAAAGCTTGAATTATTGTACTTTTTTCTGACGTATTTTCTCCAATTATTAAAATATTTTTAGCCATTTGTTTAATGAAAATACCTGAATACATTTGACAAACTACGGTTCCAATAGGTTGATGTAGCGTATCGCAGTATTTAATAGATCTTATATGAGAAAAAGATTTTGGAGTATTTATTTCTAAAAATAAATCTGTTTCATCCGTTTTATATAGAAGATATTGATCAGCAGACCATTCGTAATAGTTTGTTTTACTATTAGAATCCAACAGTTTATCTTTGATAAACTGTTGCGATTCACTATTGTTTATCGAAGATAAACAATTGGAATCTAGCTTGCTACTTAATGATTTTGATTTAATCCAGGAATACTTAAAGTCTTTTGAAGACTTTAATTCCATTTTTAAATTACTAAATTTGGTATTAACAAGTCTATTTGAATCCAACTGTTTATCTTTGATAAACAGTTGCGATTTCGCATCTTTATTATTTAATAAAGATGCACAATTTTTTGTTTGTTTATTTAAAACAGTTGAAATTACGTCTACTATTGAGGTTTTATTACTATTTTTTAAAGTATTTGATTTTACTGTTGATTCTAATATATTTGAATTTAATAAGTAATCTAACAATTGAAGTCTTTGATCTTCTTGACTTGCTATTACAGTAGCTTCTAAATCTAATTCTTCTGCAGCTTTAGTTAAAATATCCGCCCAAATTGTATACAAAATTTGTAATTCTTGTTCATCTCTTAAATAATCAGCATCTGCTTTATAAAATAATTCTACAAACATTCGATAAAACCAATTCATACGATGTTGTAATAAAATACCAGGAGGTCCTAGAATACTTAATGTAAGCAAACAACGGTTTAAATATTTTTCAAATTGTGTCTCTATAACATCAGGTAATAACTCAATTAATGGTTCTTCAAAATCATAAATAAAATTTGCTAAAACATCTAAACCTACTTCATCTGGATTTGGTGAAAAATTTTCAGGTAAGCTAAAAAAGTCATAAACTGAACGTGCAGACTCTCTTATACTATCAATACTTGTTTCGATTAATTTTATACTAGAATAGTAGCTCCATAAACCTAAATTAACTGAACTTTTAGTTAAGTATAATGAACTTAAGCCAATAAGTGATTTGAATGCTAATGGTTGAGATTTAAAAATATAGTTTGCAAAAATTTGATTAATATTATTTTCTTTTTTTATAGTTTTTAGCGATGTTTCTTTATTTTGTAGATTTTGACGAAGAGGTGTTTTTATTATTTGCTTAAGAACCGAATAAAAACTTATTTTATAAGATTGAAATATATTTGTATTGTTAGAAGAATGAAATGAACTGTTTATTAATGGATAATAATGGGATGATCGATTGAAATTCAAGTTAAGTAAGGGTATATTAGAATAATTTAATATGTTATTGTCAATATTTTGTTGATGATTGGAATTTATATGTTTATTAATTATATTTATAAATTGACCTTTATCTAATTTATTTTGACGATCTGAAAAATATAAAGAATTTTTTTCTTTATTTATAGTTGATGTTAAAGATTTAAGTATGGGTTCAACAAAAGATGAAATTATTTTGTATGGAACAGAGCTTAATTTATAGAATAAAATAATGTTTACTTTTGAAGTATATCTAAGTTCAGCTAAAGAAACAAGTGCAAGAATTGCACAAATATGAAGTAAAATTGTTCCAATAATAATAGTATTTAAAGATAAATAATGACTATTATCTATCGTATAGGTTTTTGGTAAAAATGAATTTTGTACTGAATTTTTAGTATGCCCTGATGGGGGGTTTAATAAATTTTTGTTTGTAATTTTAGTTGGAATATATAATGTTTTTCGATCCCATGGAGCTCCATATTGAATTGTTTTCCAGCTCCATCCATTATTACTAACTTCCCACCAATTTGAATAAGTATCCATTATAGGTTTCTGCTGATAATAAATTCCAAATTTCGAAACAGATTGTTTAGTTTCCTTCATTGAATAATTGTAATTTTCGATTTTTGAACGAGTTAATGTATTAAATGTTGCTAATTTTTTTAATTTCTTTAATGTTTCTCTTAAATGATCAACTGGTCTACTATTCGTATTAAGGTTAGATTTTTCTAATGATTCATAAATCGTATTATGCTGATTAATAATTCCAAGAGTTCGCAATTTATCAAAATCACGACGAAGTGCAAAATAACTACCACGTTTCAATTGTGGGAAAATACGTAAACGTTGAATATTTTTTAAATGTTTATATTGACGTTTTTTTAAATTATTTACATTATATCTTTTGTCTGGTTTTTTATCTTGCCAAAGCTCATATTTAGGTGTAATTCCTTTTTTAAATTCTTGATAATAAAAATTTTTCCAACTAGTCCATTGATTAATATAATTTGATTTATTCAAAGCCCATATAGAACGTAATTGGTCTTCCTTAGATAGTATAGGATAACGAGGAATTTCACCAGTTATATATTTAAATAACCACATCCATTCTTCTTTTGGTTCATTATAAACTATTTTATTTCGTAATATATTTAATTTTAATAAGTTAGATAAATTTGCATTTAAAGTATCAGATGTTATTTTTGTTTGATCTTTATTATTTAATAAAGATGTAAAATCTTTAGTTGTTGCATTATTTATTAAAATTCTTTGTAAACGTTCATGCATTATACGGTTATGCTCTACAATATTATTTAACTTTGTAGTTGTTCCAACTATAGAAGATATTGAATGCTTTTGAATATTCCATTTTTTATTATGATTTTTAAAATTTACAAATTGTAAAATCTTTCTATTTAATAGTTTTTTCGCTTTTTGTATATTATATAATTCAATAGTTTTTAATGTACGTTTACTTGTTAATTTTGAATTTCTTAATGGGGAAACCATATTACCTTTAACTAAAGTTCCAGTTAATTCTTGTAACGTTCGTTTAGAAAGTAAAAATACATTCTTATCTGCATTAATAAAATTATATTTATATAATTCAAAATCTTTAATTTTTTTACCTTTAGTCAAATTAATTTCAGTTAATGGAGATTTTGGATCTTTAGATTGATAATTGGATTCCAATCGTTTATCGAAGATAAACGATAGCGAATCGCAATTATCAATTTTCAATTGATAATTGGATTCTATATGAGCGTTAGCAAATACTAGTGGGTTCGCACTAGGAATTTTAGTTATGCCATTACTACTATTAATTAATAAGCGTTTTGCGTAATATTTATGCATTAATCGAATAGTTGACCATAATGGTCTTAATAATTTACGTTTACGTTTACGACGACGGCGTGTCCAGCGTTTTCTTTTTTTTTTGCGTCTTTTTTGTTTTTGTGCTTGACGAGTTACCGCTTCATATAATATTTTTTCATCTTTTAAAATTGCTTCAAGATTTTTAAAAGTTTTTAATTGATCTTTTTCATAATTTTGTAAAAAAATAAAGTGTTTTAAACGCAAAATATCAAGTGGGTTGTTTGATGATTCAATTAAGGAAAAATATTGATTACCTTTTAATGATGGATAAGCGTTAGCGACTGGATCTTTAGATTCAAATTGATTATTAATCAATAGCAAATCACTACTATCAATCTTCGATTGATTGTAGGATTCTAGACGATATTCATCATAAGAAGTTAAAGCTCCTAAATTTGTATTATTTTTATTTAAATTAGTTATTGACTCACTTAATAATTTTCTTGTATATATTTTATTAGAGCTAATTTTATTTTGTTTAAAAATAGGTAGTAATGAATTTCGCATTATTTGTTCCTGAGATTTATAATTAGACTTTATTGTTTTATTAGTATCTTGATATAAATTAATACGCTGGCGAAATTGTAATAAATTATTGGCTTTTAAATAATAAAATTTTCGTCGTTTTGTAGGAATTTTATTTTCTCCTATTTTATATATTTTATTTTTATCCACTAATTTTATTTTTCTTGAAATATATTCATTTTTATTTCTTAAATATTTAACTTTTTGAATATTTTTTACTAATTGTAAATTTATAAAATCTAAATAATTTTTTAATTTTTCTTGAGAATTCTGTTTAGTTAAATTTGATAGTATGGATTGATTTTTTGTATTATTGGATAATTGGTTTTTTTCATTTGTTTTAGATATAATAATCGTTTCAACATTTGAATTATCATAATTTAATACTTCAGAAGATAATTGATTTGTTTGATGATTTTGATTAGTTATTAAATAGTTTGAATAAGAAAGTTTAGTAAAGTTTTCTAATTTTGGTTGATTAAAATGAGAAGTTTTCGTTAATTTTAAATTATTAATCCAAGATAGGTTTTTTGAATACGTTGTATTAATATATTCATTATTTAAACTATATGAAGATTTTAATAATGGACCTTTCAGTAAAATAACTTGTGGGTATTTTGATTTATTTAATACTACATTATTGAAATACGTATAAAAAAATAATGATTCGTTATAAGTTTGTAAAAAACGCTTATTCTTATTTTTATTAATTAAATCAATCTTAGAATTATACTGTTTATTAAAATTAAAAATTTGTTCTTTAAAAAAAACTAAAATATTTTTAGTTTTTTTACTATCAATAAAAGATTTGTAATTGTTTATTAAAGAATTCGATAATTCTAAATCTTGAATAGCTTGTATAAAACGTCGATCACATGAAATAGTTAATTGTTTAATAAGAATATCAGTATATTGTTGATACTTTTTATAAATATTAATAGCACTTTCTTCTTTTAAATTAAATGATTCAGATAATGATGAAATATTTTTTTTTATAGTACAATTTTCTTTTTGTACAAATATCATATCATTAGTCATTATGCTAAAATTTGATTTTACATCGCAACTATCAATCGAAGATTGATAGTTGGATGCAAAATCTTTATATTCTACATTAGCACTAGCGCTAGGACCTAATTGTACTCTATTATTTATCATGTTTATATTATCTGAAGATAAAGAAAACGTATTGATTTTATTAGTTAATTTTACTAAATTTGTAAAATTGTTTTGTCTTATATTATTTTCTTGTTTAGATAAAAATAGAGATTCATATCTTTCTTTATAATTTAAATATTGACCAATACGGTTAGGAAATAAGATATTATTACCAATAATCGGTTTAAGGGTTTGTGTTTTATTTGGAATATAAAAATTCTGAGTTGTAGAGATTGAAGGTTGAAGTATATTTATTTTGTTATATAAATCTTTAGGAGATGAATTTAAATATTTAAAACCATATGAAGAGTCAGTTTTACTGGATGGTATAAAACTTGGTAATACAAAAATAAAACCTACAAGAGGTAATACCCAATAAGCATACCAAGGTTTTTGTTCAGGTAAACTTGTAATTATAGAAATTTCTGGTTTTGTTAGATTCAAGTTAGCATCTAATTTTAATGATAAGTCATTTAATTTTGTATTACTTATATTATGATAAGAATTTTTTGTGGAAAGAACTGAACATCTTTGGGCATTTTTTGAAAATAGATAGTTTGGATTTGATATAAATGAAACTGGCATATTTATATTTGATCTAGATACTTCTAGTTTATAATTAGATGAATAAACTAAACTTGAAGTAGTTCTATTAGGTTTTTTATAATATAGCCAATATTGTAAAAAAGCAAGTTTTTTAGAAAAGTGCATTTAGTTTGGACAAAAAAAGAAAATTGAACAAGATGAAATTAATTATAGATGATAATTCCAAACTAGAATAACGTAAAAGGACTAATCTTTTGTTTGTAAAATATCTAAAGAGGAAAAATCTTTACTAGTATTAATGCTGTTAATATTCAACAGCATTAATACTAGTAAAGATCTGCTCTTATTAATCTCTGATTAACAAGAGGAATCGCCAATTAGCGTTTATGCTTATCAGCATAAACGCTAATTGAGATCGCAACGGCTTAATATTAATGCTTATTTAGCGGATTTTGAAGACGCTAAATCGCGACTGTTTAGAGTTAATGCTTATCCGCCCTAATTCTAAATAGTTACATCATCCATTTGTTAAAATAATTGCAAAAATAAACAAAAATATATTTTTGACTTAAAAAAAAATCATGTTTAGTTTTTACTAATTAAGTAATCATCGAATCAACTGATTTTGATGAGAATAAAAATTATAAAATATATTCAAATAAAGTAAATTTCTTTACATTTGAGTTTTGTAATTATGTTTTAACTCAATTTGTAGAAATTAAAACATATCGAACTTTCATTGATAATGGTGAAATATTATTGATTTATTAAAGAAAAATTTTAATTTTTTTTACTTAATCTTACTTATGTATTTATATTGATAAATACATAAGTAAGATTAATAAAATTATTGATTACATTAATAATCAATTAAACAACATTAATTATTTTAATGTGCTTGCTTTAGAGATAGCTTCACTTACATTACCTACTAAGTAGAATGCTTGTTCAGGTAAACTATCTAATTCACCAGATAAAATTTTGCTGAAACCATCAATAGCTTCATTTAAAGATACATATTTACCAGGAGAACCTGTAAATACTTCTGCTACGAAGAATGGTTGAGATAAGAAACGTTCAATCTTACGTGCACGAGCTACAACTAAACGGTCTGCTTCAGATAATTCATCTAAACCTAAAATAGCAATAATATCTTGTAACTCTTTGTAACGTTGTAAAGTTTTCTTAACACTTTGAGCACAGTCATAGTGTTTATCACCTAAAATCCAAGGTTGTAACATAGTACTAGTAGAATCTAATGGGTCTACTGCTGGGTAGATACCTTTAGCTGCTAAGTTACGGGATAATACAGTAGTTGCGTCTAAGTGAGCGAATACTGTAGCTGGAGCAGGGTCTGTTAAGTCATCTGCAGGTACATAAACAGCTTGAATAGATGTAATAGAACCATCTTTCGTACTTGTAATACGTTCTTGTACAGCACCCATTTCAGTTGCTAATGTTGGTTGGTAACCTACAGCAGAAGGCATACGGCCTAATAAAGCAGATACTTCAGCACCAGCTTGTACTAAACGGAATACGTTATCAATGAATAATAATACGTCTTGTTTGTTTTGGTCACGGAAGTATTCAGCCATTGTTAAAGCTGTTAAAGCAACACGCATACGTGCTCCAGGTGGTTCATTCATTTGACCATAAACTAAAGCTACTTTAGATTCTGCTAAATTTTTTTCTACAATAACGCCAGATTCTTTCATTTCAGCGTAAAGGTCATTACCTTCACGAGTACGTTCACCAACACCAGCAAATACGGAAACACCACCATGCGCTTTAGCAATATTGTTGATTAATTCCATAATTAAAACTGTTTTACCTACACCAGCACCACCGAAAAGACCGATCTTACCACCACGACGGTAAGGTGCTAATAAGTCTACAACTTTAATACCTGTTTCGAAAATAGATAAACGAGTATCTAAATCAACGAAAGCTGGAGACGTTCTGTGAATTGGTAAAGAATTTTCAGCAGATACTGGACCCATATTATCAACTGGTTCACCTAATACGTTGAAAATACGACCTAAAGTTGCTTTACCTACTGGAACACTTAATGGACGACCAGTATCAATAACTTCCATACCACGCATTAAACCGTCAGTAGATGTCATGGATACTGCACGTACTGCGTTATCACCTAGTAATTGTTGTACTTCACAAGTTACTTCCATAATAGTACCTGCTGTATTTTTAGCACGAACAGTTACTGCGTTATAAATATTAGGTACTTTTCCTTTAGGGAAACTAATATCTACAACTGGACCAATAATTTGTTGAATACGGCCAATATTATTTGCTTTTTTTGTCTCTAAAGACTCACTCATAAATAGCATGTTTTTAACATGCTGATTACTTCTTTAATTACTAAAATATTATTTAGATAAATTTTACTAATACTTCTTTATTTTATAACAAAATAAAACATATTTTTATAAAGATAATTACAATTTATTTGTTATGTATAATATATTATATGCTATTTTATTTTATTTTTGTAAACTTTTATAAGAAAAATTATAATAAATATTAATGACTATATCTTCAATTATAAAATAATTTTCAATATTCGTAATTGTTGGTATTATAATTATTAACATTCGTTAATAATTAAGAATCTAACTATCAATTAACGATTGATAGTTGCGATTCGCTATCGTTTATCTTCGATAAACGATTGGAATCCAATTATCAATTGAAAATTGATAATTGCGATTTCGCATCTTTATTTAAATAAAGATGCTCAATCCAATAATTTAGAATTAATGCTTCTCAGCATTAATTCTAAATTATTGCGTTCACTATTATCAATCTTCGATTGATAATTGCAATTCGCTATCGATAATTAACTAAAATTATCGATAGCGTATATCCTGATAAGCTTAAGCGTTAATTTATTATAATCCTTATGCCAAGCATACGCTATTTAGCATTAGCTGTATATACGATGCTGTTCTTAAACATTTACAATTATACGCCTTAATTGATCAACAAGATATTAACTATTTTTATTAAAATTAACGTCTTGCTTTTTTATCTGTTTTACCATGACCACGATAGTTACGTGTAGGTGCAAACTCACCTAGTTTATGACCTACCATTTGATCCGTAATAAAAACGGGAATATGTGTTTTTCCATTATGAACTAAAATTGTGTAGCCTAACATAATAGGAACAATAGTAGAAGAACGAGACCAAGTCATAATTGCTTTTTTTTGACCTTGTTTATTGGATTTTTCAATTTTCTTTAATAAATGATCGGCAACAAATGGCCCTTTTTTAATTGAACGTGGCATTAGTGTAAATATATATTATATAATTATTTTTATTTCAATTTATAAAAATTTAATATAAATAATAGTGCAATTGAAGTTCCAATCGCTAGCGCGATTGCATTTGCTATTGCTCTTACACTATTATTCGCATTAAATGTTAGTAATTTTTTAGTATTATTAATTATAATATCTATAAAATTTTATGTATAAGATTTCATGTCTATTCGTTATTAGTATAAAGATTTATCTAATTAACTTAAAAATTTTTAATGATTATATTCGTGTTGACTTTTATCGGTATTTATAATTACGAACATAAACATTATCACAACTTAGAACTTGAAATAATACGATACGAAAGTATTATATTTTAAAGGAATGAAGAGAAAATCATAAATTATGACTAAAAGTTGATAATATAATGATTTATATTCATACGGATGATTGATTCCTATCGTTCAGCCGTAATCATTTCCTTATATTTTTATAATAGAAATAAAAATATAAAAAATAAAATATGTTAAATTTAACTATATTTTCTATACTATGATACTGTTTTAAGTCAACTTTGAACACGATAACAGATAAATATCTATTTATATTAATTGATATAATATTAAATAATTATCTTAATTAATATTATTTCATTTAATTATGTACTTTTATTTTGTATAATAAAAAGCAGTTGACCAATTAACTATATATGAAACTCAACTCTAATATAATAATTTATAATTGTTAAAACAATCATTATAAACTTCTAATCACTATTGAAATAGTGTTAGATATCGATAGTTATATAGTTGTATTTACAAAAGTAAATACAACTATATAACTATCTAAAGATTATCGAAATATTTGAATGAATATAAATAATATTATATTCAAAAATTTATGGCTATCAATTGAAGATTGATAGTTGGTATCTCTTTATTTCACAAAGTGAAATAAAGAGATACGCTAAAAACTATATGTTTTAACATATTCATACCACTAGCTCGAATATTAGGACGAGCTCTCATCTGTGTAATCGTTTTATATAAATCTACGACATTAAATGATTGATTGGTATGAATTAGTGAGTTAGATTTATTATCTATCTTAAAAGCGTAATAATTAAGAATCCAACTATTTAGAATTAACGCTGAGAAGCATTAATTCTAAATAGTTGCGATTTCGCATCTTTATTTAATAAAGATGCTCAATCTATTGTGATAACGTTTGTGTTAGTAATTATTAATACTTATGAGCGTTAAAAATAACTAACACGAGCATAATCTATAGCTAATTCTTTATTACAGAAGCATATTAGCTCTATTTTTATTTACGTTTACGAAGAATAAATTGTGTACTATATTTTTTAGGTTTACGCGTGAATTGACCTAATGCTGGTTTACCCCAAGGTGTTACTGGACGACTACGACCAATTGGAGCACGACCTTCACCACCACCGTGCGGGTGGTCATTTGGGTTCATTACAGAACCACGAACAGTTGGACGAATACCTAACCAACGTGTACGACCTGCTTTACCAGAATTGATGTTGTATGCTTCAATATTACCAACTTGACCAATACTAGCCCAACAATTTTTAGAAATCATACGAATTTCTTTTGATGGTAAACGCACTGTTACATAATTTCCATCTTTAGCTAATACATAAACTAAAGCACCAGCTGCACGGGCAATTTGTCCACCAGCTGATGGTTGAAATTCTACGTTATGAATTTCAGATCCTAAAGGAATATTACGTAAAGGTAATGCATTACCAATTGCAATAGGAGCATTAATATCAGAAATGATAGTATCACCTACTTTTAATCCACGAGGCTGTAAGATATAGCGTTTTTCACCATCTTCGTATCTAACTAAAGCAATACGAGCATTACGGTTTGGATCATATTCAATTGTTAAAACTGTAGCAAGAATACCAATTTTATCACGTCTAAAATCAATTTGACGATATAAACGTTTATGACCTCCACCTCTGTGACGACATGTAATAACACCACGGTTATTACGACCTTTTGCTCGATGTTTAAAAACGCATAAAGATTTTTCAGGTTTTGCTTGTGTAATTTCACTAAAGTCTGTTACTGTACGGTTTCTAGAACCAGGAGTTATCGGATTTAAAAAACGGATTCCCATAAAATTTAAATTAGAAAATATAAACTATTAAGATCATTTTGAAATTTATAACCAATTTGTTTAAATAAAATTTAAAAATAATAATTATAAATTTATTAACAGAATAATAAAATTATATATTATTATGTTCTTTGTTCTAAACCGTATAAAGTTATTCGATATAAAGCATCGTTAATGCTTTAGATGCTATTGTAAACTATTTTACTAATGTTTATTTAACTAAACATTACTTAAAAATCTGTTATTGTTTACTATAAGTTATAAAGCCTTTTTACTTTATTTAATTCGATTAATATTAAAGATATTAGCATTAACACATTAATATAGATTATTAATAAATAAATTATTTTTATAATATTAATATCTATATAGTTAATAAAATAATGCTACATAGTCAAACATGTATATTCAAAAACGAATAAAATATATTACCGGTTTAGTATGGCTTTTTTTATAATATAAAAAAAGTTTGTTACTATTAATTAAAATAAAAGTATAATAATCACTTACTGTAAATTTAATATTAAGTAATTGATAAAATAATAACTAATCGCTAGCGTGATACTATTAGCTACCGCTCATCTCGTAACTGAAATTCCAATCATTCTTAGTCGAATGATAGCACTCGCTATCGCTAGTGTAGTATCTAAAGATCCAACTACTTAATTATTATTACTTTAATGTTCCTAATTTTTGACCATTACCAATTGTTACGATAACGCGTTTATAACGTGGTTTATAACCCGCTGCATAACCAACTCGTCGAGTATGGCGTGGAGGAATATGTGTGTTTATACTTACTACTTTTACCATAAAAACTGTTTCAAATAATTTTTTGATATCAGTTTTTGTTAAATTTAAATCTACATCAAAAGTATATTGATTATGTTTTAAATAATTTCTAAAAGTTTTTTCAGTAATAACTGGATATTTTACTAAATCTACTAATTTTTTTACTGGAGAAAAATTAGACGTAATTAAACTACGCCATTGTTCTAATTTGACTTGTGAGTCTTGAATAGTATTTGTCATAAATTTTTTTATGTTAGCCCAAACATAGAAGATTAATTTATATTATTATTAACATTAAGAACTTTAGTTAATATATAGATATAAATGTATAATAAAATCTATAAATTTTTTTATAGATTATTAATGATACTTTAAAATAATATAATATTGTTTATCTTCTATAAACGGTAGGGATTTTGTTAAAAATCGACTTAAAAAATATTTAATATTATTTGTTTAATTATAAAAAATAGTTAATATTTTCAAGAAAAATAAAAAATCGAACAATATGCTAAGTAGATGCTTTCAGGTAGCTTTAAATCCAATATCCTTATATAGATTGTATAAAAAAAAACATGTTTTAAATAGCTATGAAATATTGTAATAAATTTAATAAAAACGTGGATATAGAGTTAAATAATTTAAGTTTGTTATGCTTATTGTTTGAGATAATTTAAGTCTAATACTATTGATCATTAACTTTGTATAAGATAGTAGTATTTATAAGTCAACGCTTATTAGAGTTAATTCTAAACAACAGGATATTATAATTATTAACGAATATTGATAGTAGCGAATATCAATTGTTTGTCTTCGACAAACAATTGATATTCTGATAACTACTATTAAGTCTTATGCGCGTTAATAATTGCTAATATAAGGTTCTACTATAGTTTGGTATTAACGCTGATAAACATTAACACCAAATTGTAGTATAAACTTAATTATTATACTGTTTATTTAAATTAAGTTTTTTAAGAAAAAGTCCAACTGTTTATCAAGAATAAACAGTTGCGACTTTTTGGTTATAAGTTAACTTATAACGAAAAAGTCTCAAAAAAATCGTATTAAAATATATAATTGTTTATTTTTGATAAATAATTATATATTTTAGCCTGTTTTAGATTGGAATTCTTTAAAAATTAGGTTGAGATAAACACTTCTAAAATTTATTTTAATTTTAAATATATTAAAAAATTGAAATATTTAGTTTTTTGCTTACTAAATCTTATGTTTTCTCTTTAATAAATTATTAATGTCCAAAATTAATTTTTTTTTATTTTTTAGTTTAATATTAATAACTTTAATTGATTCCGCTATTGTTTAGCGTTAACACTATATAGTTGGATTGAGCATCTTTATTATTAAATAAAGATGCGATCGCAACTGTTTATCAAAGATAAACAGTTGGATTGAGTATCTTTATTTAATAAAGATACGAAATCGCAATTATCAATTTTCAATTGATAATTGGATTCCAATAGATAATTAAGTATTAACATTATATTAATTGCAGCAAATTTACTAGTTAGTATATAACAATAGTCAATTAAAACAGTATATTAACTTTATCAACTAGATTGATACCTAGTGTTATAATATATATATTGTAATTTTAACAAAAAATATAATAACTTCTTATAGGTAAAGGTTTTATTAAGAAGTTAATCTCTTTATTATTTTATATTTAATTCCAGCTGTTTATCAAAGATATAGTAATGAATAAAATTGTATGTAATTTACTTACGTAAACAATTGGAATTTTACAAAAATAGTAACCTTATAATATTATAGTAAATGATAATTATTATATATATAGACTTTTATCGATTTAACTTTTAATAATCATCATAATATATATAGATGAACGATAACAAATGACATCGTAGTATCCTACTATCAATCGAAGATTGATAATAGCGATTTCGCATCTTTATTATTGAATAAAGATACTCAATCTAATAGGTAATTATTGTAATAAATTTTGATTTCTAATCGCTTTAAATATAACAATAAATTTAGATAATTATAATAATCGTTGCTAATAAAAGTATTAAATATAATAATATATATCATATTAATCCAATTCTAATTATAAAATGTAATAAAAAACAGGTCGCACTTGGTACTGCCATATTAAATAGTTATTATTTGTATAAGATTATAAACCAAATATTCATTAATTTTATAATTATTTATAAAGCTATAAAATTTGTTAATAATAGGTAGTCACTTATACTTTAAAACGTAGTGTTTTAACAACCCCGAGAATATCGGACCTATATTAGGCGATAACATTTATAATAATAAAAAAGATATTATTAAAGCTTTTATCAAAAATAATAATTGAAAGCATCTTTATTGATAATAAACAATAATATAGTTATTATTACAGCGATTTTGGTATTATCATTTATTGTGGGACTAAAGCTGTTTGGGTATGCTATGCATAATTGATTATGTTAAGCATTAATAATACATTGCATATTCATATAATAATGATTAATGCTGATAAGTATTAATCTTGGTTATGAGCTATAAGCAATTAGCGTTTACGCTAATTAGCGTAAACGCTAATTGCTTATCATCATCTAGTATTTAAATCGCCATTATTTAGTATTAATATTAATAAGAATTAAACACAAGTGCAATAAATAATATTGTTTATTATCATCCAAGCGCGAACGCGCGAGTATTCGCTAACGCTCACCCGATATAAATAGCAGCATTCACTATCGCTTATTATATTACATTAGCAATCAAATTATTCTAGCGCTCATGTGGAATCCAACTATCAATCGAAGATTGATAGTAGCGATTCGCTATCGTTTATCTTCGATAAACGATTGGAATCCAACTGTTTATCAAAGATAAACAGTTGCGATTTCGCATCTTTATTAAATAATAAAGATGCGAAATCTAAAGATCATTTTAGTAACCGAACTATTCAATTAATGCCTGATATGTAGCAACCGTAGCAGGGGATGTACGATTTAAATGACGGAAAATTAAATACTTAAATAATACGTCTAATAATACTGGAAGTGTAGCAACTAATAAATATACTGTTGTATGATTTTCATTAAAACCATAATGTTCGAATAAAAAAGTAAAGAAAACTTCCCATAAATTAGAGGAGTGATAACCAACTAATAAATCAGTAACCAGCAAAATAATTAATGATTTTCTACTATCATCTAAACCAAAAAACATTTCAAATAAAAAAGATTTTGTAACAGTTAATTCTAAATCTAATACTAATAGTAAATATAATAGTGTTAATAAACTTAACATATCAGAAATTAAATTTGTAACCATATGAACACTTTCTTCATTATATTCAATATAAATTTGTTTTGTTTTTTCAATTGTTCGTTTTGTTAATTCTTCTTTAAATAATACTAAAAAATTATTATAATTACTGGAAGGTAAAGTTGAATCAACAGAACTATTTAATAAAGGCCCATTTGAAACAAAAGATTGATCAACTTTATCGATTTCTTTTATAGAATTAAAGATTTCTGATTGTGTAGAATTTTCAATAGTAGAAAAGTTAGATACTTCATTATGGTCTTCCATTTGTTTAAGTTCTTGTGCTGAGTTAAAAGAGGCTTCAGAGTATTTAGAAGCAACTTCTTTTTCAAGAGTTAATGTTTCAAAATAAATTTCATCTTCTAAATTTTGAAGATCTGAAAATGCACGTTTTTGTTGATCCATATTTAAGAAAATTTCTTGATGTGTTCCATTCCAAAAATATTCAGTCAATGGACCAATAATCCAATTTTTAGCAGCAAAATTTATAATTAAAGGAATAACTATAATAGATACTAAGCATTTAATTGTTGTTAAAAACAAATAACGATAAAGTCTATATTCTTGTAATGCTAATTCAGCAATATCTTCTGACAGAATTTGTTTTAGTACACGATCAAATACACGATTAAAGGATCTTGGAAATAAACCAATTTCTTCATAAGTAATTTTTACTAATTTTCCATCGCGTTGTTCTTCCATTAGCTTATCAATATATCGTGAAGTCCCTTTTTGCATATTTCGTGATGTTTGATTTCTTTTTTGTTTATTAATTTCTAAATTATCTTGAATTCCATAATTTGTAATACTTTCTTTAATTAAAGGATTCATTTTTTCTTTGAAATTATCAACAGTTGTTTGAATTTTGCTAATAAAAAAGTCTAAATTCATTTTTCTATAGTATTATATACATTGTTTTAAATTCTATTGCGAATATTGTTAACTATATTAGTCAAAACATTATTTTATTTAATAATGTTGTTATCCAATCGCTAATGCGAGAGTATTCGCTATTGGTCATATCTTATCTGAAGATACTGAATTGCGAGGTCAAGCATTATAATATTTATTGTCATCTAAGCTCTAGCGCGCGAGTGTCCGCTAACGCTCATCCTCGAATCTATATTGACAATAGCTAAATCGCATATAAATTTAGTAAATAATTCAATGTAATCTTTTATAAAAATCAAGGTATTGCTCTGCAATACTTTTATTCAGCTAGTATATTAGTAATAATTAACGCTCGTAATCATTAATAATTATTAGGATAATCTTATACTTTGTAATCAAAACGTAGATTTATGATTGGTGATAAGTAATAGCTATACTCATATTATTTTAATATTGAACTATGTTAATATCGATAGAAAAGAATTGCATTTATTTCACAAAGTGAAATAAAGATAATCAATAGTGAATTATGATATTTAAAATGAATAATAGGAGGGTTAATATTATATTCTATCTATATTGTTTAGTTTATAAAATAATTTAAATGACTATTGTAACTATCCTAACACTTTAATTATATTTATAAATATAATTGTTTTATTTTTAACGTTAGCTTTGTAGTGTTATAACCAATTATATTTTTTATTTAATATAGTTTGGTTTATATTAATAAAGAACAAAATAAATCTATAAACTTCAAATTTAAATAATCACTTTTTAAATATTGCTATGTTATAGATGATTGATATATTATGTACATTATTAAAATCGACAAGCTTAAAAAGCTTGTCGACTAATGTTTATTTTTTTTTTTTTTTTATGGATTTCACTCCTTACGTTTTAACGTAAATGTCTTTTGGTATTATTATGCAATTTATACTAACCGCTTTATTATATCGCAGTAGCTATTATAAATAACGCTTCATATCACATAGTAATATGAAGCGTTATCTAATTGATTACATTAGTGTTGACGTTTTATCAGCGCTCATGTAATTAGTCGCATAATTGTCCAAGCACTAGCGCGCTAGTATTCGCTAGCGTTCATGTAGAATATAAAGATGCTAAATCGCTACTATTTAGAATTAATGCTTAGCAGCGTTTATTCTAAATAGTAGGATACGCTGCTCATTATTAATATTGTTAAGCATTAATAATGCATAGCATAGTCATATAACTACAATTAGTGCTTAACAGCGTTAATAGTAGTTATCTTCATCCAATAAATACTATTTATCTTTAATACACTCATTTATATAACCAAAATTAAAAGTATTAAAGAAATCTATTATTTATTAATCAATATTTTTACCTGGGTTACGTGCAGTATCGTTAGATAAGAAACCGAAAATGAAAAGACATACAAAGAATGTTACCACAGTGTACACGAAAATTTTAAGTGTAAGCATGTTGAAGCAAAAGTGATATAAATTTTTGCATTGATTTAAATATACAAAGTAATATTTCTAGGCGATAACTATATTAGCTTTAGCGATAATGGAGGCTTTCCGAATGATTATACCAGTATGAACACTAAAAAGTGAATATTCTTGTAATTTATGGTAGATCAATTTGCGTTTATAGTTATCATTGTAAACGCTGATTAATTATCATTTGACTTTTAAGTAATCACTTGCTACTCTATATTAGTATTAACGGTAGTAGGCAAGAGTTTACAAGTGTTTTAATATTTTAATAATAGCAAGTATTAGTTATTATAACAAATTTATTATTTACTATCATAATAAAAAGAAATTATTATGAAACAAGTTGTTATCAAAAAAAATGTATACAATAAATTTTTATAAAGTATTCTTATATACCTTAGTTTTTTGTAGGAATTATAATATTGATCTGATAAAACTTCTATGTTGAGAAGTTTTATCAAACCAAATTTAGTAATGCTTTAAATTATGCTTTAGATGCAGATTTATATTCATCTAAGTAAGCTTTAATAGCATCAGTTAAGATTGTTTCAGCTTCTGGTGTAAGAGTTTTAGTTTCACCAACAATGCTACCATATTTAGGAGCACTATTCGCTAAATAAGCACGTAAACCAATTAAGTATGGACGTACATCTGCTACAGCTAAACCATCTAAGAAACCACGAGTACCTGCAAAAATACAAGCAACTTGGTCTTCTACGGATAAAGGTGCATTTTGAGCTTGTTTTAAAATTTCAGTTAAACGTTGACCACGTGCTAACTGGTTTTGAGTTGCTTGGTCTAAATCGGAAGCGAATTGAGAGAATGCTGCTAATTCTGCGAATTGTGCTAATTCTAATTTTAATTTACCAGCTACTTGTTTCATTGCTTTAACTTGTGCAGCAGAACCTACGCGAGATACAGAAATACCTACGTTAATAGCAGGACGTAAACCACTGTTAAATAAGTCAGCAGCTAAGAAAATTTGACCATCTGTAATACTAATTACGTTAGTTGGAATATAAGCAGATACGTCACCTTCTTGAGTTTCTACTACTGGTAATGCAGTCATACTACCTTCACCTAATTCATTATTTAACTTAGCAGCACGCTCTAATAAACGGCTGTGTAAGTAGAATACGTCACCTGGGTATGCTTCACGTCCAGGAGGACGACGTAATAATAAACTCATTTCACGATAAGCTTGCGCTTGTTTAGTAAGGTCATCGTAAATTACTAAAGTAGCTTTACCGTTGTACATGAAGTATTCAGCTAAAGTAGCACCAGTATATGGAGCTAAGTATTGTAAAGTTGCAGGTTCATTTGCGTTAGCCATTACAATAATTGTGTATTCTAAAGCTCCACGTTCTTTTAAAGTATTTAATACTTGAGCTACAGAAGCAGCTTTTTGACCAATTGCTACATAAACACAGATTACACCATTACCTTTTTGGTTAATAATAGTATCTACTGCGATTGCTGTATTACCTGTTTGACGGTCACCAATGATTAATTCACGTTGGCCACGACCAATAGGAATCATAGAGTCTACAGATAAAATACCTGTTTGTAATGGTTCATATACAGAACGACGAGATACAATACCAGGAGCTGGAGATTCAATAGCACGGTTTTGGTTGCTTGGGATAGGTCCTTTACCGTCAACTGGACGAGCTAAAGCATCTACTACACGACCTAAGTATGCATCACCTACTGGAATTTCAGCGATTTTACCAGTACAACGTACACGGCTACCTTCAGTGATTTTTAAACCGTCACCTAATAATACAGCACCTACGTTATTTTGCTCTAAGTTTAAAGCAATACCTAAAGTACCATCTTCAAATTCTAATAATTCACCAGCCATTGCTTTATCTAAACCATATACACGAGCAATACCATCACCTACCATGAAAACAGTACCGAAGTCTACCATTTGAGTTTCTGGTGTGTATTGATCAATTACTTTTTTTAATAATGAGCTAAGTTCATCAGGTGTACGCATAATTATTAATTTAATTATTAAAGGGGTTTAAATAAAACAATTCCCTGAAGAATATTTTTTTACTTAATAAACTTTTTTATAAAAATTAACAAGTTTATTTAGGCTTTTTATATTCGTTAACCTAGTTTAGTATAAAGAGTAGCTTCTGCCATATTAAATTTATAATCATAAGCTATTTAGATTAAAACTATTTTCTGAGAAGCATAAAATAATTTTAATCCTTTTGTACTCTATTACTTTTTGTTATCTAAATTAATTGCTATTATATAATAATAGTATCGACTTTATAACTAAAATACGGTGAATTTATATTATAAAAATAATAAAATTAATATAAAGTAAATTATATTATTTATTATAACTAAAATTTTATTTTTTTACATTATTTTGATTAACTAATATATTTTATATTCTGTTAATTATTTTAAGAATTATTATTATTGGAATTGAAATGATTGAATGTTATTCATAACATAAATAACACCAAACAAAACCCTAGCGCTAGAGCGCTTATATTGGCTATTGCTCATGTAGAATAGTCTATTAGCGTTTATGCTAGTTTAGATCTGTTCTTGTTAATTAGAGATTAACAAAAAAATCGCTACTGTTTATAATAAATAAAAATAGATTTTTAGCATAGCGGATGACGGGGATCGAACCCGCAACTTCGAACTTGGAAGGATCGCACTCTACCATTGAGTTACATCCGCCTTAAATAAAGTATTCAATTATATTATGGTATACTTATTTAGTATACCAAAAGTTAAGTAGAATCGCAATTTTTCTTTTATGAACTATAACACGCCCTGTAGGACTTGAACCCACGACATCAGGTTTTGGAAACCAGCGTTCTACCGACTGAACTAAGGACGCAATTTAAAATTTATAGCTATAAATAATTATATATTAAATCACATATTATAAGATATTATTTTAATAGACGTTTATTCGTTTGTCAATATATGGTATAAATAATTTATACCTTATATCTACGCATAAATCTTATAGCGACAAATATAAATTTGTTGCTATAAGATTAGTATTAATTAACGGAAACTAACAGACGCTTGCCAAACAAAAGCAAGAAGAATGAATAGTACCGGAATAATAGGCAGAACGTTAACGATAGCCTCGAATGGAAGGTATGCTTCCGGTAATTTTGCAAGTAAAAGTTCCATGTATTTACTCTTGCTTATATTTTTTTACAGTTTGTTTTTTTTTTTATTTCAACATTTATTAAAAAATATATTTAGAATAATATATAAATTTAAACAAACTCACTCACCATAGAGCTTTTGAATGTCTTTCTAAAAAAAAAAATATATATATATATAAATTATAGCTGAATAAACGATTATCTTAAATATATTTAAGATAATTTTGAGGAAATTAAGTGTAGTAAGGATAAAGCCAGAAGGGTTTTTTGATATGAAGATTGCGATTGTTATGCGACGTTTTAGCGGTTGAGCGTTAACATCGCATAATGATCACAATTGATTTCAGCAGTTCA